>Ga0316577_10000030_pt1 | contig 30128 bp, 25 predicted proteins | sample S5NA_FD_203073 | JGI IMG/M metagenome (GOLD analysis project Ga0316577, IMG submission 203073) | Rhizosphere microbial communities from salt marsh grasses in Alabama, United States - S5-7_050615r2r1 | ecosystem: Host-associated > Plants > Roots > Rhizosphere | place: USA: Alabama | collected... | reverse complement strand
TGCCCGATACGAAATGGGAATCCCGAATGATTCGGGAGAGGAAAGAGATGGTGGTGGAAACACCCTCGATGACGCAGGCATCCAGAGAGTGCTGGGCCCGTGCGATAGCCTCCTCCCGGGTGTCCCCCCATACGACGAGCTTCCCCAGGAGAGAATCATAAAAGGGTGGCACGTGATACCCGGTGTAGATATGCGTGTCCATCCGGACCCCCGGGCCCCCGGGAGGATGATACACGGTGATCTGTCCGGGGCTGGGGGCGAAGTTCCGGGCGGGGTCCTCCGCGTTGATCCGGAACTCGATGGCATGCCCTCGGTGAGCGATGGGGCCCTCTGGGAAGGAGAGAGGCTCTCCCGCGGCAACCCGGATCTGCTCCTTGACCAGGTCGAGCCCCGTGACCATCTCCGTCACCGGATGTTCGACCTGGATCCGGGTGTTCATCTCCATGAAATAGAAGTGTCCAATCTCGTCCAGGAGGAACTCCACCGTCCCGGCACCCACATAGTCGATGGCCCCCGCAGCTCGTACTGCCGCCTCCCCCATGGATTCTCGCATCGTCGGAGTCAGGGCCGGAGACGGAGCCTCCTCGATGAGCTTCTGGTGCCGCCTCTGAATCGAGCAGTCCCGCTCCCCCAGGTGCGCGAGACGTCCGAACCGATCCCCGAAGACCTGGAACTCCACGTGCCTGGGACGGAAGACGAACTTCTCCAGGTACACCCCGGGGTCCCCGAAGGCGGCCTCGGCTTCGTTTCGCGCCTGTCGGAAGAGCTTCTCGAAGCTCCCGGGGTCCTGGACCACCCGCATCCCCTTCCCGCCCCCTCCGGCGCTGGCCTTGATCATCACCGGGAAGCCGATCTCCCCTGCCACTTCCGCTGCCTCCGCGGGGTCATTGACCTCGCCCTCCGTCCCGGGGACGGTGGGAACGCCCACCTCCATCATGGTCCGCCTGGCGGTGGCCTTATCCCCCATGGCCCGGATCTGCTCGGGTGTAGGCCCGATGAAGACGATATCCGAGCTGGTGCAGATCTCCGAGAACTCGGCGTTCTCCGCAAGGAATCCGTATCCCGGGTGGATGGCCTCGGCCCCGGTGATCTCCGCCGCCGAGATGATCCGCGGAATGTCGAGGTAGCTGGATGAGGCCGGTGGCGGCCCGATGCATACCTCCTCGTCAGCGAATCTCACGTGAAGGGACTCTCTGTCCGCTTCCGAGTAGACCGCCACCGTGGAGATTCCCAGCTCGTGGCAGGCGCGGATGACTCGAAGGGCGATCTCGCCCCGATTGGCGATCAAGACTTTGTTGAACACCTGTCCGTCTCCGTGAGGGACCGATGGGCCGAATAGCGACACGCGCCCGACCCCCGACGCCTTCCCGGGAGAGGCCGAAGGCCCGGGCGGCTGGGCCGCTTTCTATGAGGGATCGATGAGGAAGAGAACCTGCCCGTACTCTACGGGCTGGCCATTCTCCACCATGATCTTGGCAACGGTCCCCGCCACCTCCGATTCCAGCTCGTTCATGAGCTTCATGGCTTCGATGATGCAGAGAACGCTCCCCGTCCCGACCCGCGCCCCGACATCCACATATGGAGGTGCGTCAGGGGCGGGGGCTCGGTAGAAGGTGCCGACCATGGGGGAGACCACCTCTACCAGGTGTCCGGAAGGCGACTCGTGGCTCTCCGGCCGGTCTTCGGCACTGGGGGTCTGCACCCCGGATGGCCGCCCCCCGCCCGGAACCCCCGAGTTTCCTCCGGTCGGGGAAGACTCCGAGACGCTGGAAGGCGCGCCGTCGGTTGAGGGCAGATACACGGGAGGGCTCTTGGACAGCCGAATGCGGGTTCCGCCCCGTTCGAGCTCCAGTGAGTCGAGAGAGCTCTCGTCCAGAGCACGAATCAGGCTCTCCACGAATTCGAGATCAATCATCAGGTTACCCGGGTCAGGTACTTGTCTTCCCTGCGATCCACCTTCACCACATCGCCGATCTCCACGAAAAGGGGCACCTGGATCACGGCCCCGGTCTCCAGCTTCGCGGGCTTGGTGCCACCCTGGGCCGTGTCACCCCTGACCCCGGGGTCCGTCTCCGTCACCTCCAGCTCCACGAAGAACGGAAGCTCGACGCTCAGGACCTTCCCTTCATGCACCAGGCCCTCGCACTCCATGTTCTCCTTCAGGTACTGGAGCTGATCCTCCCCGATGACCTCCTCGGAGAGAGGGATCATCTCGTAGGTATTCTGGTCCATGAAATGGTAGAGATGCCCGTCCGTGTAGGAGTAGCTCACGGGCCGCCGCTCCAGTCTCACGTCCGTCACTTTTTCACCCGCCCGGAACGTCTTCTCGAGAACCGCCCCCGTGAGCACGTTCTTCAACTTCGTCCGGACGAAGGCTCCACCTTTTCCCGGTTTCACGTGCTGGAAGTAGACGATGGTCATGAGTTGGCCGTCCATTTCCATGACCAGCCCGTTTCGAAAGTCAGCGGTCGTCGCCATACAGGTGCCGCCCTACCCGATTGGAGTCTTCAGATGGCCTACGAGGCCCCGGAGCCCAAAAAGATAGCTATTCTTCCCGAAACCGGCGACCGTGCCGACCGCCACGGGGGCTACGAAGGAAAGGTGGCGATACTCCTCTCTGGCGACCGGATTCGAGAGATGGACCTCCACCGTGGGGACCCCGATACCGGCCAACGCATCCCGCAGAGACACGCTCGTGTGGGTGAGCCCCGCGGGGTTGATGAGGATCCCTCCTGCCCAGTTCGAGGCGGACTCGAGATAGTCCAGTATCTCTCCCTCATGGTTGGATTGGAAGAAATCCAGCTCTACCCCCAGCTCCAGGGCCAGGGCCTTCAGCTCCCGGTTGACCTCCTCGAGGGTGGCAGAGCCGTAGACGTTCGGCTCCCTTCGGCCCAGGAGACGCAGATTGGGGCCGTGGACGACGGCGATCTTCATTGCAGCTTGTCCAGCCAGTCCTCGAAGGCGTCGAGGGTCGGATTCATCGGCGAACCTCCGGATGAATCCGGAGCCAGGCTTTCGATGGAGACAATCACATCTGGCATGAGGTCCTCGATGGCCATTACGAGGTCCGGGGCGAGGTCAGCGATATCCACCACCGGGTCCGCCATGAGTTCCTGAATGGGGACCGGCCCTCCCGGAGCCCCTTCCCCGACACCCTCCGCCGGCATCGGCAAAGAGGGATCCCCTCCCCGTCGTCTGGTGGCGACTTCCTCCAACCTCCCGAGAAGCCCCCGGTCCTCGGGTTCCTTTCCAAGGAGGCGCCGGAAGACATCCTCGGCCTCGTCCAGGAGCCCCTGGCGAAGAAAGATGTCCCCCATGGTCCGGGTGACCAGGGCATCCTCCCCGGCGGCCCCCCCGACGGAAATTGCCTCCTCCAAGGGGGTGCCACCCTCTCCTTCGGGCGGCACGGCGGCCTCCATCGGCTCCGGCACTCGGGACTGGTCCGCCTGAAGGGCAGCCGCGCTCCAGTTCAGCTCCTCCGCCACGCTGTCGGGATTCTCCCAGATGCGGGGGGACACCTCCAGCTCCTCCTCCACCCCGGTGCCGGCGGCGATGTCCTCCAGCTCCGCCACGCGTCGCGGCAGATCGCCGTCCGTGGCATCCAGGGACATGAGCCTGCGGAGGATCTCTGAGGCCTCTGACGCCTCCCCCTGTCGGGCCAGAAGGTCACCCAGGCCCCGGAGGGCGGCGACGTTCTCACTGTCCACCTCCAGAGCGGCCCGAAAAGCGGCTTCGGCCTCGGAAGCATCCCCCTGGTTCGCGTAGATCCACCCTTTGACGACATGACCTGACGAGATCTCCGGATGGCGCCGAAGCCCGTCCCTCAGGATCCGCAGTGCCTCCGGCGAATCCCCTTCTCTGCGGTAGGCGTCGGCCAATGCAACAAAACCCCGACCATCGGGGTCGGCGTCGGACCAGTAGAACTCCTGAAGTCTCTTGATCTTCGTTTCCAGTGATCCTCCCACGGGACGGGCCTCGGAGACGGAGGGTCGGGTGTATTCCACCGGGTTCTGACTGGCGGAAGATAGTCGAGTCTTTTCAGGGGTGTCAACGAAAAGATGTGGGCTGGCAAAATGGGAAATCGCTTGAAACAAAGGAGTTCCCGCCTTGAGGCCGCCCTTCCCCACCGTTAACTTTTTTGGTCTTATTCTCAGTTGTTTCCGTTGATGAGCCGCAGGAGTCGGGGGTGGCGGACCTATGATGCGTCAAATGCGGGAGAACACGAAGTGGATCATGCTGGCGACGGCTATCGCCTTCGTGGCTCTCATGGTTTTCCAGTGGGGGATGGACATCTCGGGCCGAAGCGGCGGAGGCATGGGGGAGATCGGTCGGGTGAACGGGACCCCGGTCACCTACGAGATGTATCAGGCGGCCTACCACAATCTCTACGAGCAGGTTTCAGGTTCCCAGGAGGAGCCCGTGACCTCGGCCCAGAACCGGGACATCGAGGAGGCCGCCTGGAACCAGGCCGTGAATCAGATCCTGGTGCAACAGGAGCTCACCCGCCGGGGAATCCGGGTCTCGGATCAGGAGATCCGGGACGCGGCTCGGTTCAGCCCTCCCCAGGAGCTGATGAGTGATCCCCTCTTTCAGACGGAAGGTCGGTTCGACATCCAGAAGTACCAGAGCTTCCTTGCCAACTCCGCGGACGAGCTGTTCCTCCTCCAATTGGAGGCCTATTACCGAGACGTGATTCCCGAGGGCAAGCTCATGCGCCAGGTGACATCGGGAATCTACTTCTCGGACGCCGAGCTCTGGGATGCCTTCCGGGAGGCCAACGAGCAGGTGCGCCTCCGGTATCTGGCTCTAAATCCTTCCCTCCTCGTCCCCGACTCGGCGGTGCAGGTCACCAACGCGGAGGTACAGAGCTACTACCGGGACCATGAGGAGGACTTCCACACCCCGGCCCAGGCAGAGGTCAAATACGTGGCTCTGACCAAGGCGCCCCTTCAGGAAGACACCACCGCCGCCCGGGACCTTGCCCGTGAGATCCGGCAGGAGATCCTGGACGGCGCCGATTTCGCTGAAGTGGCCCAGAGGGAGTCGGCCGACGATGCGTCGGCTTCTGAAGGGGGAGAGTTGGGGACCATCCCCAGGGGGCAAATGCCCCCCGCCTTCGATTCCGTCGCCTTCAGCGCCCCCCTGCATCAGATCCCGGAGCCGGTCCAGACGGCGTACGGGTTCCACGTCCTCCAGGTGGAGAGCCGGCGAGGCGATAGCGTTCAGGTCCGCCACATCCTGATCCCCATCCAGCGGACCGGCGATTCGGAGCTCCGCCTCCTCACCCTTGCCGATACCCTCGAAGTCCTGGGTGAGTCCCGGACGCTGGAGGAAGCCGCTGGCGTGATCGGCTTGCCGGTCCTGACCCAGCAGTTGACCGAGGTGTTTCCCTTCCTGGCGGGGGTGGGACAGATCTCCGACGGTCTCCTCTGGGTCTTCGAAGAGGCCTCCCCCGGAGAGGTGAGCCCGGTCTTCGAGGATCCGCAGGCCTTCTACATGATGGAGTTGGTAAGCTCCACTCCGGCGGGCAACCAGAGTCTCGAGGACGCGCGCCCCACCATCGAGCAGATCCTGAGGATTCAGAAGAAGGTGGAGGCGGTTCGGGCCGAGGCTCGGGACCTGGTGGCACAGGCTCGTGCGGCAGGGACTCTGGAGGCGGTGGATGACGGTGACGACCTCGTCGTTCAGGAGGCCGGGCCCGCAGCGCGAACCCAGTTCTTCCCCGGCCTCGGGATTCGGAACCCCGCCGTGGGGGCTGCCTTCGGTCTGAGAGAAGGAGAGATCAGCGACCCCGTGGTCTGGAACAACAGCGTCTACATCGTCCAGAACCTCGAGCGGATCCCGGCGGACAGTACCGTCTTCGAGGAGAACAAGGCCGATCAGCGTGCCAGGCTCACCTATACCGTCCAGCAGCAGCGTCTGGAGCAGTGGATCGAAGGGCTCCGGGAAACGGCTCGGATCGTCGATCGCCGGGACGTGGTCTTCCAACCCAACCCGGCGAACCAGGCCTCTTAGCCCTCGGGACTCTTCGGAGGACAGGACCCCCACCCCCGGGCGGGGCGGCGGAAAGAAAAGGAGAGGGACCCCGGAGGCTCTGGCCTCCGGGGTCCCTTCTCACTCTCCTCCACCGTCCCGTCGCACCCCCCACCCACGCTGGTCCGCCTCGTATGGGGCCCGCCTCAGCTCAGGGAGTCGTCCTCCGTCTCATCCAGGCGCCGAGGCTCCGTCTGTTCTTCCTCTTCCGTCACCCTGAGGCGCCGGGGCTCTGACCGTTCCCCTTCCTCGGTGCCGGCAAGGCGGCGAGGGGCCCCTTCCCCGGACTCCCCCCGAGGTGGGGCCATTCTCCTCTTGTCCTCCAGCGGCGCCTTCAGCTCCCCCTCGATCTCTCTCACCGAGCTCTTGAACTCTCTGATCCCTTTGCCCAGTGCCGAGCCGATCTCAGGCAGGCGCTTCGCGCCGAAGAGGAGGAGAACCACCAGGAAGATCAGGATGATCTCACCCATCCCTAGACCGCCGATTGGCATCTCAGAACCCTCCTGAACCGATGGCGCAAGTCCTTTGCGCAGTTGTAGAAGCCGTGAACCCTAATGTAACCGGGACGTCCGTGGATGTGAACGAGGGGCGTGGGGAGCGGTGGGCATCGCGCCCTCTGGGCGGCGAGCCCGGCCCAGGCCGACGGTCCTGAATCAGATCCAGGAGCGGGCAATGAAGGCTACGATCCCTATCCCGACCAGGGTGAGGACGTTGAGCTGGACCACGAGGGGACCAAGGGTCAGCGCAACCGCCACGAGGTCAACGGACAAGGGACCCACGGAAGCCTTCACCGACTTCGTGAGGAAAATCCTTGCCGCGCTATCGGGGAGGAAGATATCGGCCAGCTTCGTGAAGAGCCCCCCGAGAAAGAGACCCAGGACCAGCGTCCAGACGAGACGCTGCACGCTTCGGCGCCTGGTGCTCAAGAGCTCACGTCCCGTAACCACTCAACGATTCCGATCGACGACGTAGGTGATGGAGCCTCGAAGGGATTCCAGGGCCGCACCCTCCGGAAGGCCCTCCAGGGCTTCCTCGGCCTCCTGCGCGAACTCCTGCGCCTTTCCCCTCGCGTACTCGACCCCCCCCAGTTCCCGGACGAGGTGAACAATATGAAAGATCTCCTCGTCATCCGGCTGCACAAGGGTGAAGAACCTGCGAATCTCTCCTTCCGCCCCCGAAGAGGCCGACTTGAGAGCACCCACCAGGGGGAGGGTGACTTTCCGCTCCCGAAGATCCTGCCCCACAGGCTTTCCCGTCTCCTCCTCTGATCCCACGTAGTCGAGGATGTCGTCGGCCACCTGGAACGCCATCCCCAGGCTGTGTCCGTAGACGGAGAGGGCGCTTCGGTACCGATCTCCTCCGAGAAACGCACCCATACCGCAGGCTGCACGCATCAAAGAGGCCGTCTTCGCCGAGATGAGGCGGTAGTAGTCTTCCTCGGAGAAGTCCAGTGCTTCGTATGCGGTGAGCTGCCGCATCTCACCGACGCTCATGATATTCGCCGCTTCTCCCAGGATCCTTATGGCCTCGAGGTGGCCAACCCTCGCCAGCTCGGTCACCGCCCTGCTGTAGAGGTAGTCGCCCATGATGATGGCGATCTGGTGAGTCCACAGCGCGTTCACGGTAGGTTGGCCCCTCCGGAGAACGGAGTTGTCCACGGCGTCATCGTGGACCAACGTCGCGAGATGGACCAGTTCCACCGTGGCGGCGAACGTCACCGCGTCGGGGTGGGGCCGCCCCTCCACCTCGTTGCAGAGGAGGACGAGCGTCGGCCGAAAGAGCTTTCCGGGGAGAAGGAGAAGATAGTTGTTCACCTCCTCGATGCGGTCGAAATCAGCCGCCACGATGCGACGGATCTCGTCGAGAACCTCTTCGAGGCGCCGTCGAACGGGCCCTTGGATCTGTGCCAGTTCGGAGGGTGCGTTTCGCAAGAGAGGGCCGGGATTGGTCATCGTTTGGAGGTGCTCGTTGCCCTCAACGGAGGGACCGCAGGCGCTCCGTCACGTCCTGGAAATTGATGTCGAGAGAGAACACCTTCTCGTAGAACTCCACGGCCTCCTCGGTGTTCCCCAGCTCTTCCTGGGCTTTGCCCATCAGGTAATAGATCCCGATGAGCTCGTCCTCCACCTCGAATTCCACGTCCAGAGCCCGTTTGAGTGCCCGGGCCGCCATGTCGGGTTGCCCCTTCTCCATCCAGCACCTCCCCATGACCTCGTGGGTCGGGAGGTGCTCGGGGGAAGCCCGTAACGCCATCTGGAATTCGCTGATGGCCTCGTCCAGCAGTCCCATCTCGAGATAAGCGGTACCGAGATCGTGGTGGGCCGAGACGTCGCCGGCATCCACATGCTCCGATACCTTCTGCTTGAACTGGTTGAGCATCTTCGCGAAGTCGGCCTGGTCGTCTCCCGAGGGGGTCTCAGCAGTCACCTGCCACCGGGTGGTCTTCTCCTCTTCGTCTCCCAGAATCAGGGATCCCAGGTCCACGTATTCCTCGGAGGATGCCACCTGGCCGGGTGGGGTGCCGGCGGGGGCCACTTCCAGCTCCTGGAGGCCGGCCATGGCGTCCGGGTGGCCGGGAGCAAGGGAAAGGACCTGCCGGAAGACGGCTCTCGCCTTGGCGTGAGACCCGGTGCGGAGGAGGCATCCGGCGAGGTCCAGATATGCAGAAAGGAGGACACTGGTGTCTCCCTTTCTGAAAGCGTACTCCACCTGCCGTTGGCAGAGGGCCACCTCGTCGGGGTGAGATGCGATTTCGGCCCGGACGAGCTGGATGGCCTCGTCCATATCCCCCCGCTCCGCAGCATCTTCGTGTGGGGAGACCGACTGGACACCCTCCTCCGGGAGCGGGCCTGCCTCGAGCCTCTCCATCGCGGCTTCGAAGGCAGCGTCCTCCACGGCCCTATCCAGGGCCTCGTCGGGGGAGGGCACGGTCGGGGCCCCCTCTTCCTCCTCTTCACCGAAGTCGAAGAACGGGAGCTCCTCCTCGCCCCCCGAATCTTCCTCCTCGGCGAAAGCCGGTACCGCCTCTGCCAGCTCCTCCTCCTCGAGACCGAAGGTGCGGAGGATCTCCCCTGCTTCCTCGTAGTCCATCTCCGTGGTGGCGAGGCCTCCTTCGGTGCCCTCTTCTCCGGCGTCCGCCCCTGGGGAGGACAGGACCAGATCGTCGGCCTCCGGGCCCGACTCCGGCGCATCGAATACTGGGATCGGCTCCTCTTCCGCCTCGAAGCTCATGATGGGGAGAGGCTCCTCTCCCTCCTCTTCGTCCCCTGCGAGCACGTCCCCGGCACCCACCGATGCGAGATCCCCGGTGGAGACGTCTCGCTCCTCTTCCGATCCCGGGGTCTCCTCGCCGCCTCGTTCCCCCTCATCCATCTCGCCGGCACCTGCCGGAGCCGCATGGGAATCCCGGATCCCGGAACCAAGCTCGAAGGCGCCCCACCCGGATTCCGTGTCACGGGATTCCCTGGGGGCCTGGCTCGCCGCCATCGCCCTGATGGTCTCGCTGTCCGGGAGGACCAGGTCCTCATCCAGCCCCCGAAGCTTCTCGGAAAGGGCCTCGGCCTCCTCCTCCCGCTCCTGCACGATCAGGTGGCGGTACGCCTCCGTGTACTGCTCCAACGCCTCTTCGGCCCGTCCGTGGGACTCGAGTTGGGATGCCAGCCCCAGGCGGATGTCTACGTCGTCGGGAGCCAGACCCACCAGCTCCACCAGCGCGTCCATGGCGGAGTCCAGCTCTCCGGCTCCGGTCATCTGTTCGGCGTACGTGAGGAAGTTCTGCTTCGCATCGGTGAGGAACCCTTGCATGCCCCGGATCTGTCCCATCCGAAGAAAGAAGACGCTCCGGTCCGGCAGGTTCCGGAGAACCTTCTTGCAGATGGCGATGGCATTGTTCGGAAGCTCCGCCTCCAGGTAGAGGTCGATGGCCTTCTCGTAGCTCTCCACCGCCGCCTCGATCCGCCTCATGCGAGTCTGGATATCGCCGATCCGGTTATAGAGGGCGATGTCCGGCGTATCATCCGCCTTCTGCTTGAGGATGACCTGCCGGTAAGCATCCAGTGCCTTCTTCCACTCCTCTTTCAGCTCGTGGCGCCGGGCTTTTTCCTTCAGGGCTTCGAGGTTCATGCCATCCGCACCGGAGTTGGTGAACACTCCCCCCCTGGCCGGTCACGGGGGCCAGAGTGGCGCCTGAGGAAGGGCAGGAGAAAGGAAGAACGTCCAGACCCTCCGTGGGAGGGTGGACGTCCGATCGGTACCACAGACCTCAGGCGCCGCAAGATAAGCCTGGGTCGGCACCTACACAAGCGACGACGGAGGGGAGAGTGGGCTGGAGTCGGCCCCTGATGCCCTTCGGGGGCCGGTGGAGGGGAGGCTCGGGTCGCCGCAGGGCCCGAGGGCGGACCCGGAGTCCCGGGGCCGAACGCGTCAGGGCCCGGCAAACCTCGGCGTCACGGCTCTCGGCGCCAGATTGGGATTGCCCGCCTGGAGCTGATAGGCCCAGTCGAAGATCATGATGGCGGCACCGTCCTGATCGTAGCCCAGGAGCTCTACCCGGATCACCCCGTAGTGCTGCTTCCCATCGTCCCCCACCACCCTCAAGACATAGGTGCTCTGTGGATAGAGGGGCATGTCCAGGTCCGTGTATCCCGTGAGCGGAGCCACGTCTACCGAAGTGCAGTCGGAGTCGGCGCCCACGCCGCACTTCAACGCTGTGGTGGACCAGATCCCGTCGTACACCTCGGTCCCCGGCCCCGGCACAAGCCACCACCCCTCGGCGTCCACCTCCATGCGGAAGTGCCGGCTGGGGGAGGTCCCCTCCAGGATCGGATAGCTCATCTCGTCCAAGGTGAAGCGGAAACCGGACTGGCTGGGCATGTCCTCATGGGCGTAGATCCACTCTCCGTGATAATCGGGCCTGGGGGTTCCGCTCGCCGCCGGGCTGCCCCCGCTCTCGTGCCCCTGGTCGTCCACGGACGTCACGAAGTACGCATAGGTATTCCCGTTCGTGGCCAGGAGGTCCAGAAAGCCCTCGGAGTCCGTCTCTCCCAGGAGGAAGCTGGTGCCGTCGTCCTCCTCCAGGTACACCCGATAGAAGGAGAAATCCCCGGCGTTCCGCGCGTTGTTGCTCCACCTCAGGTAGAGGGCGTTGTCCAGGGCGACGACCTCGACGGTCCCAGGGACCGGCGGAGGCGTCGGATTCGGCACGTAGACTTCCACGGACCATTCCGACGCGGTCTCCAGGCCGGAGGGGCTCACGGCGGCCACGTAGTACTCGTACGTGATGTCCGGAAGGATGTTGACGTCGGTGTAGGAGCACAGGCCGCCGGAGCAGTTCGTCACCTCTGCGATGAGGTAGTAGCCGGAATCCGACAGGCGTTTCCCATAGACCCTGAACACATCGTCGTTCCACTGGGGTGCCAGCTCCCAGGTGACGTAGACGGCGCGGTCGTAGTACCACGCATCCAGCTCTCGAGGGGCGGCGGGATAATCGTCCTCGACAACGAGGAGATTGTCGTCGTTGCAGGCGCCCAGGACAAAGATCAGGGGGAGGGCGAATAACCCGTAATTGGCGCGTCTCATGAGTTCCTCCAGGTGAATCTGGCGTTCGACCCTCCGAATGGCATTTCCCGTGCCGTAAACGTAACCCATTGCTTCCAATATTCTTACATGAGATCTCTCATCGATGTGTGTCCTCCGCAGGTGACAGTCGAGAGGGGGTCGGTGACACGGAGGGTGGAGAAGGACAGGGGTCCCGAAAGTCGGGAGAGCCACTGAAGCGGGCATCCGCCGGATGCCCGGGGTACAGCCCGGAGACCGTCAGAATCTCCCGGCGCCGGATTCGCTCTGGAGGCTGCGCTGCTGGTAGTCGAAGTGGAGATCGGACTGGTCGAGGAGAGACACTTCGAAACGGAAGCTCCAGTTCCCGGTGGCCGTCTGCCGGAAATCGAAGTACGCCTCCCAACGATGAAGGTCGCGGGTGAGTCGTATGAGATGGTCGTTGAAGGACCCGCTGGTCACGTCGAAGGAAGTGCGCCAGCTCACCTCCCACTTCTCGGTGGGCGTGAAGGTCAGGTTCGCCTGGATCATCTGGTTGGAGGATCGGGTCTTGTCCCTGGGCCTCTGAAGGGAGTACTGGAGGCTCGCCCGCCACTGCCCAACGCCTCCGGGGCTGGACCGCCGTGGTCCCTCGGCGGGCCGGGATGGTCCCCCCCCCGGGATCGCGCTGCCGGGATCGAGAGGGCCCGAGCTGAAGGGGTCCGCCTCGGTCTCCTCCTCGGTGCCGGCTTCCTCCGCAGGGGCCGCCGCCGCTTCCTCCTCCCGGAAGAGGCCCGCCAGCTTCTGGAGAAGGGCGGTCTGGGAGCTCAGGGAGAACCCGAAGTTCATCGTCGAGAGGTGGGGCGAAAACTTCCTGGTGGTGGTGCTACCCCCTCCCTCCCCACCCTCGGACGCCACCGGTATGTCCTCGAAGAGGTCGTGGGTCATCCGTATGCTCAACCCCCGCAGATAATCCGAGGAGATGGTGTTGGAGAGGGTGGGAGGAGAGAAACCCTGCAACCATTCGCCGTCCTCGCTGGCCTTTTCGAAGTCGTAGGTCATGGCGGAGGTCTGGAGAGAGAGGAGCAGGACCTTCTGGGCCTCCTGCCGGGTCTCAGCCCTCGTGGTCGTGTCGGCCAGGATGGAGTCTATCTCCTGGATCATGGAATCCACCCGCATGGCCAGGGTGTCCCCGGCGGTCGCTCCCCTCAGGCGTACCATCGTCCTCAGGGAGTCGGCCACGAGGTTCAGCGAGTCCGCCCGGGTGGAGTCCAGGGCCGCGGCCCGCTCCGCCACCGACTCAGCCTTCAGCCTGGCCTCGAAGGTCTGGTTCAGGTTGATGCCGAGGGTGCGCTGACGCCCCACCTCCCGGGCCCCGAACACCTCCGTCTGGAGATCCGAAGGCGACACCTCCGGAGAGTACTGAAAGGTGAAGCTGGGACTGATCTTATGACGGATCGCATCGAAGCTGCCCACCCCCGGGAAGAAGCCGTACAGGTCCGACTTGAGGGTGGCTCCAAAGGAGATCCGGGACGGCGCCGAGACGAAAGAGTTGGCCAGGCTGTCCACATCGGATCGGAGGAGCCGTCCGGAGAGGGAGAGGCTGGGGGTAAAGGTGGTGGATCCGACCAGGCGCTGCTGGTAGTTCAGGGACGCGTTCCAGGTCAGATCCGTTTCGCCCTGATCCTCATGTCCCGAGGCCACCATCGTGGTGGTATCGAAGCCGATGGGGACATCCTTCGTGATCGCCTGCTTCATCTGGACGCCGGAGGCCACGGAGAAATTGCCGAGGGTCAGGCTGGTGTTCAGACCGGCACTCGTGTTGACCGCATCCGCCCCAGAGGCCCTGAATGCGGAGTCCGCCTGCGGAATCCGATCGGACATGCTCCTCCGGTAATTGGCCGATCCGGTCCACGTGATGTTGTTGTAGAACTTCGCCTGGGCAGGCGAGGCCTGGAAGAACGTCCTGGGGGAGAGGGAGAAGCTCAGCGTAGGGAGGGTCATCTCCACCCGATCGTCGGATAGGTACTGCCGCCGGTTCCCGCTCAGGGACAGGTTCCCGAAGCTGAACCGGTGGCTCAACCCACCCTCGGAGTCGATGGACTGGACCACCTCCCGGGGGTCGAAGGAAGTCTTTCTGACCAGGTCGTTGGAGGAGGCATACCGCGCGCGGAACCGGAGGCTGGTACGCTCGCTGGCCTGCCAGCTGCTGCTGGCGTCGAAGGTCAGGTTGGAGCTCCCGTCCTGGCTCCAGAACCTCCGGAAGTTCAGGTTCCCGTCCAGGAACTGCCGGGCCCAGCGGTATTGAACGGCGCTGGTGAGGGACAGGTGCTCTCCGCTCCACCAGTCCAGCGCCAGCGTCGCGTCCCAGTACTGACTCGCCGCCCAGTAGAACCCGATGTTGGAGATCCGTCGGGAGTACCGGCTGGACGATCTCACGATGTCGTTGACGCTGAAGATCGGCGTGAGGAGCCCGGAGGCCCGACCCTGCTCGGTGCTCTGGGCGATGAAGGGCAGCCACATCACGGGTACGTCCGCGAAGTAGAGCCGAACCGGCCGTGCCACGAGGATGTTGTTGCTTACGATCTTGATGTTGTCCGAGGCGAAGTGATAGTGAGGCTCCTCCTCGTCACAGGAGGTGAAGATGATGTCGTGCCCGTATACGGCGTCCTCCCCCACCAGGAGCTCCTCCCCTCTGAGATTCCACTCCGCTCCGGCGTTGTACCGTGTCCGGGCGTCGGTGGCTGTCCCGAAGCTCTCCTTCAGGTCGAACACGATACGGGCGCTGATGACCGGATCTCCCTCCTTGGGCTGGTAGACGGCCTCGGAGCCCACGGTCCAGACCTTCCCCGTCTCATCGCTGTAGATCAGCGCCGAGTCCGCAGTGAGCTCCTCACCGTCCCGGGTGAGCCTGGCCGGATTTTCCGGGGTCGCCGTAAGAACCAGCTGCTTGGTCTGGGCCCCGAAATCGGCGCCCCCCGAGGAGTACTCCGTGAATGCGTACCCCTGCATCGCCATGAGGGCGGCCCAGACGCTGTCCGCCCCGGCACCACCGCGCCCCGCCCCGGCCCCCTGGCGATCTTGCACGGGTCGGCGCCCGGTACGCCGGGCCTCTCGTTCGGCGAGAGCCGAGTCCGAGAGGAGAGAATCCGGGATGAACCAGATGGAATCGATGCCGGGAGGCTTCGCCAGATTTTCCAGCTGTTCCATGATGCGGAGGCGCGTCGAGTCGGCCCGCGTGGGGGGTGGAGGCTCCTGGGCGTGGACCGCGGGAGGCAGGACGGCTGTCACGATCCAAAGGGCCGCGAAAGCTCTCGCGGCCCTGAGGAATGCCGTGGTCACGTCCCCTCCTCCGAGTCGGGAACCGATCCCGAATCCTTCCGTTCCGCCTCAGCGTCCTCCTCCGGGGTGGTCGTCGGCGTCTCCCGGATCTCCCGACTCCGGTCCTCCACCCCATAGGACTCTCCGGAGGGCTCCTGATCCGGCTTCCCGTCCTCCTCCGTTTCGCCGGAGGCCTCCTGATCCCGATGCGCTTCCTCCTCCCGTTCCCGGGCCCTCTTCCGGCGCCAGATGAGCCTGGAGAGGTAGATGCTGAACTCGTAGAGGAAGAAGAGGGGAACCATCAGCATGATGGTGAGGGTGATGACGTCCCCGGGGGTGAGGAAGGAGGCGGCAACGGTGATGGCCACGATGGCGTGACGTCGCTTGGACCGGAGGAACTCGGGTGTAACCAGGCCCAGGGCCGAGAGGATCATCACCACCACCGGCAGCTCGAAGATGATTCCGAATCCCAGGAGGATCTTGGTGATGAGGGCCAGCGTCTTTCCGATCTCGTACTGGGCCTCCATGAGGCCCCCCTCGAAGGTCTGGAAGAAGACGATGCTCACCGGAAGGGCCACGAAATACGCCAGCGCCACACCGGCACAGAAGAGAATCAGCCCCAGGTACAGCGCCGGGATGATGGCCCGCTTCTCGTTGTCCTCCAGAGCCGGGGCCAGGAAGGACCAGACCTGGTAGACGATGATGGGAAACGCCAGGATGACTCCCACCACCACCGAAAGCTTGAGCGTGATGAAGAAGGGATCCGCCGGGGAGAGATAGATCAGTCGGAAGTCGGGGTTGTCCGGGATCGCCGCCCTTATGGGCTTGATGAGGAGCTCCAGGACGTCGAAGTACCGGATGAGGAGAAAGCCCACGACGGTCCCGACCACGATGGCGAGCAGACTCCAGAGGATCCGCCACCTCAGCTCTTCCAGATGGTCCAGGAAGGGCATCTCCCCACGTCGTCGTGCCAAGTCCTCCAGATCACCCTTCATTCGGTGGCTTCCCTCAGAGTCCAAGCTCCGCTTGTTCCCGCGCCTGGGCTTCCAGCCGCTGCCGGGCATTGAGGTCGTCTACAAAGTCTTGGAACTCGTCGATGTCCTGGAAGTTCCTGTACACCGAGGCGAACCGAACGTAGGCCACTCGGTCCAGCGGCTTGATTCGCTCCATCACCAACTCCCCCACCAGAGAGCTGGCGACCTCCACTCCCGCTTGCCGGGACAGCTCGTCCTCGATCTCGTCCACGATGCCCTCGATCTCCGACCCGGAGACCGGCCTCTTGGCGCACGCGATGCGGAGGCTTCGGGTGAGCTTGTCCCGATCGAACTCCTCGACGCTCCCGTCCCTCTTCAGGATCTGGATCGGTCGGGCTTCGACGTATTCATAGGTCGTGAACCGTTCCCCGCACCCCAGGCACTCCCTTCTACGGCGCACGGCCCGACCTCCACGGCTCGTCCGGGTGTCCACCACCCGGTTCTCGGTGCCGTCACACTCTGGGCAGCGCATGAGTCGTTCGGTATCCAGGAGAAGAGTTGTCGACCCGGTGGGGTGGGCCGGAGGGCCGGTGGACCTCCCTAGGAGATCTCGTCCAGCCGCTCCTGGGCCAGGACGGCGGCATCCGAGTCCGGATAGCTGGTGATGACCGTCCGCAGGTACTCCCGAGCATTGTCCAGCTGCTCCAGATCGATATAGATCACGCCCACCCGATAGAGAGCGTCGGGAACTCTCCGGGACGCAGGGAAGAGCTCCCGAACCCTCAGAAAGGCCTGGATGGCCTCTTCGAGGCGGTTCTCCTGATAGAGGAGGTCCGCCAGGTAGAAGTAGGCCTCCGGCGCCAACGGATCCGTCGGGTAGTCCTGGATGAACTGCTGGAACGCCCGTCTCGCCGTGGTGATGGAGCCCCGATTGAAGGCCGCCACGCCTGCGTTGAAGGTCTGCAGGGCCGCTTCCGAGTCGGTGGTGGGAGGTCCTGTGGGCGCGAACGTCGGGTTGACGACCTGTCCCGGCTCCGTATCGGTCCGCATGGGAGCGAGAGCGGAGGATCGCTGTCCCTCCAGGAGATCCCGGATGGTGGCCAGGGCCCGCTGATTCTGACCGGTGAGCTCATGGAGCGTGATGAGCTGTTGCTCCAGCTCCCGCAGTCGCCGAAGGATCTCCCCACGGGATTCGAACAGGGCGTCCGATTGGCCCCGGAGCGTATCCTGGACCGCGATGTTGAGGCTCTGGAGCTCGGCCAGCGTGGCTTCCTGCTGGGCGGCCAAGGCCGAAACGGTGCTCTGAAGATCCCGCACGTCCCGCTTGGTGGCGCACCCGGACAGGGTGAGCCCCAGGAGTACCAGGATCCCGATGTCCCTTCCACGGCCCGGGGGCCCGGACCGAAGTCCGGTACCCCGGAGCCTGGAAGATAGGAGCTTCAGCATTCGCCTTACGGATTCTGTCCCGGGTTGATCTCGTTCTGCCCGGCGGTGATCACGAATTCGTCCCGACGGTTCTGCGCCCAGGCGGCCTCATCGTGCCCCATCGCCGCCGGCCGTTCCTCTCCATACGAGATGATGGAGAAACGATTGGCGTCCAGGCCGAAGTTGGTAAAGAAGTCTACCACGGCCTGCGCCCTTCTGTTCCCCAGGGCAATGTTGTACTCGTTGGACCCCCGCTCGTCGGCGTGGCCCTGAACCTGGAGACGGACGGCCGGGCTGTTCCGAAGGATCTCCACCTTTTGCCGGAGCACCCGCTCGGCATCGGGACGGATCTCGGACATGTCGTAGTCGAAGAAGACCTTGGCCTCGAGGGCGGATCGCGCCGCGGCGATGGCCCGAGCCCTGGCCTCTTCCGCACGCCGGGCTTCCTCGGCCCTCCGAGCTTCCTCAGCCCGGCGAGCCTCTTCCGCGGCGATGGAATCGCGCCGACGCTGTTCCAGCTCCTCAGCCGTGGGCCCCGTGGGAGCCGGCGGTGGCGGGGGTTCCTTTCTGCAAGCGCCAACAAAGAGGGTGGCTGCCAGTGCAGTAACGACGAAGCTACGGTATCTCATCCCAACTCCCAGTTAGAAACAGATGTTCCAAGCATGAATCATGACGACCCAGCGCCATGAAATCTAAGCTCAGCCCGGCCTGGTCGGAACCGAGCACACCCACAGCCATATACCTCAAATTCCCGCGTCACGCAATGTCTATCGTCCCGAAGAGCCCAGGGAAGGAGACCAATCCGGATTTCGCGGGCTGATCCCCGTGGCCAGGGCTCGAATTTTCCCGGAAGCAGCATCCACCACGAACAGGCCGAAACCGTAGCTTCGCTCCCCCGCGAACACCAGGTGGCGCCCGTCCGGCGCCCAGCTCGGGTCCTCGTTGTTCCCATCGGCAGTCAGCTGGAGAACCCGGGCCCCCCTGGCCTCCACTTCGGCCACCAGGATCTGGTAACGCCCATACCGCTCGATGCGCCCGTGAAAGGCCACACGGTTATCGGTGGGAGACCAGTCGGGGGAAGTGTAGTAGCCGCTGGTGCCGTACACATACGGAGAGATGAGGTCCGCGTCCCCTCCGTCGGCATCCATGACATACACCTGGGGGATGTTGGTGCCCAGGCGGTTGGACTGGAAGGCGATGCGGCGCCCGTCGGGAGAGTAGGTGGGGGAGAGGTCTTCCCACCGTCCCCCCTGCAGGTGGGTCAGACAGCAGTTCTGATCCCAGTCGTACCGAAAGATCCCGGTTCGGTTCTGGCCCAGGAGGGCGAAGGTGATCTCTCTGCCGTCGGGGTGGTAGGCGGGGGTGATCTGCTGCCCCTCCCGTCCGGGGTCCAGGGCCCGCTCCTGTTGCGTTGCCAGGTCCATCTCGAAGATCCGGCTGGGCTGTTCGTTCCGGTATGAGATATACGCCAGCTTCTCCCCCGAGGGATGCCAGGCCGGAGACATGGTGATGGTGCCGAATCCCGTCAACCGTCTCAGATTCTCCCCGTCTGAATCGATGAGGTAGAGCTCCTGGGCCCCGTCCCTTCCCACCATGGAGAACGCGATCCGAGACGCCGCCATCCCCGGCTCACCGAAGACCCACTCCACCACCTGGTCGCTCACGCGGTGCACGGCCATCCGAAAGTCGGCAGAGGTCGGATCGGGAAGGGGGAAACGCCCCCTCTCCTTGAGCTCGGCATAGACGACGTCGTGAAGCTCCAGGACGAGCACGAGGCCGTCCCCGAGCCCCTCGACCTGCCCTGTCAACAGCCATGTGGCACCCAGCTGGTCCCAGAGGTTGTAGTCCACCCCCTCACCCAGGAGGGATGGCGGCAAGGAGTCCATGAGGGCGAAACGATCGGAGTACCGAAGGTCCCGGGCGAGGATCGCCTCCACCTGTACCTCGGCGCCCCCACCTCCGAACCGGCTGGAAAAAGGCTTGATGGCCATGGCCGGCTCGAAGCCCGCTTCGTAGATGAGGCCCAGGCGGACGCCCGGAAAGGTGTCCCGGACCTCCTGGCTTTCCACGCCCCCAGGAAGCTGGGAAAGGGCCAGGGCAACGAGAAGAGTCGAGATCCAGGTCGGGTTTGCTTCCCTCATTGGTGCCTTCCGGGCAGGGTGGGGTGGAGTCCGCTCATGGCGAGTTAGACGGGATCAGCGGCCCCCGGGGATGCTTGGGGGAATCCGGGTAAGGAAGTCGACGCGAGGAGGTCACTTCGAAGATGATGGGGAGTCGATCCCAGCCGAGATCCTCCGGGAGGGGGCCGAACCTTCCCTGGCCCGCGCATTCGATGGCCCCCATCACCGCGAAGTCGAACCCCGCGTTCCCGGACCGTGAGACGAAATCGATGTTGTTTCCGTCCACCGTTCCGTCCCTCCGGATGGTGAAGTACACGGAAGTCTTCAGGCCTTCGGGCCCGGAAAAGCGCATGCACCGGTCGATCTGGCGGATGATGTTCTCGTAGTAGCCCGGAAAGTCGCGGCGAAGACCTTCCATGCGGACGTTGATGTCCTCCCCCCCTGCTTCCTCCGAGGGATCCGGATGCCCCGCCTCCGCCGTCGTCTCCGGCGGCGGCGTCGGTGTCGGCTCCGGGCGGCTCTCCTCCCTCACCCGCTCCTCCTGCACCACCGGCGCTGGCTCCTCCGGCGGCGGGAGTGGCTCCGGCGTCTCCACCACCAGCTCCTGCTCCTGCTGGGGTTGAGGTGTCTCGGCCATCTGCGCAGGAGGCGGGGAGACGATCTGAACCTGTACGGCGACGAACTCGGAGTACTTCGGCGCAGCCATCTGGGCGCTCCAGGCCGCCAGGAGCACCAGAGCGTGGATTCCCACCGAAGCCAGCAGAGGTTTCTTCCCCGGACGTGCCTGTCGCCTCATCGTGCTCTCACTCGATCCACCTGGCGCTTTCCCGGAGGCCCGGGCGGTGGGGTATCTCCCCACCGGATGCACGCCTTCACCGGCGCTCCGGGAGGGGTTCCCCCACCAGGGCGAAGGTGATTCCCTCGGTCTGCGCCACCGTGGCGATGACCCGGAGGACGGGGCCATAGTCCGCCAGGGAATCCGCCTGGATGTATACCATCTGGGTTCCGGCGGCTCTCATCATCTGAGGCAGGGAGCTCTCGAAGGCATCCAGCTCCACCTCCGTCCCGGCGATGAAGACCCGGTCTTCCCGGTCCACCGTCACGTAGAACGCGTCCTGGTCGGCCGTGATGGGCGACACGTCCGCCCTGGGCACCTCGATCTCGACCCCTCCCTGGAGGGCCGGAGCGATGATGATGAAGATGACCAGGAGGGTGAAGGCCACGTCCACCAGGGACGTGACGTTGATCTCCGCCTTTACCGGGAGGTCCTGACGTCGGCTGCCACGTCCGCCGCCCATCAAGAGGGTATCCTCCACCCCCGTTGGACGGGATCCATCGAGCTCCTCTTCACCGACTCGATCCCCATGGTTCTTATACCTTCCCTTCCCGTGCCAGCGTTCCGATGAACTCGCTGGAGAACCCCTCCATCTCTCCGGTCACGAGATTCAGCCGGCCCACGAAGTGGTTGTACGCCATGACGGCGGGAATGGCCGCGGCCAACCCCGCCACGGTGGTGATGAGGGCCTCCGCCACTCCGGGGGCGACGGCTCCGATGTTCGTGGAGCCCGTCGCGGTGATCCCGAGAAAAGCGTTCATCACCCCGATGACCGTCCCCATCAGGCCCAGAAGGGGAGACACGGAGCCGATGATCGCCAGTCGGTTCAGTCCCTGGGCCAGCTCATCCCGCTCCTCGGCCTCCTCTTTCTCCAGCACCAGTCTCAGGGCCTCCAGCTGCGTGAGAGTGAGTCCGGCGGACGGTTGGGAGCCGGAGCGAAGCGCCCCGGGTCGGAGCTCGCTGAAGAAGTTCACCCCCTGCTTGAACACCCGCTTGTAGGGAGATTCAGGAAGAGGTAGAGAGGCCTTGTAGGCGTCCTCCAGGGTCTGGGCCCGCTCCATGACCTCGAGAAAGCGGTCGCCCAGCTGCCTGACCGCTTTGAATTGACGCCACTTCCAGAAGATGATCCACCAGCTCAGGAGAGAGAATACCGCCAGGATCGACAGGACGATCTGCGTTGGGAGTGTTCCTCCCACGACCATGTCCCAGACCGAGGTGGGGGTCCTGGCCTGAAGGGCCAGGAGAAAAGCGTGCACCTCCGTCGCGCCGGCAGCGGCTGGGAGGAGGGCGACGGACACAGTGGCAACGGCCGTGCGGAGGAGGTTCCTCATCGGGCGGTCTCGCTCTCCTTTGCGATATGCTCATAGGTCTCCTGGAGCCCTTCCTCCAGGGTCCAGCGGCAGGACCAACCCTCGGCCTGGAGGCGTCGGGTGTCCAGGGTGCTGTGCCGGAGCTCTCCGGGTCTCGCTCCTGCGTGGTTCCTTCCGGGGCGGTTCCCGGACACCTCCTCGAGGATGTCCGCCAGACGGTTCACACTCGTTCCTCTCCCCGTGCCTACGTTGAAGGCTACCGAGTCCAATCCTGTCGCTGTTTCGGAGTCTCCTTTCGGAGCCGAAGGGAGTGGCATCTCGGTAGCCACCATGTTCGCACCCACGACATCCCCCACGAAGACGTAATCCCGGGTCTGCTCGCCGTCCCCGAAGACGGTCAGAGGGGCGCCGGAGAGGAGGCGATTGCAGAATATGGCCACCACTCCCGCCTCCCCGTGGGGATCCTGACGAGGGCCGAAGACATTCCCGTACCGGAGGGCCACGTACTCCATCCCGTGAACCTGGCGGTAGTAGTTCAGGTACAGCTCGCTGGCGAGCTTGGTCACCCCGTAGGGAGAGAGGGGGAGCTTGGGGGACGTTTCCGGCGTCGGCCTTCGCTCCGGCTCTCCGTATACGACCCCGCCGCTGGATACCAGGACGAAACGCGAGGTTCCCACCTCCCGGGCGCCCTCCAGGAGGTTCAGGAGACCGAGGAGGTTCACCTGGGCATCATATTGTGGATCGTTCACCGAGACTCTCACGTCAATCTGCGCCGCGTGGTGATTCACGAGGTCGAATCGGACCTCCCGGAAGAGGTCCCTCACCCCCGGGTCGCGGATGTCCATCTCGATGAAGGTGGCGTTCCGGGGAACGTTCTCTCGCCTTCCGCTGGAGAGGTTGTCCACCACCCATACCGTGTCCTCTCGGGCCAGATATGCGTCGGCGACGTGGCTACCGATGAAACCGGCGCCTCCGGTGACCAGAACCTTGCGGGACGAATCGCTCATGTCACTCCAGGTTGGCTGTCGCTTGCAGGGATCATTCCAGCGCCCACCGCCTCCACGTGTTGAGGGGAAGCCGAACCGTCACAGCCCGGAAGGCGCCGTATCTCAAGGGGAATTGGCCCCGATTCGGCCGAAAGATAAAGGAATGGCCCCGGCCCCTGAAGGGACCGGAGCTCTGTGGTTGGAGCTGAAACGGTACAGTCGGAGCGATACAAGCCGGCCTTGCCGCTTCCGAGCCTCCCCTACTGCATCTTCTTGACCAGGCGCAGTCTGAATCCTGTTCGGAGGACCGGATCGCCTACATATACGATCCGCGCAGATGCGACGTCTCCGTTGACCACCACAACCTGGAGCCGCGCCGCCTCTTCCCCGGTCCATCCGTCACCCTGGTTGACGAAGGCTGAGAATTCGTCTCCCGGCCTGATGCCCGCTGCCTCCCCCACATCCAGGAAGGCGACAGCCCCGATACCGTAGATCATCTGGTCCTTGGCGAAGCCCACGAGGGTAGCGGCGAGGTCGCTCTCGACGACCCGGGCCGAATCTCCCAACTGGATTTCGTACGGAGGGGCCATCCTGAGACGCTGCCCCAGGCGCACCCGATCGAACGCGGCGCTGAGCATCGCCACCACGCCCCCCTCCTCCACGGCGGTGACCGCCAGGATCCCGGTGGGCATCACGACCTGCCCAAGGCCTTCAACCGACCTGGCGATGGTGTAGGCCTGGAGGAGGTCTCCCGGCTGAAGACGGACCCCTTCATCCAGATCAACCTGGAGGTGTTCGAAGAAGTGGGCCCGATCCCTTGGGGTGGCGTCCATGTCCACGGCGGAGAAACGAGCCACCGTAGCGATGCCCGCAACCTCCGCCTCCCACTCCTCGAGCCACGGCGTGGAGTAGACCAGCCCCCTGGGAACGGCGTAGAGGAAATCGGAGGTGTTGGCGGTGGGTGCCGAGAGAACAGCCGTTTCGGGATCCACGTAGAAGGCCGTCCGGTCGGCAGCGGCGGGAACGGGAAGCTCGCACCCCCGGTCACCTTCGCTTCCCTCCCAGAAGACGGTGCGATACCCCCGACCGGGACAGGGGGCCGCGTAGGGGACGGGCCCCGCCTGAGCCGCTCCGGCGCGGGCCTCCAGGCCCGGGCTGACGACCGTGACCTCCTGGATCCTGGCCTGACCGGGAGCCACCCCCTCGGCCCTAGCCCCCTCCAGCCCCGGGATGATGAAGATCTGTCCCGGGTAGATCCAATGAGGATCCCGAATCCGATCCGTGTTGGCCTCATAAATTAGCGGCCAGAGGAAAGGATTTCCGAGGTAGTGGCCGGCGAGATCCCAGAGCGTGTTCCCCTTCACGACGACGTGAGTCCCCTGCTGAGTCGTGGAGACCTCCTGTGCTGGTGCCAAAGTCGGCAGAATCAACAGGATCGTTATGGCGGCCACGGACCGGAACATGATGAGTTCCTTTTGCAGATGGGACAGGCGGTTAGCAACGCTCGTCGATACTCCGAAAATACCTGGCCTCCCCAGGGGGGTCAACGAATTATTCCAAATTGACTACAAGTGTTTCCCCCTGTTCGCGCAGGAGGCGGTGAGAGACAGGGTGAAAGGGCCACGTTACCTCACGAAGAAAACCTGCATCATCCGGGCCATCCGTCCCCGAGCCGGACAGGGAGAGATCGGCCCGAGCCCCCCAAGAAGGTCCATCCCGGGGCTCAGTCCTTCAGCTCCTTGAGAAGAACGCGGGCATCCTCACGGGGGCTGCGGTAGTAGTCCCTACGAACGGCCACCTGGGTAAAGCCACGGGATCGGTAGAGGTGGAAGGCCGGGTCATTGGAGAACCGGACTTCGAGAAAGAGGCTTTCCACATCATTGGCCTCCGCATCCGCCAGCGCCCTGTCCAGAAGGGCCGAGCCCACGCCTTTTCCGCGAAAACCCTCCGCCACCGCCAGATTCGCCAGCTCTCCCTCCTCCAGCACCCACCATAGAACCGCATAACCCACGACCTCGGCTTCAGGTCCTTCAGCCACGAGAACGTGGGCCCGCCCCTGGGAGATCAACGAGCGGAATGTGAGCGGATGCCACGGATTGGAGAAGGAGCGGAGCTCGATGGCCGCGATGGACTTCACGTCGGCCAGGGTCGCCCGCCGGATCATCACGCGGAGTCCACCGGAAGACATGGCAGCCCTATTCGCCTCCATCTTCTCCTCGGCCGTCGCCATCAGCTCCCCGTTCCCTTCCGGGCCTTCCAGATGCGCTCGGCCCCGGAAGCCCTCAGGTACTCAGGCTCCCACCGACCCGGATCCTCCAGAGGCGGGGTCTCCGGGTCGAGGGAGAGAAGGCGGATCAAACCGTCCGCCGTGGGATAGCCGAAAGGAGGTCCCAGGACGGGGTGTCCGGCGTCCTCCAGGATGGCCCGGTGCCTGAGGGCCCCCTCGCCCATGAGTAGAGCCCCTGGCGGAATAAGGCCGTTGATCATTTCACCCACGGTGGCGGCCCTGGGCTCCAGGATCGTCTCGAGCCCCCTTCCTGCCAGCCGGTAGGCCGCGGCGTATACCCGATCCCCCCGGGCGTCGAAGAGGACACACCTGGAGCGGATCCTGTCGAAGGGAGAGGGGAACCCGGATCCGCCCCCATCCGTTTCCGGCGAAGAAGAGTCTCTCGCCGTTCCACCTCCCCCGGACCCATTCTCCACGGCGGCTGCGGCAAGGGAGGAGAAGGCCCAGAGTGGGAGATTCAGGGCTCTGGCCAATCCTTTGGCCGTCGCGGCAGCGACCCGAACGCCGGTGAAGGAGCCGGGCCCGCCCCCCACGATGATTCCCGACAGCTCTTCCCGATCCGCGCCCACCTCTTCCATGAGGGCCTGAATCCTGGGAATGAGAAGGGACGCATGTTCTTCTTCGGACAGGAGGGAGAGCCGCGCCAGGACCTCGAGCCGTTCCGGCGCTCCGTCCGTGGACGCGGCCAGGGCGGCTGAGCCTTCCCTCCCGGCGGTCTCCATGGCCAGGAGCAGCCCCCCGAAGGGGCCCGGGGGTCGACGACCCTCCCACGCCCCATCACCACTCTGACCGCCCCTCACTCCGGATCCTCCAATCGCTGAAGGCTGACCGGGAAACCCGGGAGGTGCGGGGGGTCGCCATGACGTGAAACCTCCACTTCCCGCAGATGGGAGCCCTTCTCGGGGATCACCAGCTCGATCTCCCATCGGTCATGGGGAAGCAGCTCTCCGGCCCGTTCGGGCCACTCAACCAGAACGATCTCCCCGGCAGCCCCCAACTCCTCCCACCCCAACTCCCAGAGCTCGGCGGCGTCTTCGATACGGTAGAGATCCATGTGGATCACCGGCACACCCGTCCGGGTCGGGTAACGGAACACCAGGTTGAAGGTCGGAGACGGGATGGGTCCCTCCACACCCGCCCCCCTCGCCACGGCACGGGCCAGAACCGATTTTCCGGCGCCCAACGGTCCCTTGAGTCCGAGGAAGACGGGTCCGGTGACTTCCTGGCCGATCCGATCGCCCCATCGCACCAGGTCCCCCTCGGAAAGAATCATGACTCGGCCGCCCTTCGGAGCTCCTCAGCCAACGATCGGCGTGTCCTGACTCCCCTGCCCTTCTCCCCATCCTCTTCGGCCTTCAGCTCGAAGAGCTGGTCCCGGAGAAGAGCTGCTCGCTCGAAGTCCAGGGATTCCGCTGCCTGCCGCATCTCCTCTTCCAGGATCTTGGCGTACTCTTCCCGGTTCACCTCATCGGTGTACGTGGTCGGCGCCTCCTTCACGGCCGCCGGGGACATCCTGGCGTCCGCCACCCGTGTGCTGAATTGGATCTCCTGAATCGACTTCTCGATGGTCCGTGGGGTGATTCCGTGTTCCCGGTTGTGGGCGAGCTGGATCTCCCTCCGCCGGTTCGTCTCCTCCAGGCATTTCCGCATCGATTCGGTGATGCGATCGGCATACATCACGGCCTTCCCCCTGACGTTCCGGGCGGCCCGGCCGATGGTCTGGATGAGGGACCGGGCATCCCGAAGGAAACCTTCCTTGTCGGCATCCAGAATGGCCACCAGGGACACCTCCGGAAGGTCCAATCCCTCCCTCAGGAGGTTGATCCCAACCAGGACGTCGATCTTCCCCAGGCGAAGGGACCGGAGAATGTCCATTCGCTCGATGGCGTCCACCTCCGAATGCATATAGCGGACCCTGACCCCTACGCTGGCGAGGTATTCGGAGAGGTCTTCAGCCATCCTCTTGGTCAGCGTGGTCACCAGCACGCGCTCGTTCCGGCCCTCCCGCTCCCGTATCTCACCCAGGAGATCGTCCACCTGGCCCTTCACCGGGCGGACATCCACCTCGGGATCCACCAGCCCCGTGGGGCGAATGATCTGCTCCACCACGACTCCCTCAGCCCTCTGCAGCTCCCAGTCCGCCGGTGTGGCGCTCACGAAGATGGCCTGATCCAGAAGGCTCTCCCACTCCTCGAAGGTCAGTGGGCGGTTGTCCAGTGCGCTGGGGAGACGGAAACCGTGCTCCACCAGGACCGTCTTCCGACTCCGATCTCCCCGGTACATCCCGTTGATCTGTGGGATGGAGACGTGGGATTCGTCCACCACCAGAAGGAAATCGTGAGGGAAGTAGTCCAGGAGGCACGCCGGCCGCTCCCCGGGGCTGCGGCCCGAAGTGTAGAGGGAGTAGTTCTCGATTCCGGGGCAGGTCCCCAGCTCCAGCATCATCTCGAGATCGAAGTTCGTCCTCTGCTCGATCCGCTGAGCCTCCAGGAGCTGTCCGTTCTCTCGAAAGTGAGTCACCTGGGCCTCCAGCTCCGCTCGGATGGCCGGAACCATCTGCTCGATGGTGGACCGCCGAGTGACGTAGTGGCTCGCGGGGTAGATGGCCGTCCGGTCCAGGTTGGTGATGACCTCACCGGTGAGAGGATCGAAACGGGTGATCCGCTCCACCTCGTCACCCCAGAGCTCCACCCGGATCCCCTGCTCGTCGTAGGCCGGGTAGATCTCGACCGTGTCGCCCCGGACCCGGAACGTGCCCCGTTCGAAGAGGTAGTCGTTCCGGCTGTACTGGATGGTCACCAACGCCTTCAGGATCTCCCTTCGCCCCTTCTCCTCCCCCACACGGAGATGCAGCATGAGCTCCCGGTAATCCCTGGGATTCCCCAGTCCATAGATGCTGGAGACGGAAGCCACGATGATGACGTCGTCCCTCTCCATGAGGGCCGATGTAGCCCTCAGCCGCAGGCGCTCGATGTCCTCGTTGATGGAGGCGTCCTTCTCGATATAGGTGTCCGTGGCCGGGACGTAGGCCTCGGGCTGGTAGTAGTCGTAGTAGGAGATGAAGTACTCTACGGCGTTCGAAGGGAAGAAGGCCTTGAGCTCCCCGTAAAGCTGGGCCGCCAGGGTCTTGTTGTGGCTCATCACCAGGGTCGGCCGCCCGTGATTCGCGATCATATGGGCGATGGTGAATGTCTTTCCCGTGCCGGTGGCACCCAGGAGTACCTGGAAGCGGTCCCCCCTCGCCAACCCTTCGGACAGCTCGGCGATGGCCTTGGGTTGGTCCCCCTTGGGGACGTGGGGGGATTCAAGCTGGAAATTGGCCATGGCTGGTCCTGAAGCCGGGTCGGTAGGGAGTGCCGATCTCATCTCGGGCCACGACCGAGAGGAGGGCCGGGCTCGTTCCTCAGTTTCCCGGGATGTCTTCTTCCTTGAAGTGCTCCCGGCGCTCCACCTCCAGTACGCCCTTTACCTTCTTCACCGCCTTCACCACACGGGTCAGATGACTCAGGTCCTTCACCTCCACCACGAATTCTGCGTCCATTCCGCCGTTGGTGGATCGCATGTCGGCGTGCTGGATGTCCGTCCCGGTGTCGCTGATCGCCTTGGCCACATCCGAAAGGAGACCCCGGCGATCGGTCCCATGCATATGAATCTTCACGAAGAACCGCTCGCCCTTCTCCGCGCTCCACTCGATCTCCACCCGTCGCTCCGGATCCTGGGAGAGGTGGAGGACGTTCGGACAGTCGACGCGGTGAATAGAGACTCCCCTTCCCCGGGTGATATATCCCACCACCCGGTCCCCCGGGACGGGCTGGCAACACTGGGAGTAGCGAACCATCAGGTTGTCCATTCCCTGGATGCGGACCCCGCGGTCTGACCGGGTCAGCCGGGCGCTGATCTTCTCCAGAGTGGAGGGAGCCCGTTCGGGAACCTTTTCCGGGTCATGGTCCGGGAAGAGCGCCTTCATCACCGCCGTGGGACCCAGGTCTCCTCGACCCAGGACTTCCATGAGCCGCTGCCCGTCTCCGTATCCCAGCTCCTTCCCCACCTCGTCGAGACGGTCCTCCCCCACCCGCTCCCTTCGACTCTTCCGCACCGCCCGGTCGAGAATCTCCCTCCCCAGGGCCACGGCCGACTCGAACTCCTGCTTCCGGATCCACTGTCGGATCCGCTGCCTGGCCCGAGAAGTCTTCACGAAGGCCAGCCAATCCCGGTTCGGCTGCTGCCGGGTCGAGGTCATCACCTCCACCGTGTCCCCGTTTCGGAGCTTTCGGGAAAGGGGGGCGATACGCCCGTTCACCTTGGCACCGGCACAGTGCAGCCCCACCTCGGTGTGGACGGCGAACGCGAAGTCAATGGGTGTGGCCCCGACGGGCAGCTGTTTCACGTCCCCTTTCGGTGTGAAGACGAAGATCTCCCCCTGAAAGAGGTCCATCCGAAGGAATTCCATGAACTCCTCCGGCTCACTCGCATCCTGCTGCCACTCCAGGACCTGCCGGAACCAGTTCAGGGCCTCGTCCACCTCATCGTCACCCTGGGGCTGCCCGTGCAGGGTCTCCTTGTACCTCCAGTGAGCTGCGATCCCGTATTCCGCCGTTCGGTGCATCTCCTCGGTGCGGATCTGAATCTCGTACCGCCTTCCCCCCGGGCCCACCACCGTCGTGTGCAGGGACCGGTACATGTTGGACTTCGGAGTCGCCACGTAGTCGTGAAAGCGCTCGGCGATGGGGGTCCACCGGGCATGGATGACACCGAGGGCGTGATAGCAGTTGGGAAGGCTGTCGGTGATGACCCTCATGGCCATCAAGTCGTAGATCTCCTCGAAGGGCTTCCCCCGGGCCTGCATCTTCCGATAGATGGAGTAGAGATGCTTGGGGCGTCCCGTCACCTTCGCCGGGATCCCGGCCCGCTTGAGCTCTTCCATGAGAGGGCGCTGCATCTCCAGGATGTGCCGTTCCCGTTCCTTTCGGCTCTGCTGCACCTTCTTGCTCAGCTCGTCGTACGCATCGGGCTCCAGGAACTTGAAGGCCAGGTCCTCCAGCTCCCATTTGAGGGCCGCCATCCCGAGACGATGGGCGAGGGGAGCGTAGATCTCCCGGGTCTCCAGCGCGATCCTCTTCCGTTTGTCCGGCGCCAGATGCTCCAGGGTCCTCATGTTGTGGAGGCGATCGGCCAGCTTGATCATGATGACCCTGGCATCCTGGGCCATAGAGAGGAGGAGCTTCCGGTAGTTCTCCACCTGTTGTTCGGTGTGGGATCGGAACTCCACTCGGCCGATCTTCGTGACCCCATCCACGATCTGGCC
>Ga0316577_10000029_pt1 | contig 30228 bp, 26 predicted proteins | sample S5NA_FD_203073 | JGI IMG/M metagenome (GOLD analysis project Ga0316577, IMG submission 203073) | Rhizosphere microbial communities from salt marsh grasses in Alabama, United States - S5-7_050615r2r1 | ecosystem: Host-associated > Plants > Roots > Rhizosphere | place: USA: Alabama | collected... | reverse complement strand
AGGCGTATGGCGTCCGCCTGACCCGTGAGCCCGCCCCCATTCACACGAACCTGGACGTCGAACCGGCTTCCCAGCTCAGTAACCTCGAGAGGTTCCTCGACCCGCATCTGATGCGTCTTGCGGGGGAAGTACTCGGCCATCGGCCGCCCGTTTATGGTCCATTCACCGCTACCCTCACGGAGGAGGATCCGGGCAACGGAAGTCTTCCGTCGCCCGACGGTCTGGATCTTCTGGAGCTCCTCTGAAACCATGGAGATTCTCGCCTACCCTTTGATCTGGAGGGGCTGAGGGTTCTGGCCCTGGTGAGGATGTTCGGACCCGGGATACACCCGAAGCTTCTCCTTCATGTGGCGCCCAAGGGTGTTCTTGGGGAGCATTCCCTTGACCGCGAGCTCGATGACTCTCTCCGGGTGGGTCTTCAACATCCGAGCGAAGGGGATGTGCTTCTCGCCACCCATATACCCGGAGTGGCGGAAGTACGTCTTCTGCTCGGCCTTCCTCCCGGTGAGCACCACCTTGGACGCGTTGACCACCACCACGTGGTCCCCCGTGTCCAGATGAGGCGTATAGATGGGCTTGTGCTTCCCGCGAAGGAGGCGCGCCACTTCGGTGGCCAGGCGGCCCAGGGCCATGCCCTCGGCATCCACCAGCCACCACTGACGATCGATCTCGTCTTTTTTCGGAGTAAGGGTCTTCATCCGTGGGCCCCGAAATAGCCAGTTCAAAACAGAGCTTTCTAAGCTATTTCTGGGGCGATGAGGTGTCAACCCACGCAGGGGGCGGGAAATCACTGCATGAAGGTCTCCAGGAACCGTGCTCGAGATGCGTGCCGGAGTCGCAGAAGGGCCTTCTCCTTGATCTGCCTGACCCGCTCCCGGGTGATTCCCAGGAGTGCCCCGATCTCCTCCAGGGTCATGGGATCCTGGTCATCCAACCCGAAGTAGAGTCGGAGGATCTTGGCTTCCCTTTCCTTCAGTGTGGACAGAGCCTCCTCGACAGTCTCCTTGAGGGCCCGCTCGTAGGCCTCGTCCTCGGGGCCCGGGGAGTACTGATCCGGCAGATAGTCCAGCAGACGATTGTCCTCTCCGGGAGTGACGGGTGCGTCCAGTGAGAGGTGGGACTGCGAAATGGCCAGAGTCCGCTCTACCTCCTCCCGGGAGATCTCCAGCTCTTCGGCGATTTCCTCCACCGTTGGCTCCCGTCCCAGCTCCTGGAGCAGCGTCGAGCTACGGCGCCCGATGCGGTGCAGTGCGCCAGCGCGGTTGAGGGGAACCCGAACGATGCGGCTCTGCTCCGCCAGAGCCTGCAGTATCGCCTGGCGGATCCACCAGACCGCGTAGCTGATGAATTTGATCCCCTTCGTCTCGTCGAACTTGTGGGCCGCCCGGATCAGGCCAAGGTTCCCTTCGTTGATGAGATCGGAGAGAGGCACCCCCTGATTCTGGTACTTCTTGGCCACCGAGACGACAAAACGGAGGTTCGACCGAACCAGTTTGTTGAGGGCCTCTTCCTCACCCAGGTGGATGGCCTTTGCCAGCCGGACCTCTTCATCCCGATCAATCAGGGGGTACTGGCTGATTTCCTTGAGGTATTGGTCCAGAGACCCCTCGCGGAATTGTCCTCGCTTGGAGGGGAAGGCCATTACTTGGAACCTCGCGGGTGAGAGGTGAAAAGATGGTCCGGACCGATACTGACGGGCAGGACCCTCAAGACGGGCAACCGAGGAGGGCTGCAATCGCCGTCCTCTCGGACGTTTCCTGCGGGAGGAGCCATCCTGGACCCCTCGGGTCTGTCGATCATTCTGGAGCCCCGGCGGCGCTCCATCCATGGTGACCGGGTCCAGGAATTAGAAGGCAACCCGGGGATTTTCGCAACTCCACGGGCGTAGATCCCTTCACCTGATTCTATGGCCGACACGGCTCCACCGGATTCTCGCCAGAAGTCCACCCGTCTCCCCTTCGTCTTTCACCGAAAAATAGACGAGCCAGGGGTGCCCGTTGATGGTATTCCTGTCAATGAAGCCCCAGTATCGGGAATCCTCACTGTTGTCCCGGTTGTCACCCAGGACGAAATACTCCCGGGGTGGCACGATGAGGGGCCCCCAGGTGTCTCTCGACGGTGCGTAGTGGTCAGAGGGCCCCGCCGCGACAAGGTGATCGGACTGCCACGACATCCCCGGATGGATGGCATCACCTCGACGATCGATGTGCCGGGCATAGGGCTCTTCCTGTGGCAGCCCATTTACGTAGAGAACCTTGTCCCTCATCTCCAGGGTATCGCCAGGGATACCCACTACCCGTTTGACATAATCCCGTGTCGGGTCGTGGGCCGGGCGAAAGACCACGACGTCCCCCCTATCCGGGTCCTTCAAGGCCGGAAGTCGAAGATCCGTTGCCGGAATCTCAGCCCCGTAGAGAAGCTTGTTCACCAGAAGGAAGTCTCCCACCATGAGGGTGTTCTCCATCGAGGAAGTGGGAATGGAGAATGCTTCGAGGAAGAACACTCGGATGGTGATGAAGATCACGAGGGTGACGACTGCGAATCGCATCCACTCTCGGACAATCCGGATTGTGCTGCCGAGAACTCTCATTGGAGTGGTCGAAGTCTGCAACCGACGGGGGTTGATCCAGGCCGATGAGAAGGTGGAGCCCGGAGCGACGGCGAAGAGTACACGCCCCGGGATGGGCGGGTTCCCTTCCAGGCGAAGGCAGGGATCCTCGTCGGGAGAGTCGTCCTCACAGTACCCTCCTCAGAACCAAGCGATCAGAAGAATGAAGGCCACCAGCAGCGCCATGAGGATGGTGTAGAAGAACCACAGCTTCACCAGGCTGAGGCTCGGATGCACCCTCCGGGCGAGGAGGGCCAACAGGAACCCCGTTCCCGAGGCTGCAGCCACCCACACAACCGACAGGACGACCAGGGGCATGAGATCCACGGAACCTCCGGGCTTCCCTTTTCGAAAACCATAGATAAGCTTGGGACCATCCGGGGCTTTGCCAAGCCCCCGGTCCAGGAAACGCTCCTCTTTCACGGATCTCCATGGCCTACCGATCCCCGACCCGGCCAGTCACCACAGTCCTGGTTGCCGTGGTGATGATCGCCTTCGGGCTCAGTGTAGTCCACAGGCGGGGAGGTAGCCCCGCCAGCCCGGAGGGAGATCCAGACCCGTGCGCGGGGCAGACCTCCGAAGAATGTCAGGCCGTGGAGTGGTGGCCCTCGGAGACGGACGGGGGACCCTCGGACACGTCGGAGAGTGGGGATTCCGCCGCAGAAGTCCTGATGGCCGGCGAGGTCTGCAGGGGCGTCGGGTACCTTTGCGCCGAGGTGGAACGCTCGGGAGCGCTTCGGATCTTGAGGTGGCCCGACGACACCCAGCAGATCCGGGTGTGGGTCCAGCAACCGGAAGGCGTGTCTCCTCGAAGCGCCCGGGCCCTCCAACGGGCGGCGGTGGGCGGTATCGGAGTCTGGCACGAGCACCCGTTCCCCTTGACCATCAGCACCCGGTCGGTGCCCGACAGCCCGGACGTGACCGTGCGGTGGTCGAGGACCCTGGGGGGCGCTCGTCTGGGGCATGCCCAATTGCGGTGGCGCAGGGAAGGCTCCGAGATCACGGTGGAGATTCCCGACCTCCGTCTCGCTACGCACGACCCCGGAAACCCGGGTCTGGAGTTGACGCCGGATCAGGTTCGGCTCGTGGCGGCTCACGAGATGGGCCACGCCCTCGGATTACCCCATAGCGACGACCCCAGGGATGTCATGTATCCGCAGAATACGGCATGGCGCCGCACCCGCAGGGATTTCGAGACCATGGAAGCCCTCTACCGAATGCCGAACGGGGCCCTGATCAGACGGTAGCAGAAGAATGGGAATCAGCACGCCACGGGGGTATTACCCGAACCGCTCCCCGGCGCTCTGCCTTGCACCGGCTCGTCCCTTCAGTCCTCCCGAACCAGACCGTAGCGTTCGATCTTCTTGTACAGGTTCGATCGGGGCATGTCGATGATCCGGGCAGTCTCGGAGACGTTCCAGTCATGCTCTCGGAGCTTCTGCAGAAGGAAGGCCCGTTCGGCCTGTTCCTTGAACCCCGAGAAGGTTTCCGCCCGGAGCAGCTCCGACCCGAAACCACCACCACTTCCAGCCCCGGAGACGAGGAATTCCACATCGGTCTCCTCGATGACATCTCCCGAGGAGAGGATCAGGAGGCGTTCCACCGTATTTCGGAGCTCCCGGACGTTTCCGGCCCATTCCAGGCCCTGGAGTCGCTCCAACGCACTCATGGAGATCTCCCGCGGTGCGATGCGGTCGGTACGCTCCAACAGGCCGATGAAGTGCTTCACCAGCATGGGGATGTCCTCCCGCCGTTCCCTCAGGGCCGGAATCTGAATCGGAACCACGTTCAAACGGTAGAAGAGGTCCTCCCTGAAGTTCCCTTCCCGGATCTCCGACTCCAGATCCTTGTTGGTGGCCGCCACCACCCGCACGTCCACCTGAATGGACCTGGAGCTCCCCACCCGTGTGATGACCCCCTGCTCGAGGGCCCTGAGGACCTTGGCCTGGGCCGCCAGGGACATGTCACCGACTTCGTCCAGGAAAAGACTGCCGCCGTGTGCCTGCTCGAACTTTCCCGCCCGATCCGCCACCGCCCCCGTGAAAGACCCCTTGATGTGGCCGAACAGCTCGGATTCGATGAGCTCGGAAGGGATGGCCGCACAGTTCACCTCTACGAACGGGGCATCCCGGCGCTCGGAGAGCCGGTGGATCGCCCTGGCGACGAGCTCCTTGCCGGTCCCGTTCTCTCCCGTGATGAGCACGCGGGCCTCGGTGGGTCCGACTCGTTCAACCCGTTCCAGCACCTGTCGGATCTGAAACGAGGAACCCACGATCTGATAGCGGCTCTCCACCTCGGTCCGGAGCCGTTCCACGCTCTCGGAGAGACCCTTTACGGCGAGGGCATTCCGAAGGGTGACCAGGAGGCGATCCGTGTCCAGGGGCTTCTCCAGAAAGTCGTATGCCCCCTTGCGGGTGGCCTCAACGGCGGTATCGATGGTCCCGTGCCCGCTGATCATGATCACCAGGGCCTGAGGATCTCCCCCCCTGATCCTCCCCAGCACCTCGAGCCCATCCATTCCGGGCATCTTCACGTCCAGGAAGGTGACGTCGGGAAGGAACGATTCCGCCATCTCCAGCCCCTCGGGGCCATCCCGGGCCACCCGGACTGAATGACCTTCGTACTCGAAAACCTGACGAAGGGCGTCGCCGATGGATTCTTCGTCGTCCACGATGAGGAGTCTTGCCATGGGAAGCTGACCTCAGGGACCGGAGGAAATGATCAGGCTGTCGGTGAGAATGTAGGCCGACTCTACACCCGCCGGAAGCGGAACGGCGAGTGCCTCGGGAGGGAGGCCCGGACGGTTGACGCGACCCATCGCCCTCAGGATCTCCGGGATGAGTCGCCTCGGAATGGGAATCCGGGATGCCTCGATCCCATGCACCAGGAGAGCCGATTCCTCCTGGCCGAAAGGCACGAGAGACGCGTGCAGGATCACATCCAGCGTGTCAGGAAGCATGCCGAGAACGGGCCCGAGGTCCGGAAGGTCCGGGAAGGAGCTCAAGATCACCTGCGCCGAGAGGTGGAGGCGGCCCTCCCGAAGGTCCACGCCGGGATCCCGGATGCCGGATGGAATGAGTCCCGGAAGGGAGTACCGGAGCACGGAAGTGACCTCTCGCCCGCCCAGGGCAATCTGTCCTTCCCCCCTCTGTCGGAAGGCCTGTACCTGGGCGAGAACGGAATCGGCCAGCTCCTGGGTGGGGACAGGGCCTTCAGGAACGGGTGAAGGTGCCAATCCTGCCCACTCCTTCACCCTCGGAAAGGCCGAAGGTCCCCATCGCCAACCCGCGTAGACCGCCGCGGAGAGCAGGATGACAATCACGATCCTTCCAGGGAGGCTCCGGCGGTATCCCATCGTTCATCCTCACACGTTCAGCGTCCCTGGCTTCCCTTCAGGCGAAAGGAAGCGAGAACCTCATGCCGGGGCCCCGAGGCCGAGAGATGGCTCTCCATCAAATCGACTCTCCATACCTTCACCTCTCCCGTATAGGAGAGCTTCGCCGATAGGGAATCCAGGCCACGGAAGGATCCTGCTCCATAGTCCGCGGTGGACCGCCCAAGGGTGAAGTGCGGATGAAAGGCCCTCGTCTCTCTTTCGAAACCGTGCTCCGAGAATCCCCACTCCAGGTCCTGCTTCAAGCAACGCAATGCTGGAGAGGGCTCCACACCGAGCCACAGGACTCTCGGGCGTCGGATTGTCGGGAAGGCGCCGAAGCCACCGATCCCCATGGGAAAGGCTCCCATGCCTTCAGCGATGTTCTCCACAACCCCTTCGATGGTGGAACGCTCTTCGGGCCGGACTTCCCCGAGGAATTTCAGGGTCAGGTGAAAGAGATCGGCTTTCACCCACCGGACCGGATAGTCCTGTTCTCGGAGGGGCCGGGTGGCGCGAAAGATCCTGTCCCGTTCCTTCTTCGGGATGTTGATGGCGATGAACAGTCGCATGAAACCTCTGGCTCAGGAGATCGGTACTCTTGGGGCGGCCGTGATGGCATCCGCCCCCCGAACCGCCTGTTCTACATCCTGGAGAGTCGAGGCCCACCCCAGGGAAAACCGGACAGCACCCTGCTTCTCCGTTCCGAGCATCCTGTGTACCTCCGGTGCGCAGTTCAGGCCATAACGGACCATGACCCCCCACTCCCGGTCAAGTCTCTCGGCCAGTTCGGAGGGGTGCGCTCGGTCAGAGATCACGGTGACGATGCCCACGCCCTTGGGGGCGGCGGGAGAGAGCACCCGGATTCCCGGTATGGATGCCAGCCCCTCCCGCAGCACGCCCTTGAGCCCCATCTCCCTCTCGTGGAGCCCCTCCACCCCCTTCGACTCGAGGAACTCGATTCCCGCCAGAAGCCCCGCCATTCCGGGCGCGTTCCCCGATCCGGCCTCCATGCGCTCCGGATACTGCCGGGGCATGTCCAGCTCGAGGGAGTTTCCGCCGGTGCCACCGGAATAGAATGGGCTGAGATCGATCCCGTCCCGGATCCACAATCCCCCCACTCCCTGGGGTCCGAGGAGGCCTTTGTGCCCAGTGAAGGCCACCATGTCGGCCCCGTCCTCAGCCAACCTTCCCGGGAAATGGCCGGCCCACTGGGCCGCGTCTACGAGGACCAGGGCCCCCGCCTCCCGGGCCAAGGCCGCCATCTCCTTCAAGGGGAGCAACGTGCCCAGAACGTTGGATGCGGCGTTTACCACGAGGAGGCGAGCGCCATCCAGTGCGTTTCGGACCTCCCCCAGGTCAACGGAGCCGTCGGGGGCTCCCGTCACCCTCCTCACCACGACTCCACGGTCCACCTCCAGTCGGTGAAGGGGTCGAAGCACGGCATTGTGATCATAGGCGGTGATCACCGCGACGTCAGACGGGCGAAGGACCCCGTGCAGGGCAGCATTGAGGCCCTGTGTAGCATTCAAGGCAAAGACGATCCGGGAGGGGTCTCCCGGCAAGCCGAGAATGCGGGAGAGAGCCTTGCGGCATCGCACGGCGGTTCGGCCGGCCTCCTGCGCGAGGCGGTGCCCCCCGCGCCCGGGGGTCGCTCCGACCTGCACCAGGAACGTGTGGACGGCCTCCGCTACCGCCGGGGGACGCACGGCCGAGGTCGCGGCGTAGTCCAGATAGTGTCCTTCGACCCTCAAGCTCGATCCCCTTCCCCAGGCGGCTCGACTCCCGCGAGTCCGGGTGGGAGGGGAGCCCTGGCCCCACCTTTTCCCTCCAGGAGATTGTGATAGATCCGAGTGGTGGGGTAGGCGAAATCGATATCCTCCTCCAGTGCGAAGGCGTCCAGGACCGCCTCCCATATCTCTTCCGACCTTCCCCGCCGCTCCCTGGCATGGCAGATGAAGCGAAGGGTGAGGAGGACGCCTGAGTCTTCCACGGAGGTATAGACCTTCGGAGTGAGCTTCTGGAAGTGGATCATGAACTTCCTGGAGGCGGTCTTGATGGCCTTTTCCGCATCCACTACCGCGCCGCCCACCTTCTCCTCGAGGACCCTCTGAAGGATTTCTTTCGCCTTCTGCCAGTTGCTCTCGAAGGTGACGAGGACCGGCATCTCATTCCAGATGAACTGGAACTGAGCTGTGTAATTCGCCAGGGTTTCGGTGAGAAGACGAGCATTGGGAATGTGGATGATTCGTCCCGTGCTCTGATCTGCAGCTACCCAGTTGCCGATCTCCAGAAGCGTGAACTGGAAGATCCGGATATCCACCACGTCCCCTGCTCTGTCGCCTATCTGCACCCGGTCACCCAGCTGAAACGGTCGGCGCCAGAGGATGAACACCCAGCCCGCCAGGCTGGCAACCAGGTCTTTCAGGGCAATGGCGATGCCGGCGGAGAGGAGACCCAGAAAAGTGCCCAGGGATTGAATGGCCTCCAACCAGATCATGGCCACCAGGAGGAAGGCCACGATGAAGGACACCTGGGAAGAGCCCTTGGACCACTGATAGAGGAGTTTCGGGTCCTCTACCCTCCGGTCCACGACCCGCATGAGGATGCGTCGGAGGAGGTATACGGAGATGACGGCCACGACGGAGGTGAAGATCTTGCCTTGACTCTCTAACGTCAGGCCCGTGAACCCCTGGATCCACTCCATGAGAGCCGTAAGGCTCCACCGGACCGAGTCCACTACGGCGTCCTGCGGGGAAACACCCCCCGGGTCGACCTGGACTGGGAGCAGAGAGGCCAGCATCAGGGTTCGAGTCCCTCCCTTCCGTCGAATGAGTCCCGCGTCGAATGGTCGACCATCCTACCCCCTAGCGCGCGCAGGTGGTCCACCCTTCGACCGGTGGGTCGTGATGACCATCACTGCCGAGAGGATAACGAAGGTGGCCAGGACCGTCCGGGTGGACAGGGGCTCTTCCGCAAGAGCCCATCCCAGGAGGAGCGCCACTACGGGATTCACGTAAGCGTAGGTTGACGCCATAGCCGGTGTGGTATTCCTCAAGAGCCAGATGTAGGAGGAGAATCCCAGAAGGGAGCCGAAGATCACGAGATAGAAGAAGGCCAGCAACGATGGCAGGGACAGGAATCCCGTCTCGAAGGTTCCGACTTCGCCCCTGAGGACCCCCCAGAAGAACAGGACCCCCCCTCCAGCTAGCATCTGCATACCGTTTCCGAGACTCGCGGAGCTGGGGCGGACCCCGTACCGGGCAACGAGCGACCCTGCCGCCCATGCCACGGCCCCACCCAGGACGAGAACTCCACCCGCAAGATCCTGGAAGTCCCCCCGCCCGATCTCCGACCCCGTGACCAGGAGCGCCACCCCGAGGAAGCCCCAGAGGATCCCGAAGATCACCCCGGCGCCCGGCGGCCCCCCCCCACCCCATTCCCAATCCAGCAGCACGATCCATAGGGGGACAGTGGCGACGAGCAGTGAGACCATTCCCGAAGGCACGAACTGTTCTGCCCAGACAACGGCCCCGTTTCCGCAGGCGAGCATCAGGGCCCCTGAGATGATCGCCGTTCGCCAGCTCTTCAAGGTGGGGCCTTCAGCCCCTCGAGCCTTCGCCCACATGTACAGGACCCCTCCCGCGAGGAGGAACCTGGATCCGGCCATGAAGAAGGGGGGTAGGGTCTCGATGGCGATTCGGATCGCCAGATAAGTGGAGCCCCAGATGAAGTAGAGTGCACCCAGCCCCAGGGCCACCCTCCAACGCCGACCGCGGTCAGGGTCGGGGCTACGGCCAAGAGTCGGAACCTCTCCCATTCCTTCCCTCCGCCGTCGGTGGCAAAAGGCGCCGGAACGCCCCCGGAGCTCGCCTCCGGGATAATCTGGTCATTGAGTGGAGGCGGCGCCACGATGCCCGGGTCCCCCGTGAGACGCGCCATTCCCCCGAGATCTTCCTTCGCGCCCCCCGAATCGGACCTCAGACGGGGCTCTGCCTGTCCAGGCTTCGGTACTGTATGGCCTCCCCGATATGTCGAGGGGCCACCTCGGGAGCTCCCTCCAGATCCGCGATGGTCCGAGCCACCTTCAGGATCCGATGGTAGGCCCTTGCTGACAGGCCGAGGCTGCTCATGGCCTTCTGGAGCAGTGCGGCCACCTCCCGGGACGGACGACAGAACCTCCTGAGCTCTCTTGGACCCATCTGACCATTGCAGTGGATGGCAGGGTCTTCCCCGAATCGTGCCTCCTGGAGTTTTCGAGCCCTGGTGACCCGGTGCCGGACCCGGTCGCTCTCACCCCGACGCCCGTCATCCTTCATGTCCTGAAAAGGGACCCGGACGACGGGAACGTGGATGTCGATGCGATCCAGGAGGGGTCCCGAGACTCTGGCGAGGTATCGCACCACCTGCGCGGGGTCGCAGGTGCACCGATCCAATCCATCTCCGAAGAAGCCGCAAGGACATGGGTTCATGGCCGCCACCAGGGCGAACCGGGACGGGAAGCGCAGCGAGACCTGAGCTCGGGCCAGGTGGACCTCACCGTCCTCCATAGGTTGCCGAAGGGCCTCCAGGACGTTCCGCCTGTACTCAGGCAGCTCGTCCAGGAATAGCACTCCGTTGTGGGCAAGGCTCGCTTCGCCGGGGCGCGGGATCCTCCCGCCCCCCACCAACCCTGCGTCACTCACCGTATGGTGAGGCGCGCGGAAAGGCCGGACCCGCAGCAGGGGCTCACCGGGGGGGAGAAGTCCCGCCACGGAATGGACGCGCGTGGCCTCCATAGCTTCTTCCAGGTTCAGTGGAGGCAGAATTCCCGGAAGCCGTCTGGCCAGCATCGTTTTCCCCGATCCTGGGGGACCCAGAAGAAGGATGTTGTGACCTCCAGCGGCAGCGACTTCGAGTGCGCGCTTGACGTGCCCCTGTCCACGTACTTCGCTCAGGTCCCCGGCACATCTGCCACTCTTTTCCAACAAACTGGAGGCATCGACGGCGGTGGGGGCCAACGGTCGGGTGCCATTGACATGGCTCAGGACGGCCAGGAGGTGGGTCGCTCCCAGGACTTCCACTTGCCCCACTACCGCTGCCTCTCGAGCGTTTTCACGGGGCAGGACCAGAGTGGCGATTCCCGCCCTTCTGCAGGCTTCGGCGATGGCGAGGGCGCCTCGGACAGGCCGAAGGAGGCCGTCCAGACCCAGCTCACCCACGAAGGCCTTCCCCTGGAGTCCCTCCCGTGGCAGCTGGTCCAGCCCAGCCAGGAGCCCAATGGCCAGGGGAAGGTCGAAGGCACTCCCTTCCTTTCTCACGTCTGCGGGTGCCAGGTTCACCGTGATCTTCCTCGGGGGGATCGGGAACCCCGAGTTCTGAACCGCAGCCCACACTCGCTCTCTGCCCTCTCGAACGGCCCCCTCCGCGAGTCCCACTACGGAGAAGGACGGGATCCCGGGGCTCAGGTTGACCTCCACTCGCACGAGGTAACTCTCCACTCCGTGGATGGCCGCCGAAGTGACCTGGGCCAGCATCCGTTCCTCCTCACCGGGTCTCCTGATTAGCTTCTCCAGGGGGTTCCGCGGCCGGCGGCCGGGGCTCCCCCTTCATGATGACCCATGGCCGCGGGCCATTCCATGACCCTCCGTGCCGCGAGCTCGAGTGCCGGGGAGGGCCCGGGCCGTCGGCCGGAGTGGAGTATGGCGAGAAAAGGATGCCCGATCTGATCCTGGTAGATTTCGACGATACCCTCGTGGAGACCGCCCCGGCCTTCCACCAGGCGAGAGAGGCCCTCTTTCGGCGGCTCGAAGAGGAGGGCTTCAGTCCGGATGTCAGCTTCCGGGTCCATCACGAGGAGGTCGAGCCGGAGCTGCTGGCCCTCTTCGGGATGGGGCCGTTCCGGTTGGAGCCGTCCTTCAGGGACACCTACGTTCGACTCTGCGTGGCAGAGGGACGGACACCGGATCCCGCCGTCGCCGACGAGTGCGGGTCCCTGGGGAGGGACTTCATGGGCCATCCGAAGGTCATGGAAGGTGCCGCGAAGGCACTCCAGCGCCTGGCGATCCGGTTTCCCACCGGGATCTTCTCCCAGGCTTCACACCCGGAATACCAGATGGGCCGGATTCGGGACGCGGGAATCACACAGGTCCTCGCCGAGGATCGCATCCGGATCACACACCGGAAGACCCGCGAGACCTTTCTCGATGCCCTCAGGCACTTCGGGACCCCCGACCCCGGGAGGGCAGTGATGATCGGGAACAGCTTCCGAAGCGACATCAATCCTGCCCTGGAGGCCGGAGCCGGGGCGATCCTGGTGGAGCCGTACGAGATGTGGCATTACGACAACGTGCCCCCTGTCTCCCAGGAGTTCCTCCGGTTCCCCACCTTTGGCAAGGCCGTGGGATACCTCCTCAGAGACGGAAGGGAGTGACGGACCCACCAGAGGCGAGATTCGAAGAAGTGGCAAACGGTCTGCTCACCCGCAACGCCATGGGACATTGCGACCCATGCAGAGGGTGTTACTTTCCATGCGCGCCCGAATTGGTGCCAAAAAGCCCCGGTCCCGGGCCGGTGGGCGGGCATGGAAATTGCTCTCCGCCCGCCCCGTGAAATGCTGAGCCCTTTACTCCCGACCCGGAGTCTACGAATGAAGGTTGCGGTCTTGAGGGAAACCAGGCCGGACGAGAGCCGAGTTGGCCTCGTTCCCGACGGCGTGAAGTTTCTCAAGAAGAAGGAGATCGAGGTGGTGGTGGAGAAGGACGCCGGCTTGCAGGCCGGGTTCCCCGACGCTGCCTACGAAGCGGAAGGAGCCACCATTGCCCCGGACGCGGCCGCCGCAGTCTCCGGCGCGGACATCGTCCTCAAGGTCCAGCCCGTCACGCCGGAAGAGGTCGGGGTGCTGGCGCGTGGCCAGATCCTGGTCAGCTCCCTGCAGCCGACCTCCAATCTGGAGATCGTGAAGACGCTCAGGGACGCGGGCGTGACCATGATGGCTATGGAGCTCATGCCCCGCATTACCCGGGCCCAGTCCATGGACATCCTTTCCTCCCAGGCCACCGTAGCCGGATACAAGGCTGTCCTGTTGGGTGCCAACGCCATCGGAAAGTTCCTTCCGATGCTGACCACAGCAGCCGGAACCGTACGCCCTGCCAAGACCCTCACGCTGGGCGCCGGAGTGGCTGGACTCCAGGTGTTGGCCACATTCCGGCGACTCGGAGCCTTGATGGAGGCCTTCGACGTCCGGCCCGCGGTGAAGGAGCAGTGTGAGAGCCTCGGCGCCAAGTTCCTCGAGATCGAGATGGAGGACATGGAGGACGAGGGGGGGTATGCCAAGGAGCTCTCTGAAGAACAGCACAAGAGAGAGATGGCCATGCTCACTGAGGCCGTGAAGGACAAGGACGTGGTGATCACCACGGCCCAGATCCCCGGCCGGAAGGCCCCAATCCTCATCACCCGGGAGATGGTGGAAGGCATGAAGCCTGGCTCCGCCATCGTGGACCTGGCGGCCGAGACGGGTGGGAACTGTGAGCTCACCCGGGCGGGTGAGACCGTGGAGCACAACGGTGTGAAGATTCTCGGTCCGGTCAACCTCGCCGCCACCATGCCCTTCCACGCCAGCATGATGTTCTCCAGGAATCTGGTCACCTTCGTCATGGAGATGGTAGACAAGGAGGACAAGAGCTTGAAGCTGGACTGGGAGAACGAGGTCATAGCCGGGGTTTGCGTGACCTATCAGAATGAAGTTCGACACGCGCCCACCAAAGAGGCGTTGGGCTGAAAGCGACGCTGAAGAGGCGAACGACTCTTCGAACCTCCACGTTGGGAGATTCCTGAATGGACAGTATGCCGATCATGTTGGTGGGCCTTTACGTCTTCATCCTGGCGACCCTCGCCGGGAAGGAGGTCATCACGAAGGTTCCACCGACCCTCCACACGCCCCTCATGTCCGGCGCGAACGCCATCTCCGGCATCGCCATCATCGGGGGGCTGGTCGTAGCCGCACGGTCGGAGATGGCCAGTGAGCCCATCGTCGCCATCCTCGGATTCGTCGCCATCGTCTTCGCCACCATCAACGTGGTGGGAGGATTCATGGTAACGGACCGGATGCTCCACATGTTCAAGAAGAAGTAGGGTCCGGCGAACGTGCTCCGGATTTACTAACAGCGTGAACACAAGAACGAGGAACCTTCTGTGAATTTTCTTGCGGATCTGGCCTACCTGCTCTCGGCCTTCCTCTTCGTCGCCGGCCTGAAGCAGCTCTCCTCCCCGGCAACAGCCCGGAAGGGGAACTTCATGGCCTCCGTGGCCATGCTCATCGCCATCGTGGTGACCCTCGTCGAAGTCCAGGTGCTGGAGTGGACCTGGATCATCGTGGGGATCATCCTCGGCTCTCTCATCGGAGCGGTGGCGGCCCGGAAGGTGAAGATGACGGCTATGCCCGAGATGGTGGGCATTTTCAATGGGTTCGGCGGTGGGGCCTCAGCCCTGGTCGCCGGTGCGGAGTTCGAGCACCTCCAGCAGCTCGGTGCCCTTCCCCTGGGGGAAGGATCCACCATCATGCTCGCCATGCTCATCGGCGCAGTGACCTTCTCCGGCAGCGCGGTGGCATACGGGAAGCTCGCAGGGCACATCACGGGTAACCCCGTGACCAACAACTTCCTGCGCTTCCTGAACGCGGTATTCTTCATCTTCATCCTCGGAGCCGGGACCTACCTGGTGGTCCAGGACCCGAGCATGACGTTGTTCCTGGTCTTCACCGGGGTGTCCCTGCTCCTGGGGGTACTCCTGGTGAACGCCATCGGTGGTGCCGACATGCCGGTGGCCATCTCCCTCCTCAACTCCTACTCCGGACTCGCGGCCTCCATGGCCGGGTTCATCCTGGGCAACATGATTCTCATCATTTCCGGAGCCCTCGTGGGCGCCTCCGGGCTGATCCTCACCAACATCATGTGCAAAGCCATGAACCGGTCCCTCGCCAATGTCGTCTTCGGTGGATTCGGGACTGAGGGCGCCACGGCCGCCGCCATCGGCGCGGGAGACAAGACTGCCCGGTCCGTGGATGCGGAAGGGGCGGCCATGATCCTCGGCTATGCCCAGTCCGTCATCATCGTCCCCGGGTACGGGCTGGCCGTCGCCCAGGCCCAGCACGACCTGAAGAAGCTCACCGATCTCCTGGAGGAGCGGGGGGTGGACGTGAAGTTCGCGGTTCACCCGGTGGCCGGTCGCATGCCCGGACACATGAACGTCCTCCTGGCCGAGGCCGACGTGCCCTACGACCAGCTTTACGACGAGGAGGAGATCAACGACCAGTTCAAGGACACGGACGTGGCTCTCATCGTAGGCGCCAACGACGTGGTGAACCCTGAAGCCCGGAATCCCGAAAGTGTGATCGCCGGGATGCCCATCATGAACGTGGACTACGCCAAGAACGTCATCATCATGAAGCGGAGTCTGAGCCCGGGGTTCGCCGGCATCGACAACCCCCTCTTCTACATGGACAAGACGATGATGTTCTTCGGGAGCGCGAAGCCGTCCATGCAGGATCTGGTGAGGGAAGTGCGGGAGCTGGATTAAGGAGAGGATCCGAGCTCGGGTGTGAAGACCCGGCTCAGGGAATGCGTACCCCCTCCAGAGGCCCGCCTCTGGGGGGGGTTCTTCTTGCAGACAAGGAGCGGTTCGTCCGGCTCACAGGTCGTTGAGGCCCAGCCGGTCAATCCCCCGGGGCGGAAGGGGCGAGGCCCCCAGCGGCCTCCCGGAGTAGCTGCCAGCTCTTCTCCAGATGGGCCCGGCGGGTCTTCAGGTTCCCGAGAGCGATCCTCAGGCAGAGACGCCCCCTCAAGACCGTATGGGAGAGGAAAACCTCCCCGGTGGCGTTCACCCGGTCCATGATGGCGGCGTTCCAGCGGTCCTGGTCCTCCCCTGCCGAGCCCTCGGGTGCGAACCGGAAGACCACGGTGCTGAACGGCACCGGAGCCACCCTCTCCCAATCGGGCTCCCGGTCTACCCAGGCAGCGAGCTCCCTGGCCATTTCCACGTGCTGCAGGATCCTCTTCCGAATCCCCTCGGCACCGAAATATCGCAGCACGAACCAGAGCTTGAGGGCCCGGAATCGCCGACCCAGAGCCTGGCCGTAATCCATGAGATTCCGGGCGACTCCCTCTTCCGAGGTCTTCAGGTAGTCCGGAGTGAGGCTGAAGGCTCTCTTGAGCTGTTCAGGATCCCGCACGTAGAGGACGGAACAGTCAATGGGGGTGAAGAGCCACTTGTGCGGGTTCACCACGATGGAATCGGCTCTCTCCCATCCGGAAAAGAGGGGCCGAAGTTCGGGGACCATCGCAGCCGGCCCACCGTATGCGGCATCGACGTGCAGCCAGAGCCGGAACTCCTCGGCGACGGACGCCACCTCCTGTATCGGGTCCACACTTGTCGTGGACGTGGTTCCCAGAGTCGCCACGATGCCCAGGGGCTGGATCCCGGCCTCCAGGTCTTCTTCAATGGCTGCTCGGAGGGCGTCCGGTCGGAGCCGGAAGGTCTCGTCGCTTGCGACCCTCTTCAGCCCCTCTCGGCCGAAACCGAGTGTGATCGCGGCTTTGTCGATGGAGGAATGCGCCTGATCAGAGGCGTAGAAACGGCCTCTGGGAAACCCGCTCAGACCCGTGGCCGAGGCCTGGGGGAGCTTCGCCTCCCGCGCGGCAGCCATGGCGTACAGAGAGGAGGAGGAGGCGGTGTCGTTGATGACCCCCTCGAAGCTGTGGGGGAGTCCCAGAAGGTCCCGGAGCCACGCTGCCGTGACCTCCTCCAGCTCGGTCCCCGCCGGAGAGCTCCGCCACACCATGGCGTTCACATTGAGGGCCGACGCGAGCATCTCCCCCAGAATGCCAGGCCCGGAGCCGGTGATGGAGAAATAGGCAAAGAAGGCCGGATGGTTCCAGTGGGTGATACCAGGCAGGATCAGGTCTTCGTAATCCCGGAGGATGGTCTCCATTGGCTCTCCCTTCTCGGGAGCCTCGGCCGGGAGCCTGGCTCTGATCTCCCCGGGGCTGACGGGAGCGAGAACCGGATAGCGGTCAGGGTCCTCCAGATACCTGGCGATCCAATCCAGCACCCACTCGCCGTTTACCCGGAACTCCTGGTTCGGCATGTCCCCGAGGGGCTGCACCGGAGCCGTTCCTTCCTCATCCAATCCCATGCGTCCTCCATGTTAGGGGTTTCAAAGCTTCAGGTCCTTCTTGAAACCCTGCAGCTGATGCTCCATTTCCTCGACAAGCTCCTGCGTGATCTCCCCTGGGACACCGGACCCCTGGAGGTGGGCGAAGAACAGGTCGTCCACGTACGCGATGCTGGCCCTGACCACGCCGACATCCAGAACACGGTTCAGCGCGAGGAGCTCGAGAGGAGGAATAAACTCCACCGTGGCTTCGGGAGCCAAACCGGGAGGTGCGTCCACGAGAAACAGACGAAGGACCACGTTCCTGAGGAGTTGAAGCTCCTCCACCACTTCGCCGGCGGCAAGGCCACGTCGGACTGCGAGGGAGCCATAGAGGTGCGTGGCCTGTTGCCAGACTTCCAGTCCCCGTTCCCGCTGCTCGCCGAGGCATGGTGGGATGAAGGATACCAGGTGGGTCACCACGCTCCTGAGGAGCGTAGTGCCGTCGTCTCTTGGACCCGGGGAAGCAGCCATGAGCTCCTGATACCACCGAGCGGCGATCGTGGATTCTTGACTCGCGATCCATCTCTTCAGTCTCACGCTTCTCCCTCCTCCCGAGGAGTCACCGATGCGGTCTCTCCCCCCGACCAGACCGGGACCACGATTCGAATCACGGTACCCTCTCCGGGCGTGCTCTCGGCTGAAACGTTGCCTCCCCACGACTCCACGAGGCGTCGAACGATGGCCAGCCCGAGACCCGTTCCCATGGATCGGGTGGAAAAGTGAGGTTCGAAGATCCGGGGAAGGAAATCCGGGTCGATACCCGTTCCGTCATCTCGAACCCGGAGCTCGACCCCACGCTCACTCCGCTCCGCCTCCACCGTTATTCGACCCTGGGAAGGGATGGCGGCCCGGGAGTTCTCCAGGAGGTTGATCAGCACCTCCCGGAGCTCGGCCTCCCTGGCCTGCACGGCGGGGACGTCGGCCGGGACGTCGCAGCTGAAGAGCAATGCACCCTTCCCACCCCGGTACAGATTCATGACCTCCTCGGCGACCTGATGGATGCTCACGGGCTCCAGGGGCAGGTGCCCCGAAGTCTTGGGAGCCCCGAAACGGGAGAAGCTCCTGGCGATGGCTGCCAGGTGGTCGATCTCCTGAAGGATGACCTCCACGTTCTTCTTGAGGATCTCGTGGAAATCGGGACGCCTGTCTTCCCAGGCCCGCTGGAGGTGTTGCACGCTCAGCTTCATGGGCGTCAACGGATTCTTGACCTCGTGCGCCACCTGCTGAGCCATCTCTCCCCACGCCAGAATCCTCTCCGACCGTAGCTCGTCCGTCACGTCCTCGAGACTCAGCACCGCTCCCCCCATGGGCCCATCTCCGGAGACCCGCCTCGCACGGATTCGGATACGGCGGTCGCCCATCTGCAGCTCGGTATTCCCCTCTCTGAGGCCATCCCGAAAATAGAGATCCACCCATCGGACCAGCTCACCCGCCTCCCCCTCCCTGCCGGGCAGGGTCTGTCCCACCGGAATGAGCTCGTTCAGGAGAGACTCCGCCCGGGGATTGACGAGCGTTACCCGTCCGGCTGAATCCAGGGCCACCACACCCGTGGCGGCCTCCTCGACGATGGCCTGTGTCCGACGCGTCGTCCGGAGCAACGCCCTTCGGGCCCGTCGGATCCGGAGGACCATCCGGTTGAAGGCTCCGAATACGGCCCCGAATTCGTCCCGCCTGTCCTCCGGCAGGCGAACCTTCAGATTCCCTGATCCTACCCGTTCGGAGGCCACCTGGAGCGTCTCGATGGGACGGCTGAGTGTCCTTCCCACCATGAGGGCCAGAGCCAGCGAGAGGGCCGCCCCCAGGACGATAGCGAACCCCAGGAGATCGGCCACCTCCTGTCGCCGGAGGGCCGTGGCACCCAGCTCCAGGGGCACGGGTGTCGCCAGGATGTCCCCATCCTGCAAACGGCGGAAAGCCATGACATACTGCCATCCTCCCAGGGAGGAGCGGAACGAGGCACGGATCTCCCTTCGGCCCTCCATGGCACGGTACTGGGGCTCCGGGATCCAGCCTTCGTAGAGGCCTAGCTGCACCAGCTCGTCCGCCGATCCATCCCTCAACTCCCCGTTCCGGTACTCCAGAAGGTCCGCGCCGACTTCTCTGCCCAGGAGTTCCATTTGCCCCTGGACGTCGGAGTAGAAGCTCGCCCCGTCCTCCACGATCCGCCCGGCCAACGCCGATGCGGTCTTCTCCGCCGCTCCGGAAAGGGTCCGGAACGCCAGCGTCCCGAAGATGACGATGGAGAGACAGAAGAACCCGAACAAGGCAAGCGTCACTCGAGCACGGAAGCTACCCAGGAGACGAAGTATCCTCCCTCGCTTGATCTCCCTGCCCCGAAGCAGGAGGCGCCCCGTCCCCCAGACCAGGAGCAGCACCAGGAGATCGAGGATGAGGGAGAGGGTCCCTCGAGCCGTCAGGTGCAGCGTGCCTGGGAGAGCTACCGTCTGGCTGGCGAAGTAATCCCCGTCCACGTAGGTGAGGGCCCAACTCGCCTGCCACCCCCCCTCCATTCGCTCCCAGACCGCCTCCCCCAGCGCCTCCGGCCGCTCATTTGGGGGCACGGGCACCAGAGTGGGAGAAGGTAGGCCCTGGCGGCCCAGGGCGGCGAAGATGGGCCCCATGGGCGAAGCGAGGGACATGGATCCCCTCGGGGGCACCACGGCCGAGAGCACCCGTCGGCCTTCCAGGGGAACCACCAGGAGATAGCGCGCGTTCGCGAAGCCCAGGTGGATCACCAGAGGACCGGTCCCCTCCCGGACCTGGTCCAGGTAGTCGTCCGCCAGGGGAGGACGGGGGCCCTGAACCCCCATGCCCAGGTCTTCTCTGGGAAGGTCTCCAGGGCCCCAGAGGGTAAGCCACATGGGGAGCGGATCGTGCTCCTGCCCCGTCTGGGACCATGTCTCGAAGAGGAACTCCGCAGGAAGCCGGATCAGACCATCCAGGGAGTCGGCCGTTTCCGCCATCCGGAGCAGCCGGAACTCGAGATAGGGGTCGGGATCGGCCCCAAGATCACTGAGTTCATCCTCCACGACTTCCATCCTGGCCTGGATGCTCTCCCCCCACGCCCACGGCAAAGCCGCCGAAGCGCCCAGGAGAGCGGCCATCGTCCACGCCGCACCCTTCTGGTAATCGAACCCTCTCGCCAGACCTGCGGCCACCAGGTAGAACGGTCCGGCCCAGAGAGCGAGGAACCACCCTGGAAGCCCCGGGCCGGACCGGGCCAGGACCGCACCCGTTCCGGCCAGAGAGAGTGCCAGGAAGGTCCCAAGGACGAGGGTGTATGGCAGGCGACGGGCCGCCCCCCTCACCCCCCCTTCTCCCTTCTTCCCCTCCAGCGTGAGGCATGCCAACAGGGCCAGAGCCAACGCCATGGCACCCTGGTAGGGAAGCCATCCCCCGGCTCCGATGGAGAACAAGGACGGCGAGGCGCTGGACCGGAAGAGGAAGCCTACTGCGGGGAAGCCCACACCCACCCCCACCGCCCCCATCAGAGCCCCGGTCTGCCCGCCGGCCCACCGCGGGGTGCGGTAGAGGAGGGAGCACAGGAGCCCACCTGCCAAGAGTACCCCCAGGAACTTCCCCAGAGTCCAGCCCAGGACGGGAAGGAGGAAGTGCGCCGGGGAGGTCAAGCCCTCCCCGGGCCAGAATCCCTCAACGGGGAGGAGAAGGGATAGCGCCAGAAGCGTGGCCCCAGCCCCGAGGGTCCACCCGGGAATCCCTTTTCCACCGAAGACCAGGAGGCCCCAGCCCAGGAGGGAAAGAAGTGCCATACCCCGCACCCAGAACCCCACCGACTCCCTCCATTGCAGCTCCGGGTCCACAGCCCCCTGGGCAACGCTGAGAAAGGGATCCCCCTCCAGGAGGAGGCCCCCGATGATGGGTCCTTCGACCCGGTCCGGGGGCAGGATCTGGATGGGGACGCCGGTCCGTCTTTGAAAGCGGGCGGCGAACCCACCTTCTTCGAGCCCTGCGGGTAGATTGGTCTGGAGAAGAACCGCCGCCACCACCGTCCCTCCCCCTCGGGGGTCAGGGGCCGTAAAGTAGAGGTATCGGAAGAGCGGACCACCACCGAAGGCGTAGAGTGCCTCGCCCCGACGGATCTCGAGAGGCACAGGGCCCCGATGGACCCCGACCCAGGCCACCGGGCTTCCCTCGGGGTCGTACACGCTCAGGGCCGTTACACCCTTGCGGCGGCGGATCCGGGAGAGGCTCTCCTGGAGGTCTGTACCGTCGAAATCGGCGAGGAGGTCAACCGCTTCCTCGATGGCTCTGTCTCCGGATTCCAGGACATCCTCCAGTCCCCGATCCAGAGCTCTCTTCACGCGATCTTCCGAGGGGAGCTGGGTCGCGGCAGGGTCCTGTACCGTTCGCCGGTCCTGGAGATGAAAGCCGAACCCCGATATTGTCCCCACAAGGAGGAGGAGAGCAGCCGCAGAGATCCACACCTGTCCGGGTCGCCCCTTGAGGACCCACACCAGGCTTGCGGCCGCCGAGAGAAGGAGCAACCAGGGCTCCTGCCACCGGGCCCAGGCCATCAGCGCCAGCATTCCTATCCAAAGGAGATGCCATGAAGGAAGAGGCGGATCGGACCCCCCCGAAGGGGCGCGAGGAACCGGTGTCTCATTCATGGTTCCTGGAAAGCCTCCCGTGGCCGGAGGTGGGCCGGGCCCTGGCGAGGGACCCTCGACTCATCCTCCCCGTGGGAGCCATGGTGCAGCACGGGCCCCATCTCCCCCTGGGAACGAACACCATCATTTCGGAGGCCGTGGCCCGGGCCGTCTCCAGAGACATGGGGATCCTGAGGGCCCCCACCTTCCATTACGGCGTCAGGGGCCCCGAACGGGAGAGCTTCGCCGGTACCGCCGGAATCCAGAGGAAGACCCTCCATCGCGCTCTCAATGAGCTCCTCGCAGAATGGGAAGACCACGGATTCCAGGAGTTCATCCTCCTGTCCGCCCACCGACACGAAGCTCACGTCGAGGCACTTCTCATGGCCCTCACGTCCTCGGCCGCCACGACCGTCGTGAACCTGTTCACCATCGAGGTGGGCGACATCCTTGAAGGGTCCCCCTTCTCGGAGCACGGCGGGGAGTTGGAAACTTCTCTGATGTTGCATCTGGCTCCTGACCTCGTCCGCATGGAGCACGCCGCGGATGTGATCATCGATTCGAAGACCCTTCGAAAATATGCTCGGGGTAGGGTCGCCACACCCCCTCCGGGTTCCCGGGGGATCCTCGGCGTTCCGTCCAGAGCCACGCCGGAGAAGGGAGCAGCCGTCTTCTCTCGGTACATCCAAACGCTCAAAGAGATCCTGGGGGACGGGTCCGCAATGGAGTGATGCGCTTCGATCCTTGCCTTTTCGCCCATTTCCAGCCCCTCGACCGGGACCCCTGGCGCGGTCTTCGGGTATGTAAGAAGCCATTCAGAGAGCGGCGTCCCAGGCCCAAGGAACTCCATGTTCAGAGCGATTCAGACCGCCGCGGTGTTTTCCGCCGTCACCCTTCCTGCCCTCCTGTTCGGTCAGAACGTCTCCGTCGACGAAGGGGCGTTCCGCCTCACCGTGAACGGCGAGGTTGTCGGGCGGGAGGAATTCTCCATCCGGCGGGTCGGCAGGGGAAGTGAGGCACGCCTTATCCTCCGGGGTACCGTGGACCTGGATTCTCCCGAGGGCCACCGGACTCTTGCCCCAGCCATGGAGGCTGCGGGAGAGGAGATGGCGGTGACGGCGTATCAGCTCAAGGTGACCGGATCCAGGACCTCAGAGATCTATGTCACACTGTCCGGACGGAGATACATGGCGAAGGTGATCTCCGCACAGGGAGAGGAGGTTAGGGAATTCCGCGCTGGCCCCGGATCGATTCTCCTCGATCGTGACGTGGCCCATCAGTATTACCTCCTTCTGCCCTTTCTCGACCGTTCCGACGCGGTCTCTCTGACGGTCCTGTCACCTCTGGCGGGCGAGCAGACGAGATTGACTTTCCGGAGGGTCGGAGAGGAGGAGGTTCGCATCGGAACGGAGTTGATCCAGGGACGACACTACCGTCTGGAGGGTGGGGCGGATTCCAGAGACGTCTGGTTCGACGAACAGGGCCGCGTGCTCAAGGTCGCATTTCCTTCCCGGGGTTACCTGGCCGAGCGGGAGTCTCTGGGTTGAGACCGCCTCCGGCGGTGAAGACTCCCACTACCAGACCCGTATCCTTGCAGAAATCAGAGGTGGCTTTCCAGGCGGATACCCTGAAACTGCCTGTGTTCCGGTGACGTAGAACCCATTGACCATGCGACCCTCTCGTCCCATCCCATCCGGGAGCGCACTCGTGAGGAAGACCAGAAGGCTGTGGCTGGCGATCCCAGCCGTGATTCTTACTCTGTCCCCCCATCCGGCCTGCGCCCAGGACAGGATCCCGCCCGAGCTCTCCCTGGATGAGGCGCTCCGGATCGCGCGGCAGAGGAACCCTCTCCTGCAAGCTGACCTCAACAACCGGGAGCTCTCGGACTGGAATGTCAGGGCCAGTTATGGATCCCTGATCCCGGCGGCAGACGCCAGCTCAGCCCTCTCCTGGCAAGGGTCCGGGGAGCAGCAGTTTGGAAGCGTCACCCTCAGCCAGCTGGGATTCACCAACCAGCCATCCTATTACTTCTCGTCCTATACCCTCGGGATCTCCTACGCGCTGAACGGTCAGATCCTGTTGGCACTCCCACAGGCAAAGGCCGATCGGGAGGCCCAGATCGCACGGGGATCGGCGGCAGAGGCCCAGACGGTTCTCCTGGTGACACAAGCCTACCTGGAGGTGCTCCGGCAGGAAGAAGGCCTGAAGCTTGCCGAACGGGAGCTGGAGCGGGCCCGGGGCAACCTCCGGCTGGCCCAGGGACAGAGGGAGGTGGGCTCCGGTACTCCCATGGACGTGAGACAGGCGGAGGTGGCGGTAGGCCGGGCCCGCGTCAATCTCCTCACCAGCCAGAATGGGGTTCGAACCTCGAAGTTCCGGCTGCTCCAGGAGATGGGCCTGGACCCTCAGGAGGAGTTCACTCTCACATCCACCTTCGAGCTGGTGGAGCCCACCTGGACCGAGGAGGCTCTCATGGAGCTGGCCCTGGAAAGGAACCCACAGCTCGTGGGGCTCCGGGCGTCAACCCGGACGGCCGAGATCTCCACGAAGATGGCCAAGTCGTCCTATCTGCCAAGTCTCTCCTTCTCGGTGGGGATCAGCGGCTTCACCCGGGAGGCGTCGGACCCGAGGTTCCTGGTGGCCCAGGCCCAGTCCTCCTCCCTGGGGCAGGTGGCTCAGTGCGAAGCGCTGAATGAGCTGTATCGGCGCCTGGCTGACCCGCTCCCGACACAGGATTGCTCCCGATACCTCTTCACGGAGTCTCAGAGGAGGGCCGTTGTGAACGGGAACGACAACTTCCCCTTCAATTTCACCCGGAACCCTCCTTCCGCATCGCTGAGGATCAGCCTCCCCATCTTTCAGGGGCTTCGGCGCCAGCGGGACCTGGAGGCGGCTCGGATCGCCGAGGAGGACGCCCGCCTGCAGGTTCGCGATCAGGAGCTGCGTTTGAGGGCAGACCTCGCCAGCGGACTTTCCACCGTGCAGACCGCCTATGAAGCCGCATTGATAGAGGAGGAGAACCAGACCTGGGCGGACGAGCAGCTCCGGTTGGCCCAGGAACGGTATCGGCTGGGCGGGGCGACCTTCCTGGAGCTGGTGGAGGCCGAGACGGTGAAGGCACAGGCGGACAGGGATCGCATCGCCGCGATCTTCGCATATCACGACGCATTGGCCAACATGGAAGCGCTGGTGGGGACCTCCCTTCGAATCCGGTGACGGAATCCTGAAAGGCATAGATATCAATGACCTCGAACAGAAAGATCCTCATCGGTGCCCTGGTGGTGCTCGTTCTCGGTTCCGCGGCCGTCATCAGCCTTGTTCAGGGGCGGGAGCACGGAATCGAGGTCCGGCTCGAGGAGGTGGCCCGAAGGGACCTCGTCTCCACCGTGACGGCTTCCGGGAACATCCGGGCACGCTTGGCGGTGGATATCAGCGCGGACGTCATGGGACGGGTGATCGAGCTGAACGTGGAGGAGGGGGACGACGTGAGGCAGGGAGAGGTCCTCCTTCGCATCGATCCGTCCCAGCTGGAAGCTGCAGTCTCCCGTGCTCAGGCCTCCCTCAGCCAGGCTCAAGCCCAGGTTGCCCAGCAGAGGGCGAATCTGATCCGGGCCGAACGGGACTACGAGCGTACCCACGCCCTCTGGACTCGGGACTCCACTCTGGTGAGCCCCCAGCAGGTGGAGGATGCCCAGACGAACATGGAGGTGAACCGTTCTCTCTTCGAAGCGGCCGAATATGGCGTATCCCAGGCCCAGGCCGCGCTGGCCGAGGCGAATGATCAGCTATCGAAGACCATCATCCGAGCTCCCATCTCGGGGAAGGTCACCCGCTTGAACGTCGAGGCAGGGGAAACCGTGGTGATCGGTACCATGAACAATCCCGGCAGCCTCATCCTCACCATCAGCGACCTCTCGGTGGTGGAAGTCGTAGTGGAGGTGGATGAGACGGATGTTCCGGAGGTCGCCATGGGGGATAGCGCCGTCGTCGAGCTGGACGCCTTCCCGGGACGGCAGTTCTCCGGCCGGGTGACGGAGATCGGGAATAGCGCCATCGTGCCACCCTCCACCACCGCCGGGACGGGACAGACGGCCGCCATCGACTTCGAGGTCGTGATCACCCTCGACGATCCCGGGGTGCCTCTGCGCCCCGACCTCTCCGCCACCGCCGACATCGTCACTGCGGTGCGGGAGGACGCTTTCTCGATCCCCATCATCTCCCTCACGGTACGGGAAGAGGAGGGAGAGGCGGAGGGAGAAGGGGTCGGCATGGCAGAGACGGATCAGGGTCAGACGGAGCGACCCGAGGGACCCGTCGCCCGGGGCCAGCAGCCCAAGGAGATCGAGGGCGTCTTCCTGGTCCGGGACGGGATCGCCCATTTCACGGAGGTAGAAGTCGGAATCACAGGACAGGAGTATTTCGAGATCCTCTCGGGGGTCGAGCCCGGAGACACAGTGGTGGCAGGGCCCTATCAGCGCATCCGGGAGCTCAAGGACGGAGATCCGGTAAAGGCCATGGAATCCGTTTCAGCCACCTCAACCGGTCTCGGCGGAGCGGGGAGCTGACGGTGTCCCCTTCCGCGCCACCGCCTCCTTTCCCGACGGAGTGGGAACGGTGAATGTCTGGGAAGGTGTAGCCCTTGCCCTGAACCAGATCAGGACGGAGAAGCTGAAGAGCTTCTTCTCCCTCCTGGGCGTCATCATCGGTGTGATGTTCCTCATCGTCGTCGTGAGCGTGGTGGAGGGCCTGGATCGGTACATCAAGGAGGATTTCGCGAGCCAGATCTTCGGGCTGAACACCATCACCCTGACCCGCACGCCCTCGGTGCCGGTGAACACCAGCGAAGAGGAGCGGAGGGCTTGGAGAAGGAGGCGGCGACTGGAGTTCGCGGACGCGGACGAGATCCGTGCGAAGCTCACCATTCCGGCTCTGGTGGGGGTGGAGAGCACCACCGGCGGTCAGGTGGAGGGAGACAACGGGCGGCAGGTGGAGAATGTCTTCATGACCGCGGTCTCTCCCGAGCTCCTCCGAATCCGGAACCTGGACGTGGAGCGGGGACGTCCCTTCTCCGCACAGGAGGCCGAAAGGGGAGTACCGGTGGTCATCCTGGGGAAGAACACCGCGGAGGTGATCTTCCAGAACCTGGACCCCCTCGGGAGAGAGGTCAGGATCCGGGGCTTCCCGTATAGAGTGATCGGTATCCTGGAGGAACAGGGGTCCATCTTCGGGATGTCTCTGGACAACCGGGCCATCGCCCCGGCGAGATCACCGATCCAGAAGGTCGTGAACCCGCGGGGCGTAGTGGACAACATCGTCATTCAAACGCTGGATCCTGCGGACATTCAGCCCGCCATGATGGAGATCGAGGCCATCATGAGGGTCCGCAACGGCCTGCGGCCGGCAGAGCCCAACGACTTCGAGCTGGAGACCGCGGAGGACTCCCTGAGCTTCTGGGACAGGATCTCCACGATCCTGTTCATGGCCCTGCCGGGCCTGGTCGGGATCTCTCTCGTGGTGGGCGGGATCGTGATCATGAACATCATGCTCGTATCCGTCATGGAGCGGACGCGTGAGATCGGGGTCCGGAAGGCCATCGGGGCCCGCCGCAGTGACATCGTCGTTCAGGTCATCATCGAGAGCGCCACCCTTTCTGGAACCGGCGCCTTCCTGGGGGTCCTGGTGGGGGTGGGGCTCACCTGGCTCGTGGCTGCCGTCTCGCCCATGCCAGCGGCAGTGGCTCCCCAGTGGGTGACCCTGGGGGTCCTTCTGGGAGTGGCGGTCGGGATGGTGGCCGGGGTATATCCCGCGGCCCGCGCCGCACGTCTGGATCCCGTGGATGCCCTCCGCTATGAGTAACTCGAACACGCCTTCCACAACGCCGGCCCCTGAAGGGAGCCCCCTGGGGACCCTGGCCGAGGGGTTCCGAATCGCCCTTGCCGCCATCGGGGCAAACAAGCTTCGAGCGAGCCTCACCATCCTTGGTGTGGCCATCGGGGTCGCCGTCGTGGTGACGATGGCCGCCCTCATCACGGGGATCCGGAGCAGTGTTCTGGAAGCCTTCGAGTCGGCGGGGCCGGAGAACTTCGTGGTGACACGCTTCGACATGACGGACGTGCGAATCGTCGGTGACGGATCGGGACGCCCGCCATGGTGGAACAAGCCGAAGATCACTCCGCTGGAAGCGGAGCGAATCGCCCGGCTCCCGGCGGTCAAAGACGCCATCGTGGACTTCGATATGAGCCTCGCCATCTCCTTCGAGGGGGCTCGGGTCACGGGGATTCAGGCGAGTGGGAACTCGGCCGGGTGGCCCCAGTACACCATCGGGGACTTCGTCTCGGGAAGGAACTTCCTGCCCGCCGAGGTGGAGCAGGGCCGAGCCGTTATCGTCATCTCCAGACCCCTGGCCACGGAGCTCTTCGGGCAGCTCGACCCCATAGGAAAACGGGTACGCGTGTCCGCAGGACGGGGCGGGGCCAGCGAGCTCTTTACCGTCGTGGGCGTGTTCGACACCGGGGAGAACATCTTCTCCGATGCGGTGCAACACTTCGCCGTCACTCCCTTCACCGCCGCCTTGAAGCGGTTGAAGGCCAACGACATGTTCTTCCAGGTCCTGGTGGTTCCCTGGGAGGGAATCCCTCAGGTGGAGGTGGAGGACCAGGTCATCAGCCTCCTGCGGACCATGCGGGGGTTGGGCCCTACGGAGGAGAACAACTTCGCCGTCCTCCGCTCCGACCAGCTCATCGATCTGTTCAACCAGCTCACGAGCGTGTTCTTCATGGTGATGTTGGCCCTCTCGTCGGTGGGGCTCATGGTGGGGGGGGTCGGGGTAATCGGGATCATGCTCATCTCGGTGACGGAACGAACCCGCGAGATCGGGATCCGGAAGGCGGTTGGGGCGACCCGGCGGGAGATCCTCTGGCAATTCCTGGTAGAGGCCGGCGTTCTGACTCTCCTGGGCGGGGCGTCCGGACTGCTCCTGGGGGGGCTGGCCGCAGCGGGAGTGGAGTCCGTCACCCCCATCCCCGCCGCCATCCCCATCTGGTCCGTCGCCGTGGCCCTCACCATGGCGGTTTTCACGGGGATGCTCTTTGGGCTTCTCCCCGCCGTTCGGGCCTCTCGCCTCGAACCGGTGGACGCACTCCGGTATGAGTGACACAGGCGGAGAGACCGAAGAGCAGGAGGGATCCCGGATGAAGAAGATACTCGTGGCCATGTCAGGAGGGGTGGATTCCTCTGTTGCCGCAGCACTGCTGGTTCAGGCAGGCCACGAGGTCGTGGGGGCCACCCTCAGGACCTTCTGTTACACCTCGGGCCCGGCTCACGCGAAGAGCTGCTGCGGGCTCGAGGGGGTCAGCGATGCGAGAGGGGTGGCTCGCTCCCTGGACATTCCGCACACGGTATACGACGTAGAGGAGGAGTTCACCCGGGACGTGATCGATGACTTCGTCGCGGAGTACGCCGCGGGCCGAACACCGAACCCCTGCGTGCGGTGCAACTCCTTCACCAAGTTCAGAGACCTCCTCCGTCGGGCCGTGGAGCTAGGTGCCGATGCGATCGCCACAGGGCACTACGTCCGCGTCGATGGGGCGGCTGAGCACGGCCCGGCGCTTCTCCGTGGAGTCGATTCCGAAAAGGACCAGGCGTACTTCCTCTGGGGAATTCCCAGGGAAGCCCTCCCTTCCCTCCACTTCCCCCTGGGGAAGATGACGAAGGGCCAGGTCCGACAGGTGGCCAAGGAGATGGGCCTGGTCACGGCCGACAAACCCGAATCCCAGGAGATCTGTTTTGTCCCCACCGGGGACTACCGGGACCTCCTGTCGACCCGCCTGGAAGCCACACACCCGGCCTTCCAACCCGGCCCTATCATCACCAGTGGAGGAGAGGTCCTGGGGACCCACTCCGGGTACGCCGGGTTCACCGTGGGCCAACGCAGAGGTCTGCCTGGGGGCTTCCCAGAGGCCATCTTCGTTCTGGAGATTCGACCGGGAAGTCGTGAAGTGGTGGTCGGACCCCTGAGCGAGCTCTCGTCGGAGGAGGTGTGGTTGGGGGAGCTGAACTGGCTCGTACCCCCGGACGGGGTGACGCCGGACGTGGAGGTCCAACTGAGACACCGGGCGAGGCCCACCCCGGCCCGGATGGAGTTGAGGGGATCGACCCTTCACCTCCGTCTGGCCGCACCTCAAAGAGCCGTGACCCCGGGGCAATCCGGGGTCATCTTCCAGGGCCAGAGAATGTTGGGAGGAGGCCGGATCAAGGCGAAGGACTGAAGGACGGGGTCCGGTGGCGCACGGGCCGCGGGCTCAGTACTTCAGCTGGGCATCCGTCGCCAGGGCCTCCATGAGCCGCTTCCCCTCCGGGGAAAGGCCGTCGGGCACTTCGATTTTCACCTCCACGAACATGTCTCCGACCCCCCCCCCCCCCCCCCCCCCCCCACCCCCCTACCCGAAAC
>Ga0316577_10000027_pt1 | contig 32477 bp, 26 predicted proteins | sample S5NA_FD_203073 | JGI IMG/M metagenome (GOLD analysis project Ga0316577, IMG submission 203073) | Rhizosphere microbial communities from salt marsh grasses in Alabama, United States - S5-7_050615r2r1 | ecosystem: Host-associated > Plants > Roots > Rhizosphere | place: USA: Alabama | collected... | reverse complement strand
GCACCAGCAGCAGCGGTGGCACCGGGTGGGGAGATTGGGAGACAGGCGGAGAGGCGGTGACCATCGATGGTGAAGTGTGGGAACGCCGTCCCCATCCATTCGTCCGACATTTAGCCGACGGTACTTATCAGTTGTTCTACTATGACAACCAAACCGCCACAGTAATCCACCTGGCGACCAGCAGCGATGGCATCCACTTTACCACTGTCGTCACCAACCTACTGAACACCCCAGAGGTCATCCCCCCTGGCAACACATTCCAGCGTCTCAGGCATTTTGCTGTGGTCGACGTCGAAGGCGAAGATTGGATCTATTTTGTATTCCAGGATCAAGAGAACGCTTACCACCTCGCGGTATCCCGACCCACGTACTACACCTACCTACCACTCATTCTACAGGAGCATCCATCAACCACATTCCCATTGCACGTCGGGGACGCGATACCTGCGCGCCCTGTTGCCTACCAGGGAGAGACCTTTTACAGCACGACGCTGCAGATACCCAGCGAGCTGCCGGCAAGCGGCCACTTTTACCTCTCCTCACAGCCTGACGCGGTTGCCGAAGCATTGGTGGACGATAAACTGGCCATCGTGTTGGCCAATGACGACATTTTCGTCTTTAACTTTTCCACCGGCGACCACCCTGAACCCGCCATCGTCGAGGTTCCACGGGCGGTGATGGAGCAAATAAGCGGCCAGACCGTGACGGTAGAGTATCGAGACGTGTACGGCAGCTTGGTCGAGGCAAGTGCAATGTGGCTGATCTGGATGCCCTGACAAAACACACTCAGCAATGAGCCCCTCTGACTCAGCGTCGATGAGCCTGAAAAAGCCTTCGTTCCCTGAAACTTGACCTGCAACCAGAAAGGCTTGACAGCCCCCTGCTCTCATGCCATAATGCCTTCACCTGCGATCGACCGATTCGAGCCGCACAACCCTCAAGGAGACACAGCCGATGACAAGAAGGCCTCAACATTGGGTGATAGGTGGATTCATCCTACTGGCCATCCTCGTGATCGCCTTTGTGCTCGTCAACCTGCTGCTCTCCCAGGGAATTGGGTTACCTGCAACCTTCCTGATCATGCCCGGCGAAGTTACACTCCATCCAGGAGAAGGTTGGCAGTTTCGGGCCGTCGCCGGCGACAGGTTGATGCCCGGGGTAAAGTGGACGGCGTCAGGCGGCGACATCGGGCCCGAGGGATTCTACGTCGCCCCAGATATCCCCGGTGACTACCAGATCATCGCGCAGCACCCCAACTCGGAGTATCGCACAGCAGTGACGGTGCACGTGGTAGCTGCAGACGGCGTCGTCACCGAACAGCCCTCAAACCCAGAGACGGCAATCCCTATCCAGACAACGACGATATCCACAACAGCATCCACGGTGACGCCCGCGTCGCCGACGCATCCTCCCTCCCCCGTGCCAACACAGACCTCCGCCCCTGCCTCGACGGTATTCTTCGATGCCGCTGGTGATCTGGTAAGCTTTGACACGCTCGCACCAATCGCCTTTGCCCCACCCGGCACCGATATCAGGTCGGCCTGCTTTAACAGCGAACGCCGACTGATGCGGACGGTTCCCGAGGAACTGGCAGGTGAGATCAGTGACTGGAACGCAGAAGAGAATCTGGTTCTCTGGCTTACGTTCCACGAGCCGGTTCCCACGGTCCCGGATATGGAGAGATACTGGATCTTTGCCCTGGACACCGACGGCAATACGGCGACCGGCCGCCCTGTAGACGAGGGCAAGATTAACCCAGATATCGGCGTCGAAGTGACGATCGGCGTACACTCAAACCCGGCAGCAGGTATCGAACTGGCCCCCTACATCATGGTCTGGAACACCCGACTCGCCACCTCAGAATCCCTGACACTGGAGATGGAAGCCCGCCTCAGCGCCGCGCGTGACGCACTGTTCGTGCGCGTCCCGGCAGATCTGTTAACCGAAATCATCAGGTCGTTTTCAGAAGTCGAACCAAACTGGGATCAGGCGACCGGGCGCGCATTGGCGACGGCGACGACCAGCGAAGGTGCCGTCGCGGATTTTGCCCCCGAACGACCATAACCGGCTTGACAGCCCTGCCCTCTTATGGCATAATGCGCATAGATTTGAGCAAAGCTCAAATCTATGCGTGGCAGTTTCTTCGAAACTGCTGCTCAACCAAGATCGAAAAGGCGTTGATGGAGACGAGTAAGCGCGGTGGGCCGGTCCAGAGAGCCCGAGTCAGGTGAGAATCGGGCACGGAAGCTGCGCTGAAAATCCCTCCGGAGCCGCTGACCGAAAGGCTGGCGATGCCAACCCAGTAGACTCGGACGGACTCGTCCCCCGTTACCCGGACGCGGCGATGTTGGTCGCTGACTGAGTGGTTCTGAAACGGCAGAGAAAACCTGCCTGACAGAGCAAGAAGGGTGGTACCGCGGAAGTACTAGGCTTCCGTCCCTTTGGGACGGAGGCTTTTGTTTTTAGGGGGGACGCGATGGATTTCACGGTTCGGCCTGCAACCGAGGAGGATTTCCCGGCAATGATACGCCTGTGGCGTGAGATGATGGACTTTCACGCCCAGGTGGAGCCGCGTTTCCGCCCCCTTTCCACGCCGGAAGGTGAGGAGGCGTGGGAGAGATATATGCGTGAGGACGTGTGGGAAAACGAGGCGTGGTGCATATTTGTGGCCGAGTCGGAAGGCAAGGTGATCGGGCAAATGGCCGGCACGCTGCGCGACGAGTATCCGGTTTTCGAGCCGCGGCAGTATGGCTACGTGACCGACGTCGCGGTCGATCCGGCCGCCCGGCGCAGTGGCGTAGGGCGAGCGCTATTCGAGGCGCTTAAGGATTGGTTCCGCAGCCAAGGGATCTCCCACCTACGGTTGACAGTGGCCCACAACAATCCGATTTCGCAGGCTTTCTGGCGGGCACTGGGATGCACCGACTATATGGATCAAATGTGGTATGATCTGGAGGCAAAATGACCAAACTACTCTACCAAACCGATAGTTACCTGCGCGAGTTCGACGCCGTCGTCACCGAAATCGTCGGCGATGGCATCGTGCTGAATAGGACCGCCTTCTACCCCGGTGGTGGCGGGCAACCGTGCGACCTTGGATACCTGCTGGCCGTCGACCAAGAATGGCAAGTGACGAAGGTCAAGCACAGCGATGGCCGCGTGGTACACAAGCTGGACCGCGACCCGCCGCCGGTGGGCACGAAGGTCATCGGCTCTCTCGACTGGGAGCACCGCTACGCGCTGATGCGCACCCACACGGCCATGCACATCCTGTGCGGCGTGATCTGGCGCGACTATGGCGCCTCGGTCACCGGTGGGCAGATGGAGCCACTGCGCGGGCGCATGGATTTCGAGTTCGAGCGGATGCAGGCGGAGTTGGTGAGCGAGATCGAGGAAAAGATCAACGTCGAGGTCGCTGCCGCGCGCCCGATCAGCGTGCAGATCATGCCCCGCGAGAAAGCGTTCCAAATTCCCGACCTGATCCGCACAAAGATCAATCTGCTGCCGCCGCAAATCACTGAGGTGCGCGTGGTGACGATAGAGGGGTTGGATACACAGGCCGATGGCGGCACGCACGTCGAGAACACGTCCGAGGTCGGCAACTTGCGTATTGTGGATTACAAGAGCAAAGGCCGCATCAACAAGCGGTTGGTCGTAGAATTGGAGGAGGTGGCACAATGAGTTTCAAGCCGGTACCCTCAAGTGTAGATTTTATAGAGCAGGAATACCAAACGCTGGATTTTTGGAAGCAAACGGATGCCTTCAAAAAGCTAGTAGCGCTGCGGGAAAGTAGCCCCACCTGGGCCTTTACCGATGGCCCCATCACGGCCAACAACCCCATGGCCGTCCATCACGGCTGGGGCCGAACCTACAAAGACGTCTACCACCGCTTCTGGGCGATGAAGGGCTACCGCACGCGCTACCAGAACGGCTTCGACTGCCAGGGACTGTGGGTCGAGGTCGAGGTAGAAAAGGAACTCGACTTTCAGTCCAAGCAAGATATCGAGGATTATGGTATTGCCCGCTTTGTACACAAGTGCAAGGAGCGGGTGCTGCGCTACGCCGCTATGCAGACCGAGCAGTCCATCCGGTTGGGTTACTGGATGGATTGGAACGATACGGACGTGCTGCGCGACCTGGCCGAGAAGCTGATGGACGATCCAGGACAGACCATCACGGTCGATGGACCACAGGGCCCCGTGACCGACACAGTCGAACAGATCGTCGCCCGTCTGGGTATGCCGGAGATAGGCGGTTCCTACTTTACGTTTGCGACCGAGAACAACATGATGATCTGGACCTTCCTCAAGCGCTGCTGGGAGCGGGGCTGGGTGTACAGGGGGCACGACGTGATGCCCTGGTGCCCGCGCTGCGCCACCGCCATCAGCCAGCACGAGATCGTCACGGAAGGATACCAGGAGATGACGCACCCAAGCGTCACGCTGCGCTTCCCACTTCGTGACCGGCCCGGAGAGAACCTCTTGGTCTGGACCACCACCCCTTGGACGCTGACCAGCAACGTGGCGGCGGCCGTGGGGCCGGAGCTGACCTACGTCAAGGTCCGCCAGGGCGATCAAATCTATTACCTTTCCAAGGGCACCGTGTCGATGCTGCAAGGCAAGTACGAGGTGCTGGAGGAGATGAAAGGCACAACCCTCGACGGCTGGACCTACGACGGCCCCTTTGACGAACTCCCAGCCCAGCAAGCTGCCGGCTCGCCCCAAGCCCACAGGGTGATCCTGTGGAGCGAGGTCGGCGAGGCCGAGGGCACTGGCATCGTCCACATCGCACCGGGATGTGGTGCCGAGGACTTTCAGCTTGGCAAAGAATACGATCTGCCCGCCATCGCCCCGCTGGACGAGGAAGGTCACTTTGTCGAAGGCTTCGGCCCTCTCAGTACCACGCACGTCTCCGAGAGCGCCGAGCGGGTTTTCGAGAGCCTGCGCGAAAAGGGCATCCTCTACAAGGTCGAGGATTATACCCACCGCTACCCCGTCTGCTGGCGCTGCCAGACCGATCTGGTCTTTCGTCTAGTTGATGAGTGGTTCATCTCGATGGACGAGCTGCGCCACGACATGATCGAGGTCACCAAGCAAATCCGCTGGATCCCCTCCTTTGGGCTGGACCGGGAGCTGGACTGGTTGCGCAACATGCACGACTGGATGATCAGTAAGAAGCGGTACTGGGGACTGGCTCTGCCCATCTGGGAATGCAAGGCCTGCGGCCATTTTACCGTCGTCGGCGATGCCAAAGAATTGGAAGAGCGCGCGATCGAAGGCTGGGACGCGTTCAAGGGGCACACGCCTCACAAGCCGTGGATCGACGCGGTCAAGATCGCCTGCCCCGAGTGTGGCGCGAAGGCAAGCCGCGTGCCCGACGTGGGCAATCCCTGGCTCGACGCCGGCATCGTCAGCTTTAGCACGATGCAGTACCGCACGAACCCCGAGTTCTGGCGTGAGTGGTACCCGGCCGACTTTATCTCCGAGTCCTTCCCGGGCCAGTTCCGCAACTGGTTCTACAGCCTGCTGGCGATGGCCACAGTGCTGGAAAATTCGCCGCCCTTCCTGACCTGCTTCGGCTACGCTACGCTCACCGATGAACAGGGCCGGGAGATGCACAAGTCGTGGGGCAACGCCATCGAGTTCAACGAGGCCGCCGACAAGATGGGCGTGGACGTGATGCGCTGGCTGTATTGCGCCCACAAGCCGGAGAACAACCTGCTCTTCGGCTATGGCCGGGCCGACGAGGTGCGGCGGCAGTTCCTGATCCCGCTGTGGAACGTGTACTCGTTCTTTGTGACGTATGCTAACATCGACGGGTGGGAGCCCACAGGAGATGGCACAGAGGGACAGACGCTGCTGGATAAGTGGATCCTGGCACGCCTCAACCAGGTCGTCGCCAAAGTGACCGAGCGTCTCGATAACTATGACGCTTACGGAACGACGCTGGTGGTCGAGCCTTTCCTGGACGACTTGACCAACTGGTACGTGCGTCGCAGCCGGCGGCGGTTCTGGAAGAGCGAGCAAGACGCGGACAAGAACGCCGCTTACGTCACGCTGTACAGTATCCTGACGACGCTCTGCCGGCTGCTGGCGCCCATCACGCCCTTTGTGACGGAGGTGATGTATCAGAATCTGGTGCGCTCGATCGAAGCTAACGCGCCAGAGAGCGTGCATCACACCGACTGGCCGCAGGCTGATGTGACGGCGGTGGACGATGATTTGCTCGCACAGATGGCGCTGACCAGGCAGGTGGTCACGCTGGGCCACTCCTGCCGCGCTGGTGCGAACATCAAGCTGCGCCAACCGCTTGCCGGCGCGCTGATCCATCTCGAGTCCAGCACCGATAGACTGGATGCTGAGGAACTGCTCGATCTGGTCCGCGATGAGTTGAACGTCAAAGAGATCACGTTTGTAGAGACGGCGGGAGAGCTGGTAACCTACCAACTGTTGCCCGATAACAAGCTGCTGGGACCGCGCTTTGGCCAGCAGTTCCCGGCTGTGCGAAAGGCGCTCTCAGAACTGGACCCCGCTGCTGCGGTAAAGCGCCTGAAGGCCTCCCTCCCGCTCTGCCTTGAAGTCGAGGGTGAGGAGGTCGAGTTAGCGCCCGAGGAGGTGCTGGTACAAGAGCAGCCCCGGGAGGGATTGGCAGTCGCTTCGGAAAAAGGTGTGACAGTGGCGGTCGACATCATCCTGACGCCCGAGCTTGCGGCCGAGGGACTGGCCCGAGACGTGATCCGCCGCGTGCAGAACCTGCGCAAGGACGCGGACTTTAACCTCGATGACCGCATCGCCACGACCTACCAAGCCGAGGGCGAACTGGCCGAGGCCATCGAAGCCTACCGCGATCTCGTAGCGGCCGAGACTCTGAGCGTGATCTTGCGCGCTGGCCCACCGGAAAAAGACGCCGCAGTGAGCCAAGATCAGATCGCCGGACACGCGCTCACGCTGGGGGTGCGCAAAGCGTAAAGTTCCGGCGCAAAGCGCCGGAACTTTATAAGGGAAAAGCCTGTGCGAGCTTTGCTCGCGCACAAGCTGCTTGCACAGGGACCTACCGCGAAGCGGCTGGCCGTTCTCTGGCTTTTCCCCACCATCGCCCCCGAAAAGGTTGAACCTTTCGGGAGGGTCATTTGGGATATCTGGGTTATCCTCGCATCAAAAGCCTTGCCAATTCAGGCCGAGTGCGGTAGAATACGCCCGCTTCGAGATGGCAAAAGCACAGGAGAAAACAGATGTCTTTTTCGTACGAAAAAGTCAAACAACAACTTGTAGAAGAACAAGCGAAACTCATCGAGCAACTAGAGCAGCTAGAAGCCTCCAAGTACGAGAGTATTGGCTACAGCAATCACATTGCCGACGACGCCACTGACGCCCTTGAGCAAGCGGTAGACCTGACGCTGAAGCGCACCGCCGAGGTCTCTCTCGAAGAGGTAGAACAAGCGTTGGCCAAGCTTGATAACGGAACTTATGGCCTTTGCGAGGCCTGTGGTACCCGGATCGATCGAGCGCGCCTGGAGGCACTGCCCTACGCACAATACTGCCTAGATTGCCAGGAGAGGCGCGAACATAGCGGAAAGGCTTCTCATTGAGGCGCATCAAACTTGAACTCTGGATTATGCCAGCCACGGCGGCACTGATCCTGGTCGCCGATCAGATCACCAAGTACCTCGTGGCGACGCAGCTAGAAGTGGGCCAATCTGTGAACCTGATACCGTGGCTGGCCCCCGTCTTTAGTATCACCCACGTGACGAATACGGGCGTAGCCTTTGGAATGTTCCAAGGCTTGGGCAGCTTGTTTGCCATCGCCCACATCATCGCCGCCGTGGTGATCATCCTTTACTCCCGCCGTCTCCCTCCCGGACAATGGGCCCTGCAACTGGCGCTCGGCCTGGCCCTGGGCGGCTCCATCGGCAACCTTATCGATCGAATACGCCAAGGGTACGTCGTGGACTTTTTCGACGTGAATTTCTGGCCGCTGCAAGACTTTCCAGTGTGGAATGTAGCTGATAACTCGATCGTCGTCGGTGTCGCTTTGATGATCGGATTGTTGATGTGGGAAGAGCGACAAGAACGCCTCAAGCAGCAGGCGGCAGAGGGTGCCTGAACAAGAGACGTCCACCCTCTCATTCACCGTCGAATCTGGCGACGAGAGGCTAGACAAAGCGATCGCCTCTCACACACCGGATGTCAGCCGGGCGTTAGTCCAACGACTGATCAAGGATGGCGCAGCAACCGTCAACGGACGCCCCAGCAAGCCCAGCTACCACACACAAGCGGGCGACGAGGTCGTCGTTCACATTCCCATTGAACTTCCCGACCAAGTCCTGCCGGAAGACATTCCCCTTGACATCATTTACGAGGACGACGTTCTGCTGGTGGTCGACAAGCCGGCGGGGATGGTCGTGCATCCGGGGGCCGGTCACACCAGCGGCACCTTGGTCAACGCAGTGTTGGCCCACTGCCCCCAGGTAGCGGACGTCGGCGGAGCGGACCGAGCCGGGGTCGTCCATCGTCTCGACAAGGATACCTCCGGCCTGATCCTCGTTGCCAAGGACGAGGCAACTCGCACCGCGCTCCAACGACAGTTCAAGCGCCGCCAGGTGGTCAAAACCTACCTGGCACTGGTGGAGGACCAAGTGCAGCCCAGTGAGGGCATCATCGAGGCGTCCGTCGGGCGCGATAAGCGGCAGCGCAAAAAGATGGCCGTCACGCGAAGCGGGCGAGAGGCGCAGACGACGTACCGCGCCATCGAGTACTTTCCCGCCCACACGTTGTTAGAAGTGCATCCCCACACGGGCCGCACCCACCAGGTGCGCGTGCACCTGGCCTGGCTTGGATACCCTATTGTGGGAGATACGATCTATGGCCGCCGACGCCAACGCCTGCTCAGGAGCCGGCACTTTCTCCATGCCGCGCGACTGCGCTTCACACACCCAAACACCGGCGAAGAGGTCGAGTTCGAGGCTCCACTGCCGCAGAAGCTGGCCAACGTGCTTGATCAGTTACGGAGGCAGTAGACCGATGGTTGGTAGATTGGTAGTTGGTAAAACGGTACACTGGAAATCGGGCAGGTCACCTGTCACCAATTTTCCCAACTACCATCACTTGCAAAAACAGAACACTTGTGCTATATTAGCTGTGTAAGCTAGCGACAACAAGGAGAACCGAAAATGCGCGCCATTACCGTTGCAACCGTGCAGATGCAGCCCGAGTTGGGCAAGACGGAAGATAACCTGCTCAAGATGAGCGAGCTCATCACCCGCATCGCAAGCGAGCAGCCGGTGGATTTGATCGTCTTCCCCGAGTTGATCACCACAGGGTACGAAGTTGGCCCGCGCTTCCCCGAGCTGGCCCAGCGCGTGCCGGGCCCTGCCGTCAACCTCATCGCCCAAAAGACCGGCGAACTGGGCATACACGTCGCCTTTGGCATGGTCACCAAGGAGAAGGTCGAGAGCATCATCTACAACACCGTCGTCATGGTCGGTCCCGAAGGTGACGTGGTCGGCCAGTACAACAAGATCCACCTGCGGGGAGAGGAACAGATCGCCTTCCGCCCAGGCTACAAACTCGACGTCTTTGAGGCAAGCTTTGGCACCGTGGGAGTGATGATCGGCTGGGACCTGGCCTTCCCAGAGGTGGCGCGAAGCCTGGTCCTGGAAGGCGCAGAGCTGCTCGTGGTATGCGCCAACTGGGAACAGCCAAACGAGGAAGAATGGGAGACCTATCTACGGGCGCGCGCTTTCGAAAACGCAGTCTTTGTAGCCGCGGCAAACCGCGTGGGAGAGGAGCCCTCGTACACCTTCTGCGGTCGAAGTAGCATCATTGGCCCGCGTGGCAAGATCTATGCCACCATCAAGACGCCGCCAGAAGCTCCCCGCCCCATCACCACGCCTTCGGCACCGAGCGAGGCCAGGCCCGCCGCCCCACCAGAAGGGTACGCCGTGGCCCGCATCGATTTGGACGAGATACGTCAATACCGGGAAGAGACGCAGGTGCTGCAGTGCCGCCAGCCAGCGACGTATCGGGCAATTGTGAAAAAGTACTAGGGCCCGTAAAAGAGGTCATTCTTTAACAAATCCTAAGGCACTCAAAACACTTAGCGGGGACCGATGGGCTTCATCGGTCCCCGCTTTTGCATGCACAGTTAATCGTTTTTTGAACGCGGCTTTACGGGGAAAAGCCAGAAAGCATCCAACCGCTTTGTGGTGGCTATCGCATTGCGGTTGGGCGGGCGGCAGGCGAGCAAAGCTCGCGCGTGAGCTTTGCTCACGCAGGCTTTTCCCTAGGCAGGTAACTGCCCGGAAGCCTCCCCGGCGCAAAGCGCCGGGGAGCTTCACCTCATTCAGCGCCCTCAGTAGTGAGCCCGTACCCAAATGGGAACAGCGGTTCGCCCGAGCCTGAGCCCAGCGGAATCTGCTCCATTGAGCGAGGCCAGGTGTACGAAAGCTTTCCGGTGAATGGATAATCGCCAAACAGCACATCGGCCACGCCCTGCCCCTCGGTGCCCGGCAGCCATGCAGCAACTACCGCATCCCAATCATCGATCTGCTCGGTGATGATCAGCGGGCGGCCGGAGATGATAATAACTACCACCTTGTCCGAAACCGCCCGGACACGGTCGATCGTCTCGATATCCTCCGCCGAGAGTGACAGATCGGCGCGGTCCCCCACCCCCTCGGCGTACGGTTCCTCACCCACCACGACGATGCCCACATCGGCCCGACCGTCATCGGCAAAATCGCCTGCCCGGTCGTAGCGCACGACCGCGTCCTCGGCGACGGTATCCTCGATCGCCTGGAGGATCGTCGTCCCCGGCGTGATGTCGCCCATCGCACCTTGCCACTCGATGGTCCAGCCGCCGCACTGCATGCCCACGTCATCCGCCCCCTTCCCGGCGACAAAGATCACCGACGTGTCCTTGGCCAGCGGCAACACGTCTCCCTCGTTCTTTAGCAGCACGAGCGATTTGCGTACGGCCTCGCGCGCCACCTCGCGGTGCTCGTCCGAACCGACCTGCGCCAGCAGCGCCTCATCTGAGAAAGGATGCTCGAAAAGGCCAAGCTGAACCTTGACGGTGAGAATGCGCCGCACGGCATCGTCGATGCGCGCCATCGGCACGTCGCCGTTCCCGACCGCCTCGGTCAAGGTATTGATGAACAGCTTGTAATCATATGGCACCATCACCATGTCGATCCCCGCGTTGATGGAGGTGACGACATCACTGTAATAGTTGCCCGGAATCTGATCGATCCCCCCCCAGTCGGACACGATAAAGCCCTGGAATCCCAATTCACCCCGCAGCACGTCGGTCAATAGATACTTTTGGGCGTGCATCTTGGTATCCTGCCAGCTACTGAAGGAAGCCATGACACACATCGCGCCGTTCTCAACGGCCTCCGCGTAAGGTGGAAGGTGGACCGCCCGCAGCGTCGCCTCATCGACCTCGGTCACACCCTGGTCGAGCATATATTGCTGAATGATGTTGGTCTCCGAAGTGCCCCAGGCAGTCCCTCCATCACCCACATAGTGCTTGGGCGTGGCCAGCACCGTAGTAGCTGCACTCAGATCGGTGGCACCGTCCACGTTCTGCAAGCCACGGATGTAGGCGCTGGACAGGGTCGAGACCACCTCGGTATCCTCGCTATATCCTTCATACGTCCGCCCCCAGCGAATATCCTGTGGCACCGCCACCACCGGCGCAAAGTTCCAGTAAATGCCCGTGGCCGCCATCTCCTCAGCAGTGACTCGCCCCACCCGCTCCACCAGGGCAGGGTCGCGGGTCGCGCCAAGCCCGATGTTTTGAGGAAAAATGACCGCCCCCCTGACATTGCCGTGCCCGTGCGTGGCATCGACGCCGTAGATGAGGGGGATACCCAAGCGGCTTTCCAACGCGAGCTTCTGGTACCCATCGACCATAGCGGCCCACTCTTGCGGTGTATTGCGGTCAGGGGTTCCCCCGCCACCGCTCAGAATGCTGCCGATGTAAAGGCCGGCGATATCCCGCTCGTCAATACTGCCCTTTTCTACCTGTGTCATCTGCCCGATCTTTTCGGCCAGCGTCATTTGGACCAGCAGCGCCTCCACCCGCTCCTCAGTGGTAGCGCCAGGGCCCAAGGTGGGCATCAAAGTAGCATCGATAGTAGCTGGTGGCGCAACGGTAGATTCTAGGGTGACGGCGACAGTAGCCGGTGGCACATCACTAGGCTCAGCGGGCGTTGGCGGAGGGACGCAGCAAGCTGCCAAGACTATGCCAACGACGAGACACAGGATCGCAACAGAAAAGAAGGATTTACGCATGGATTACCTCTCTATACACATATTGTGCCGTTATGGGCGCCTCTACCCCAAGGCGACCTTTACCTCAACCTCGGCCTGCCCTTCCGGCGGCGGCGGAACGACATCGCCATCGACCGGCTTGCCATCGACCACAAGCGAGACCGTGTTCCCCTTGCCGGCGCGTTGCACGGAGATGTGATACGTCACGCCCCGGAAGACGCGTGTAGCCTCGTAGCCCGCCCAATCCCCGGGGATGACCGGGGCGATCTGCAAACCGGCATATGCCGGTCGGATGCCCAAAATCCACTGCGTGATAGCCACATAGTTCAACGCCGCCGTGCCGCTAAGCCACGAGTTTTTCGCCTCGCCGTGGGTCGGCGCATCACGCCCAGCGATCATCTGGGCGTAAACATACGGCTCGCAGCGATGCACTTCGCTGATCTCTTCCCGCGCCGAGGGGTTGATGCGCATGTAATAGTCGTAGGCTTGGTCGCCATTCCCCAATAACGCCTCGGCGATCATGATCCACGGATTAGTGTGGCAAAAGATACCCGCATTCTCCTTATACCCCGCGGGATAGGAAGATATCTCGCCCATATGGAGATGGTAGCGGGAGTAAGCCGGTTGGTGGAGAACGATGCCATGGGGCGTTGCCAACCTTTCGTTCACCGCCGTGATAGCCTTTTCCGCCTTGCCGTCAGTGAGGCCAATGCCTGCCATGACACATATCCCCTGCGGCTCGATAAAGATCTGTCCCTCCTCACACTCGTGCGAGCCGACCTTCTCACTGAAGGCATCATACGCACGGAGGAACCATTCACCATCCCAGCCGTGCTTGAGCACGGTGGCCTCCATTCTCGCCGCCTCGTCCAAGTAACGCTGCACATCATCAGTCAGCGCCCGCTCCCGGGCAATAGCCGCCAGTTCCTTCGCAGCCAGCACAAACAACCCGGCGATAAAGACCGACTCGGCCACGGTCCCATCCTTCTTGAGCGGTGCTGTCTGGAACGACTCGCCGGGCTCGTCAGAAAAGACATTCAGATTCATACAGTCATTCCAGTCGGCTCGACCGATGAGGGGCAGACCGTGTGGCCCCAATTGATCCAGCGTGTACTGGATACTGCGCTGTAAGTGTTCGTATAACGGCTGCTCCGTGCCGGGCTTGTTTCCATAGACCACCAACTCGTCCAGGATAGACCAATCGCCCGTTTCTTTTACGTAGGCAACCACAGCCGGCACTAGCCACAGCGGATCGTCGTTAAAGCCACTCCCGACGGAATCGTTGCCCCGCTTGGTCAAGGGCTGATATTGATGATATGCCCCGCCGGACTCTAGCTGCGTCGCCGCCAGATCCAGGATCCTCTCCCGCGCTCGCTCGGGCACTTGGTGCACAAAGCCCAATAGATCCTGGTTGGAATCCCGGAAACCCAAGCCGCGCCCCACGCCCGACTCAAATAGCGAGGCCGAACGTGACATGTTGAAGGTGACCATGCACTGATAAGCGTTCCAGACGTTGACCATCCGGTCAGTATGAGCGTCTGGCGTATTCACTTGCAGGACACCCAGCAAATCATCCCAGTAAGCGCGCAAAGCCTCAAAGGCCTCATCCACCACCTGTTGTTGCAGATACTGCTCGATGATCGGCTTGACCGTCTTTTTGTTGATCCGCTGCAAGCCGGGAGGGTCAAACTTGCGGTTCTTGGGGTTCTCGTGATAACCCAGTAGAAAAACCACCTGTCGCGTCTCACCTGGCTTCAGCACCAGCTTCACGTGATGAGAGCCTATGGGCGCCCACCCGTAGGCCACAGAGTCGAACGACTGGCCCCGCGCCACCGCCTCTGGATTCTCCCATCCTTGGTAGGCCCCCAAGAACACGTCGCGCTGCGTGTCGAATCCAGACAGCGGCTCCGAGCAGGCGAAAAAGGCAAAGTGATCGCGCCGTTCTCGATACTCGGTCTTGTGATAAATCACCTCATCCTCGATCTCTACCTCACCGATGTTAAAATTGCGCTGATAGTTCGTCGCATCGTCCAAAGCATCCCATAGGGCAAACTCCACACAGGAAAAGATCGATAGGTCAACCGCTTCATCGCGCTGGTTTGTCAGCGTGACTTGCCATACCTCCAGATTTTCTCCTAACGGCACAAAGTATCTGGTCTGCGCCTCGATCTCCTTATAAACTGAGCCGACGATCGTATAACCCAAACCGTGACGACACACATATCCCTCGACCTCATGCCGCGTCGGCTGCCACGACGGGGACCAGAACTCGCCACTCCCGTTATCGCGCAGGTAGATGTATCGCCCCCCACAATCCAGTGGGACATTGTTGTAGCGATAGCGCGTCACCCGCCGCAGCCGTGCGTCGCGATAGAAAGAGTACCCGCCCGCAGTGTTCGAGATGATGCCAAAATACGCCTCGCTGCCCAAGTAGTTGATCCAGGGCAAAGGCGTATCGGGTTGCGTAATCACATACTCACGTTGTGTATCGTCAAAGTGACCGTATTGCATAACTCTCCTAGCTTTTGTAGAGTATAACCTATTATCGATAACAGAAAAGATGCCGGTAGCAACTATGTGACTGCCACCGGCGACGGGATTCCACCTACCTTTTCCGGAACGGTCGGCGTTGGTTCTCCGAATCTGGATGGACTGCCCGGTACAAGTTCCCTGAAACTGAACATCCAGCAGCAGCAGCAGCAGCAGCAGCGCAGCAATGAGGAAGCATTAAAGCTATCCCCGCCAAGCCAAGCTCGACAATTGGCGCTATACATCACACCTCTGAATTCGACTTCACATACTCGATGAGATCATCAACCTGCGTATAAGCAAGGCAGGTCACAGTGTCAGCACCACCATAGTAGATCGCAATGCGCCCCGTGGGAGCATCGACCAGTGCAGCGCAAGGAAATGCAACATTAGGCACATCGCCCACACATTCGTACAACTCCTGGGGAGATAACAGATATGAAGCGGTCCTATAAAGTACTTTCCAGGGTTCGTCAAAATCCAACAGGGCAGCTCCGAAACTGTACACAAAGCCGTTGCACGAGGTTATGACGCCGTGGTAGATCATCAGCCAGCCTTCGGTCGTCTCGATCGGCGTCGGGCCGGCACCAACCTTGGTGGACTGCCATCCCCCCTTGGGCGCCATGACGTGACGATGACATCCCCAATGACACATATCGGGGCTCTCGCTATAAAAGATGTCGCCAAACGGCGTGTGTCCCGTATCGCTGGGACGGCTCAGCATGGCGTATTTGCCGTTGAGCTTTCTTGGAAACAGAACGCCATTGCGGTTGTATGGCAAAAAAGCGTTTTCAAGTTGATAAAACTTGACGAAATCATACGTGTACCCCACGCCGATCGTCGGGCCATGATACCAGTTACACCACGTAACATAGTACCGATCTTCCAGCCAGCAGACACGGGGATCATAACCATAAACAAACCGCCCGATTTCCGGATCATCACAGATGAACGGAATCGGTTCCTCGTCGATCTCCCAGTGAATTGCGTCTTTGCTCTTGCCACTGTGGATCTGCATCTGGCGTTTCTTGTCGTCAACGCGGAAAACGCCAGCGAACCCATCCTCGAACGGAACGACGGCGCTGTTGAAAATGCTGTTCGAGGTGGGAATCAGGTTCCGCGGAATAATGGGGTTGCGACTCGACCGCCACACGACATCATGGCAGTCTATCGGTTTTTCCTCCCACGGAATGTTGAGCAACGCTTGGCCTATGATCGTTTGGTTGTTTGGGTTTCCCATATGCGCTACGCTCCTCTCTCGACCTGCATCCCAGTTCTGTGGGACCGGCTAGACGGTTTTGACTGAATGACGCCCGACCAAATTGGGGCGGATGACGGCTGTCACTGCACCGGATTCGAGACATTATACACGGTTAATGGGCAGTTGCACAGCAAGTCTATCCAAACCGGTCTATAATCGCAGGTACACTCCAGCAAGAAATTGATCGATCCTGCCCGGATAGATGGGAAAACTTGGGATGGATTGATAGCAAATATCGCGCGCAACCGCTCTGTCAAGGATTTGCGCCACTGCAGATGAGAAAGTACGTCCTACTTCTCAACACCGGTGACGACCACGCCCCGCATAAAGGCACTTTGTGCCAGGAAAAAGATAATCACCGGCAGTATCAACCCCAAGATAGCCGTTGCCTGCACCATGTGCAGTTCACGAACATACTGCTGATTGTAGAACTGGATCGCGACCGAGAGAGGATACAGATCTCGCCTGCCAACCAGGTAAATCAGAGGTTCGAAGTAATCATTCCACGCCCATATGAAGTGAAACACGGCCACCGCGGTCACCACTGGAATCGACTGGGGCAAAATCACCGATGTCAACGTGCGCAAGGGGCCAGCCCCATCGATCATAGCCGCCTCGTCCATCTCCTTGGGAATAGTCATAAAGTATTGCCGCAGCAGAAACACGTTATAGGCATTGCCGAAAAAGTGCGGTATGATGAGCGGAAGCCATGACCCCACCCATCCAATCCGCGTGAAAAACGCATAAGTCGGGACCAGCATGACCTGGCGAGGGAGGACGATTGTCCCGATCAAGATGATGAGGAGAAGGTTCTTCCCCGGAATGCGGAAACGAGAGAAGCCGTAAGCGACCAAGGTGCAGGAAATCAAAGTGCCGATATCGCCCCCGACCGCGATCACGAGCGTGTTGCGCAGCACCCGCAAAAAATCGAGATCGTTCCAGGCCTTTTCGAAATTCTCCCAACGCAGACTAAGCTCATACGTCGGCGTCAGTTGCCGCCACTCACCCACCCATTCCTGCAAGCCCGCATCGGGACTACCTGGATCGAGGAAAAAACTTACCCCACGCCGCTTGACGATCATCGCCCACTCGCGCATCGCACCGTTCTCATCGGGCACCTGATACATATCGTACTCGTCCCCTGGGCTGAGCGTAACCTGATCCTCTTTTTCCTGGAAGGTGAATGTATACGTGACCTCTTCACCGTTGTAGACATAGGTCGCGGGCCTCCCCGGCCAGAGCGGGCTTGTGGGATCGGTGATCTGCTCCTTATCCTTGAACGCCGTAGCGGCCATATAGCTGAACGGGCTTAGGAACGCCGTCAGAAGAATAACGGTAAAGAGCGTCAGACTGGAAACTGCCAGGAAGCGGCGTAAACTTCTGGTTAGACTAGACATTATTATTCCCCCCAGAATAGTAAACCCAGTACTTCTGCGTCCCGAACAGCACGACCGTCACCGTCATCGCCATAACGAAAAGCACCCACGCCAAAGTCGCGCCGTAGCCCATGCTGGAGTAGGAAAAGGCCTGTTTATAAAAGTAAACGTTGTAGAACAGCGTGGCCTCGGCGGGATTGCTCTGGGGACCGCCGAGAATCCAGGCCAGGATAAAATATTGAAAGAGACCGATCACTAAAAGAACCAAGTTGTAAAAGACCATCGGTGAAATCATCGGGATTGTGACGTTCCAAAAGGTGTGCAACTGATTGGCGCCATCCACCTGTGCCGCCTCGTAGTATTCCGTGGGCACACTTTGCAAACCGGCCAGCGTGCGTATCATAGCATCGCCAACGCCCCACAAACCGGCGAGGATCAAGGCGTGATAGATCCAAGCGGGGCTTGTCAGCCACTCTGGCCCAGGAATACCCACAGCCTCCAGGGCCCGGTTGAGCCACCCCGTCTGGGTGTTCAAAAAGCCCTGCCAGATATACGCCACAGAAACCACCGGGATGATGCTGGGCAAGAAGTAAAGCGTACGGAGAACCCTCTTACCCCACAGATTCTTCGAGTTCAGGAGAACGGCCGTAGCTATAGGCCAAGCCAGTCCGATCGGCGCCGCAAAGATCATGAAACGGAGGGTAATGAGAAGGGACTTGCGAACCTGGGGATCGATGAAAAGCCTGGTGTAATTCTTCAAGCCGACAAATTGCATTTCACCCGTACTGAGGTCAAAATCCGTAAAGGAAAAAACCAAAGAGGCGCCCATCGGCAGCAGATAAAATCCTAGGAAACCCAAGACCCAGGGAGCGAGAAAGAGCAACCCCCACCAGGCCTCACGGCGGGCCAGACCGCCCAGTTTTTCCCGCTTGAGGCCATGCTTTCTCGATCGCCATACTTCCGTCAGTTCTGTAAAAGCGGTCATAAGTTTTCCTCACGTGGGCTGTATGGGGCCAGCCAAACGGAACGAGCTGGCCCCATACAGAGATAGTTTGGGCGATGCGTCACTCCTCTATCACTTGAGGCAGTGTCGCTTATCGCCAAAGGTCATCTACTAGGCCGCGTCAAAGATCGCCTGCATATCCGCCACAAACGTGTCGATCGCAGCGTCGACGTCGAGGCCGGCCGTGGTCTCGATCTCGTTCTGAAGGGCCTTGACCCGGTCGTCGGCCTGGGAGAAGTTCGGCATGTTGGCCTCGTGGTTGGGAACGTCGACGTAGTTCAGGCCCGCCATGATCGTATCCCAGTTCTCGACGCTTGGGAAGCTCTCGCTCAGGGTCGAGATGTAGTCGCCCTGCATACTCTTGAGAGCGGGCACGGCAGCCCACAGCTTGACTAGCTCCGGGGCGGTGGCTATCCCATAGACCGCCTTGACGGCTGCCTCAGGGTTTTTGGTGGAGGCAAAGGCGCCAACCATATCGGTGTGCAGCTTGGCCGTCACCGTCCCATTGTACGAGGGAACGCAGCAAAAGTCCCAGGCCGCCTCGGTCGGGACGCAGCAGGTATACCACGTGTGGCAGTGCGCCATGGCCACGTGACCGGAGCCAAAGGCGTTGCCGCTCAACAGATCGCTGTTCTGGTAGTCCAAGTTGGGCATAGTGTAGTTCACCCACTCGCCATCGTAAACCCACTTGAACGCCTCACGCCAGTTATCGGGGCACTGAGCGGTCTTGCCGTCGTCGGCCACAAAGTTGCTAGCGCCGAAGAAGGCGCCCCAACCACGCGGGTCGGTCCACTGATGATGGTAACCAAACTGCACGATGTTCTCAGGATCGAAATCCCCGCTCGTGGCGTCGTTACCGTTGCCGTCCACCGTCAACTTGAGGGCCAGTTCGCTCATCGCTTCCACGGTCCAGTCACCGGCGTCGCCATAGTCGGCAACCGGGTAGTCAATGCCAGCCTCATCGAACAGGTCCTTGTTGATAAAGATGGCCGAGGGATGGACGCCGATGGAAAGGCCGATCAGGCCCTGACCGGGCACCGTCCAGCCTTTGATAGCGCCATCGCTGAAATCACTCATGTCGTAGCTGCCCAGGTAGCTGTCCAGATTCAGGAAGGAGCCGGCGAACTCGTTCGAGCCACGCACGCCAACCGGCCCAACGATATCCGGAGGGTTGCCACCAGCAATCTGGGTCTTGAGCGTGTCGGACGCGACCTCGTTGTCAACGATATCAAGCGTCAGAAAGACGTCGCTCTGCCGCCCATTAAAGTCATCTTTGAACTGTATCTCCGGATCGATCTCTGCCGGCTTGCTGCCGGTGCCCAGGCCGATGAACCAACGAACATCGACTGTCTCAGCGCCGGGGGCGGCGGTAGTTGGTTCGACAGCCTCCTCGGCTGGGGGGCAACATCCTGCAAGCGCCGCACCAGCGGCGGTTAAGGCACTCAGGCGCAAAAACTCGCGCCGACTAAACTTTTTGGTCTGCATTTTTTTCTGTCCTCCTTGACTTTTACTCGTGGTCTGGTAAACTTCCTCTTGTGTGGAAATTCCACACGATCCTATGTACAGGCCTTCATCTATCCATTCCAAGTGGGGAGTGAAGGCCTGTATCCTTCCGTCAACATATCACTCCAGATTGCCATCACCTCCTCTCAAATCTATCGGAAAATCGCATTCTATCTTGTTCACAGGTTGATTTCTACTCCGTTTTTTGGGAGCGCTCTCATAACTTTGTAAAAAACTACTTAATCAGATCCACACGACGCCCTGACTACCAATTCAGTGGGCAAGATGATCCTGTGAGCAGGGGCTCGGTCATTTGAGGAATTGCCCAGTATGTCCAGCAGCAACTCTACCGCCATCGACCCCATACGCTCAATCGGCTGGCGCACAGTCGTCAGCGCAGGCTCAACGATCGAGGCGATAGGCGTGTCGTCAAAGCCTATCAGCGCAACATCCTGCGGCACTTTTAACCCGACTGCGCGCAGCGCCTTTAGTGCCCCAATAGCCATCACGTCATTAGTGGCAAAGACGGCCGTAGGGGAGGCAGGGAGCAAACGCTGCATCGCGATCATACCACTACGCTCGGTGAAATCCCCCTCCACGATTAACTCGTCCCTCATAGGTATGCCGTGCGTGAGCAACGCCTGCCGATAACCCTCAAGCCGATCCTGTCCGACGCTCATACCCAATCGGCCGGTGATCGTCGCGATGCGACGATGCCCCAGACGAACCAGATGCTCCACAGCCATCCGAGCGCCGCCGACATTGTCACTATCAACATAATGAACCTGCTGGTCCGGGTGTCGCCCTATGGAAACCAATGGAATGCCGCTGCGTAACACATCCGGAATGAGTGAATCATCCAACAAAGACGATGCCACAATCACGCCATCCAAATAACCACTGCGCAAAACACGCTGACAAGTCTCTTCTTGATCCTCGGGGTTCGTAAACAGAGAAAGCAACAATTGATAGTGGTGATTGTTACATGCCTCGGTAGCGCCGCGTAGCACAAGAGGAAAGAAAGGCTCGGCAAAGATTTTCGTCACTACCTCAGGAATAACCATGCCTACAATCTGGGTACGATTGGTCACTAAACTGCGGGCAACTACGTTGGGTTGATAGCCGGACTTGCGTATCACTTCCCAGACCCGCTCCTTGGTCTCCGCGCGCACGTTAGGGTGATCGTTGACGACGCGGGAAACTGTAGAGCGAGATACGCCGGCCAGCCGGGCTACTTCTTCCAATGTAGGGGGCACAGTTCCTCCTGGGAGCGCTCTCATAACAGACCCAAAAAACACCTGCAAGAATGTAGGAGAGAAGGAAAAAAGTTGGACGCGGTTTTGGGAGCGCTCTCATTTAAACTATACCACAAACTATGTCGCTTGTCAAGAAATTCGAATTGCAGATTATCTATTGCCCGGTACAGCAAGAAAGCATCCATCCCCAAGCACATACGCTCCCATCCGCAAAGCTGTTTGACAAGACCACTCTTTTGTGGTAAACTGCCGCACAGTCAAGCTAGGATTGAAAAACATGAGCACTTGTGCAATCGCTATCCTGATCGACGGTATCCGACGACGCACCAAGGAGCCAGGCCACCTGCCGAGGTAGGTTCGTTGGATTGTGTCCATTGCACTATCAATAAGCCAGCCTCCAGGAGGAGGCTGGCTCTTTTTGTGCGCGACTGCCATTGAAGCATCGCGCATTCGCTTTGCCTGGAGGCCAAATAGCAGAGACCGCGAAGGTCTCAACAAAGATTTGAGGAGATCACCACTATGAAGATGAAAAAGGACAAGGTCAACAAAGTTGTTTTGGCTTACTCTGGCGGCCTGGACACCTCGGTCATCGTGCCCTGGCTCAAGGAGAATTACGGCTGCGAGGTCATCACGTTCACCGCTAATCTGGGCCAGGGGGACGACGAGCTGATCGGCCTGGAAGAAAAGGCCATCGCCAGTGGAGCCAGCAAGGCCTACGTCGTCGACCTGAGAGAAGAGTTTCTCACCGAGTATGCGTTTCCCACGATGCAGGCCGGCGCGATCTACGAACGACTGTATTTGCTGGGCACCTCGTTTGCACGTCCCGTCACTGCGAAGAAAATGGTCGAGGTCGCCAACGCCGAAGGGGCTGACGCGATATCCCACGGCTGCACCGGCAAAGGCAACGATCAAGTGCGCTTCGAGCTGACCGTCAAGGCGCTCAACCCCTTCTTGCGCGTCATCGCCCCTTGGCGTGAATGGGAAATTCGCTCCCGCGAGGACGCGCTCGAATACGCCGCCGCACACAACGTCCCCGTCGTCCAGAGCAAAAAGTCAATCTACAGCCGCGACCGCAATATCTGGCACCTGAGCCACGAGGGCGGCGTCTTGGAGGATCCGTGGGCCGAGCCAGAAGAGGACATGTTCATACTCACGGTCGCGCCGGAGAAAGCACCCGATAAACCGCAATACGTCGCCATCGAGTTCAAGAAAGGCTTTCCAGTAGCCGTAGACGGCGATCCACTTGGCCCGGTGCATCTTCTTGAAAAGCTCAACAAGATCGGCGGCGCGCACGGCGTGGGCCGCGCTGACCTGGTCGAGAACCGCCTGGTTGGCATGAAGTCGCGCGGTGTGTACGAGACCCCTGGGGGCGCGATACTCTACGCCGCGCATCAAGGGCTGGAGTCGATCTGCCTGGATCGGGACACACTGCACTACAAGGACGTCGTGGCCCAACGGTTTGCTGAGATGGTCTACTTTGGCAAGTGGTTCACACCGCTGCGCGAGTCAATCAGCGATTTTGTCGCCAGGACGCAGGAGCGGGTGACAGGCACAGTGCGCGTCAAGCTGTACAAAGGGAACTGCACCGTGGTGGGTCGCAAGTCGCCCTACAGCTTGTATCGCGAGGACTTTGCCACCTTCGGCCAGGACGATGTCTACGACCAGAGTGATGCGGAGGGCTTTATCAACTTGTTCGGCCTGCCGCTCAAGGTGCGGGCACTGATCGACCACCAAAACCAGCGGACCGCAGAGCTGGAAGCGCCGGATTACACCGAGTTTAAGCGGGACTAGGGCTGTTTCTCGCTACGCTCGAAACAGCCTGGCAGTTTCTGCGAAACTGCCACTTTGATCAATGAGTGGAACAGGAGAGAAAAGATGACTCTCTGGGGCGGACGTTTTACAGAAGAGATGGACGCGTTGCTGAAACAATTCGGCGACTCGATGCCGTTTGATCAGCGACTGTACGCAGCTGATATTCGCGGCAGCATCGTCTATGCCGCCGAGCTGGGTCGAGCCGGCCTCATCACCGATAAGGAATGCGACCAGTTGCTCAGAGGGCTGGGGCAGGTCAAGGCCGAGTTTGACGCAGGCACCTTTCAAATCCAGCCAAGCGATGAGGATATCCACACCGCCGTCGAAAGGCGCTTGGGCGAGCTGATCGGCCCAGTGGCGGGGAAGCTGCACACCGGCCGCTCACGCAACGACCAGGTAGCGACCGACCTGAGGCTCTACCTACTGGACGAGATCGCCATCTTGCGCGAGTCATTGGTTGACGCGCAAGCAGCCATTATCGAAAAGGCCGAAGAACACCTAGGCGTCATCATGCCCGGTTACACGCACGTACAGCAGGCGCAGCCGGTGCTCTTCAGCCATTGGTTGATGTCGTTCTTCTGGAAGCTCCAGCGCGACAGCGAGCGACTGGTCGATCTCACCAAGCGCGTGCGGATCTGCCCGCTGGGTTCCGGAGCGCTGGCCGGGAATCCGCTCGGCATCGACCGGCAGGCGCTGGCCGCATGCCTGGGCCTTACCGCAGTAGCACAGAACAGCATAGATGCGGTGAGCGACCGGGATTTCGCAATCGAGTTCCTGGCCTGGGCCGCCCTGGTGCAGGTACATCTCAGCCAACTAGCGGAGGATCTCATCATCTGGGCCAGCCGCGAATTCGGATTCGTGCAGGTGGCCGAGGCCTACTCCACCGGCTCCAGCATTATGCCGCAGAAGAAAAATCCCGACTCACTGGAACTGATGCGCGGCAAGACCGGGCGCGTGACCGGCCATCTGACCAGCCTGCTGACGACGCTGAAGGGACTGCCCTCGTCCTACGACAAGGACCTGCAGGAAGACAAGGAAGCCCTCTTCGACGTGATCGACACGTTGAAAATGGAACTACCTATCGCCGCAGGAGTGATCCGCACACTGACGGCGAACGCCGACCGTATGTCAGGGGCTCTAGATGCCGGGATGCTGGCCACCGATCTGGCCGATTACCTGGTGCGCAAGGGCGTGCCCTTTCGCGAGAGCCATAGCCTGGTGGGCCAAGCCGTCAGACAGGCTGAGGAATTGGGTGTCTCGCTAAAAGAACTCGATATAACCGACTACCAGGCCATCCATCCAGCATTTGCCGAGGACGTGTATGCGGCCTTGGATTTTCAGCGCTCGGTGGAGGCGCGGGATACAGAAGGAGGCACAGCGCCGAAAGCGGTGCGTGCTCAAATCGAGCGAGCCAAAGAGATGGTTGCTCAAAGTTAGTAAATTCACTGCAAAGGCCCCTGCTTCGCAGGGGGCGCTTCGCAGGGGGCAGAGAACGCGGAAATATGAAGAATAAAAACTCTGCGTCCCCCGCGTCTCTGCGGTAAAAACAATTTAGGAGGAAAGGAAAATGGCTACTTGTCCAGAATGTGATGCCGAACTCGAACTGGGTGCCGATACAGAAGAAGGCGAGATCGTCGTCTGCCCCGACTGCGGCGCAGAGCTAGAGGTTGTGGGCGTTGACCCCATCAAGCTCGACCTGGCCCCAGAAGTGGAAGAAGACTGGGGAGAATAAGCGCATGAAAATAGGCATCGTCTGCTCGAGGGTGCGCGTTGAGGAAAAGCTCCTAATCGCCGCCCTCGAAGAGCGGAATGCAGACTGCGATCGCATCGACCCGCGCGAACTACACATTGACCTGGCGGGCGATCAATTAAGCGAATACGAAGCCGTCATCGTGCGCTGTCTGAGCCACACACGGGCGTACTATATCACCCGCTGGCTGGAAAGCGTCGGTGTCCCGGCCATCAGCCCGCACGAGACGGTGCGCGTCTGCGGCGACAAGCTGCTGACCAGCGCCGCTCTACAGGAAGCGGGCGTGCCAAACCCGCGCACCAAGCTAGCCCTCACGCCCGATGCAGCCCTGGAGGCCATCGAAGAGATGGGGTACCCGGTGGTGCTCAAGCCACTGACGGGGTCTTGGGGGCGACTCCTGGCGCGCGTCAACGACCGGGATGCCGCTGAAGCGCTGCTCGAACACAAGAAAACACTGGGGGGTTACCAACACTCGGTCGTCTACATCCAGGAGTACATAGAAAAACCCCAGCGGGACATCCGCAGCTTTGTCGTCGGCGACGAGACGATCTGCGCCATCTACCGCAGGTCGGACCATTGGATCACCAACACCGCCCGCGGCGGCGAGATATCCAACTGCCCGGTCACACCAGAGATCGATACCCTTTCACGCACGACTGCCAAGTGCGTGGGCGGAGGCTTTATCGCCATCGACATACTTGAGGCACCGGACGGTCGCCTGCTGGTGAGCGAGGCCAACCACACGCCCGAGTTCCGCGACTGCATCGACCCCACGGGCGTGGACATCCCGGCGAAAGTGGTCGATTACGCCCTCAAGATCGCGACAGAGAACGGAGATTGATGAAAAAGATCGGCGTGCTATGCTCGCGCGTGCGCATCGAGGAGAAGCTCATCCTACAGCGGCTGCGCGAGCGCGAGGTCGCGTTCGAAAAGATCGACGTGCGGAAGGTCGTATTTGACCTAGCCGCTACCGACTGGTCGCAATACAGCGCCATTCTGATCCGCTGCCTGAGCCAGACGAACGCGCTCTACGCGGCGCGGGCGCTGGAACTGCAGGGCGTCACGACGGTGAACTCTGCCCGCGTCATCGAAACCTGCGGCGACAAGATCTTGACGACGCTGGCGCTCAACGAGCACGACATTCCCAACCCAAAGACCTTTGTCGCCTTCGACAAGGAATCGGCGCTGGCAGCAGCGAGCGCGCTCGACTATCCAGCGGTGATCAAGCCGCCGGTGGGCTCGTGGGGCCGGTTGATGGCCAAGGCAAACGATAGTGAGGCAGCCGAGGCGGTGATTGAGCACAAGCTATCGATGGACGGAGACACGCCGCTATACATCCAGGCGTACATCGATAAACCCGGACGCGACATCCGTTCCCTCGTCGTTGGCGACGAGACGGTGTATGCCGTCTATCGCCACGCCGAACACTGGATCACCAACACCGCCCGCGGCGGCCAGACGACCAGCCTGGCCGTCACGCCCGAGATCGACCAGCTCTCGCGCGCAGCGGCAGAGGCGGTGGGCGGCGGCATCGTGTCGGTCGACCTGATGGAAGACACCGACGGCAGACTGCTGGTCAACGAGATCAATAACACGCCCGAGTTCCACGGCGCGATGGAGTCGACGGACGTGGACATCGCGGGGAAAATGGTGGACTATGTGCTGCGAATAAGCGAGTAAGCAAATCGGCGAATATCGTCTCACCCCGTTCATTCGCCGACTCGCTGATTCGCCCATTCGCTAAATCTATGGAGGAATTATGGTTAAAGCTGCTATTTTGGCCGCGTCGGGATATGCCGGAGGGGAATTGCTCCGGCTCTTGCTGGGACATCCAAAGGTCGAGGTCACACAGATCACGTCAGACTCGTACGCTGGACAATACGCCCACTTTGTCCATCCCAACCTGCGGGGGCACACGAACTTGCAGTTCATCCCGCACTCCGAAGTCGCCCCCTGCGACCTGCTCTTCCTGGCCACGCCCCACGGCAAGGCAATGGGACAGATCGAGGAATACGCCGGGATGACCGAGCGGATCGTGGACCTCTCCGCCGACTTTCGGCTGAGCAACCCAAACGACTATGACAAGTGGTACGAGCACCCCCACCCCCACCCCGACTGGCTGAGCAAGTTCGTCTACGGCCTGCCGGAACTGCATCGGGGGGAGATGGCGGGCGCCAAGTACGTCAGCGGTGTGGGATGCAACGCGTCGGTGACCATTCTGGCCCTATGGCCGCTTTACCGGCGCGGATTGGTGCGCGAGACGGTGGTGGAGGTCAAGGTGGGCTCCTCAGAAGGGGGCGGAAAGCCCAACCCGGCATCCCACCATCCCGAGCGGGCCGGCGTGGTGCGCACCTATATGCCAAAGGGCCACCGGCACATCGCCGAGATCATCCAGGAGCTGGCACTCGATCCGCAGGCCCCAAAGTTACACTTTTCCGTCACCTCGGTGGGCACGGTGCGCGGCGCAACGGCGACCTGCCACTGCCTGCTAAAGGACGATCTGGAGGAGCGGCAGGCGTGGAAGTTTTACCGCGAGGATTACAGCGACGAGCCGTTCGTGCGCCTGGTGCGGGCCAAGCGCGGCATCTACCGCTACCCGGAAGCCAAGTTCCTGAGCGGGTCGAACCACTGCGATATCGGCTTCGAGGCCGACCCCGATAACCGCCGCCTCGTCGTCATCGCTGCCATCGACAACATGATGAAGGGCGCAGCCGGCAGCGCGGTGCAAAGTATGAACCTGATGTACGGCTGGCCGGAGACACTGGGGCTAGAGTTCCCGGGGCTACATCCGATCTAGGGGGATGATACGCGTGATACGTGAGAGCGCAAGCGGAAAGCAAATAGGCATCATCCTGGTTGCCTTAGTGGTACTGTGCTCAAGCACTCTGGCTTGTGGACCAACCAGCACGCCTACTGTCATTGTCTCCACCAAGATTGTGCAGGTGAAGATAACGGGAACACCAAAGATCGTCACAAGCACTCCCCCCCCTACCCCAACACCCACCCTTACCCCAACGCCCACCATCCCCCCTACAATAGACCCCAGATGGACCACGTACACGACTGCCGATGGCTTGGCGGATAACCGCGTATATTTTGTCGTCGCTGCCCCCAACGGCACTCTGTGGTGCGGTTCCTACGGAGGCGTATCTCGCTTTGATGGAGAAACCTGGACGACGTACGCGCTCGACGAACAGGCGTATTTACTGCCTGAACCACACATTTATGCAGCTTCCAACGACAGCCTTTGGATTGCCAACGGCTTTGCGGGCAGAGAGGGCGTCCTTAGATTCGACGGGGAAACCTGGACCACCTACACAACCGACGACGGCCTGGTGGATAACAACGCCTACGCCGTCACCGTGGCGCCAGACGGGATAGTCTGGATCAGCACCGTCAGTGGCATCTCACGTTTTGATGGAGAAACCTGGACCACCTTCACAACTGAGGATGGGCTAGCTAGCAATGCGGTTCAGTTCGTCATCGCCGCCCCCAGCGGGACGATATTTGCCTTTACGGATGAAGGCATCTCTTACTTTGACGGAAAAACGTGGACCACTTTTTTCAAATTGGAAACGTCCAATTGGGGACTCGTCGTCATCGACTATGAAGACGCACTGTGGATTGGCGGCGGCGAGAGCATCTACCGTCTGGACAGAAAAGGGGTGACCACTTACAACATGCAAGACGGGGTGCCAGGCACTTTCATCACTGCCCTTGCCTTAGGGATAGATGGCGCAATCTGGATCGGCACAAACGGCGGCGCTGCTCGCTTTGATAGAGAGACCTGGAGCGCCTACACCACTGCCAACGGCCTGGCAGGCGATTACGTCATATCGATTGCCGTAACGCCAGATGGCGCCGTATGGTTTGGCACTATGAGTGATGGCCTCTCGCGCTACAAGCCATAGGAGTAGGCCAATCACACTATGTTTTACGCAGCTACAACAGCTTTCAAGCAGGAGGATTCATGATCGTCGTCAAGGCCGGCGGCGGCGAAGGGCTCGATATGGAGGCCGTGGTCGCCGACGTGGCAAAAATTGTCAAGCAAGGTCAGCAGGTCGTGCTGGTACACGGAGGCTCGCACGAAACGAACGTCGTCTCGGAGAAGCTGGGCCACCCACCCCGCTTCGTTACCTCAGCCTCGGGCCATTCCAGCCGCTACACCGACCGAGAGACGCTAGAGATCTTTTTGATGACGGCTGCAGGCAAGATCAACAAGTTGATCGTGGAGCAGCTCCAGCAACTGGGAGTGGACGCAGTGGGCCTCTCGGGATTGGATGGACGGTTGCTGGAAGGGAAGCGCAAGGATAGCTTGCGCATCGTGGAGAACGGCAAGCGCAAGATCCTGCGCGGCGAGTACAGCGGGATGATCGAGAAAGTCAACGCCGGGCTGCTGCAACTGCTGTTGGACGCAGGCTACACGCCGGTCGTGGCCCCGCTGGCCATCAGCTACGAAAGTGAAGGGCTGAACGTCGATGGAGACCGTGTCGCGGCTGCCGTCGGCGCGGCCCTGAAGGCAGACAAGATCATCATCCTGACCAACGTGCCGGGCCTGCTGCGCGATATCGAGGACGAGGGCTCGCTCATCAAGCAGATCCCGGCGGCGCAGGCCGAGTCCTATCTTGATCGCTACGCGAAGGGGCGCATGAAGCGCAAGGTTCTGGGAGCTGTCGAGGCGCTGCAAGATGGCGTGGGCCAGGTCATCATCGCCGATGGACGGGCCGAAAACCCTGTGCAGCGGGCGCTGGCCGGCGAAGGAACCGTGATCGGATAAACAAAGCATAGGCCGCGTTCAAAAACAAGTTCGTACTGTCTGGGCGGAATCACCCTAGACGATGGGAGAAAACAACCGAGTTGTTTTTGAACGCTTACATAGGAGGACAGAACGTGCTCAATCCAGACGAAATCAAAGCCCTGGAAAACGCCCACGAAAGCGGCGTCTATGGCAAGATCGACATCGTACTCGTGCGTGGCGAAGGCGCGCGATTGTGGGATACCGACGGCAAGATGTACATCGACTGTATGGGTGGGCACGGAGTGGCCAACATCGGTCACGCCAACCCCGCCGTGGCACAGGCCGTCGCGAAGCAGTCCCAGCAGTTGATCACCTGCCACAGCGCGCTCTACAACGAGCAACGCGCCCTGCTGATGCAAAAGCTGGCCGAGATCGCCCCACCCGGCCTGGACCGCTTCTTCTTTTGCAACTCGGGAGCCGAGGCGGTGGAGGGAGCGCTCAAGTTTGCCCGGCTGACTACCGGCCGCACAAAGATCGTCGCCACGATGCGCGGATTTCACGGACGAACCTTTGGCGCGCTCTCGGCCACATGGAACAAGGAGTATCGCACGCCGTTTGAGCCGCTGGTGCCGGATTTCACATTCGTGCCCTACAACAAGCTGGAGCGAATGGATCAGGCAGTAGACGACGAGACCGCCGCCATCATCATCGAGGTGGTACAGGGCGAAGGCGGCGTCAACCCTGGCGATGGCGACTACCTGCGCGGCGTGCAGGCACTGTGCCAGGAGCGCGGCGCGCTCCTCATCGCCGACGAGGTACAGACCGGGTTTGGGCGCACGGGCAAGATGTTCGCCTGCGAGCACTATGACTTACAACCGGACCTGATGACGGTGGCCAAGGCCATAGCCGGGGGCTTGCCAATGGGTGCGATCCTCATCGGGCCGCGTGTGGGCGAGATCCCGCCCAGAGTACACAACAACACCTTCGGCGCAAACCCCTTATGCTGCGCGGCAGCAGCTGCCGCCATCGACTTTATGGTATCGGAGAACCTGCCACAGCGCGCAGCAGAGATGGGGGCCCGAATGATGGACGGTTTCAAGGCCATCGAATCGCCCCTGATCCGCGAGGTGCGCGGCCTGGGGTTGATGGTGGCCATCGAACTAAAGCAGCCGTCAGCCTCCTACCTGGCCCAACTGGCCGAAAAGGGCGTGCTGGCGCTGAACGCCGGATCGACGGTGATGCGTTTCCTGCCGCCGCTGGTTATCGGCGCGGATGAGGTGGATACGGTAGTGGAAAAGGTGGCAGAGGTACTGCCATCTGTATGAAAGGGTGGTGAACTATGAAGACACTTGACTGGCAACATTGGTTCGCTCGCTGGGAGGCGATGCAAAACTGTTACGTCCCGCATCGACTCTATCGCTTCGATTTGATGCTCAAGTTGGCCGATTTGCCGCGCGAGGGAGAAATGAACATCCTCGACCTAGGATGCGGGCCAGGGGCGCTCAGCTTTTGTGCCCTGCGGCATTATCCCAGGGCCCGCATCGTCGCCGTCGATTTCGATCCGGTGATGTTGGCAATAGGGCAAGGCGTGGCCGAAACCGATCGCATCCAATTCGTGCGCGTCGACCTGCGCCAGCCCGACTGGTGGGAGACGTACGAAGAAAAGTTCGACCTGATCGTATCGTCTACAGCACTCCACTGGTTGAGCGAAGAACATATGAAACACCTATACGCACGCGTCTACCGGGCGCTCAAACCTGGCGGCCAATTCTTTAACTCGGACCACATGGCCAGCAACGACCCTGACGTACAAGCCCACTACCGCAAGCTGCTGCACGTGAATCAGCAGAGCGCCTTTCACGTGGTGGGAGCTGACGACTGGGAGCATTTCTGGCGCGAGTTAGAACAAGCAGCAGGAAAAGATTTGGACCGCAGTGAGGAGGAACTCTGGGAAGGCACCGACAACGGCCTGCGGCGGCAGTTCCACGTCGAGACCCTGCGGGCGAGCGGATTCGAGCAGGTCGCCTTCCACTGGCAGGATATGGGCGAGGCAGTGATTGGAGCCAGAAAACCGCAGGGATGATCTCTGAGTGCGAGTTTGCCGACGAGAATAGGCAATGGACTATACCATACGCAGTATGACCATCGAGGACCACGACGCGGCGCTGCGACTCTGGCAGAACACCGAGTGGATTCACCTGAGCGAAACCGACGCGCGCGGACCGATGGCACTGTTCCTCAATCGCAATCCAGGACTGAGTTTGGTGGTGCACGATGGCGATGAGCTAATAGGCACCATCCTCTGCTGTCACGATGGACGGAGAGGACACCTGCACCACCTAGCAATCGACAAACGGTATCGCCGCCAGGGGATCGGGTCCGACCTTGTCCAGCGCTGCCTGACGGCGCTCGCCAAAGAGGGTATCATCAAGTGCAACATCTATGGGGAAAAGCCAGAGAACGTCCAACCGCTTCGCGGTTGGCAACCGCCTTGCGGTGGAGGTGAATGGCAAAGCGGGGGATTTGGGGGCGGCAGCCCCCGCGCGAGCAAAGCTCGCACAGGCTTCTTCCCTTTGGAAGCCCTGGCGCAAAGCGCCGGGGAGCTTCACTTCATCGAGGAGAACGCGGCCGGGATGGCCTTCTGGGCACGCAACGGCTTTGAGCTGCTTCCACACTTTGGGTGGATGCAGAAAAGCATATGAAACGGATTTGTGTCTTTTGCGGCTCAAGCCCGGGGGCGAGGCCGGAATACGTCGAGGCAGCCAGGCAATTAGGCCACACACTGGCAAGCAAAGGAATCGGACTCGTCTATGGCGGGGCCAAGGTCGGCACGATGGGCCAAATCGCCAGCGCTGCACTCAAAGCCGGCGGCGAGGTCATCGGCGTCATTCCAGAACAACTGGTGGAAAAAGAGATCGCCTTCACCGGGCTGACCGATCTACAGGTCGTCGGCTCAATGCACGAGCGCACGGCG
>Ga0316577_10000026_pt1 | contig 32923 bp, 28 predicted proteins | sample S5NA_FD_203073 | JGI IMG/M metagenome (GOLD analysis project Ga0316577, IMG submission 203073) | Rhizosphere microbial communities from salt marsh grasses in Alabama, United States - S5-7_050615r2r1 | ecosystem: Host-associated > Plants > Roots > Rhizosphere | place: USA: Alabama | collected... | reverse complement strand
AGTGGGTGCAGGCCCTGGGCGCCGGGCAGCGCAACATCGCTGCCGCCATGGTGGTAGCCACCGCGAATTTCGGGAGCGAGGAGATCGTGATGATCGTGGTCTATTCGCTGATCACGTTGGTGCTCATGACCCCGCTGGCCGGGGAACTGGGCAAGCGCGCAAAAGCCGCCGCAGCAGAAGGGGAGGACCTCGCAGTCTCTGCGTCGGGCTGAGGGCCAGGCTCACCGGGCCTGGCCGGACAGGTCGGTACACACTTCCAAATCAAAGAAAGGAAACAGAGCGATGGCAACTCGAGCCATACAGAAGCTAAAAGGAGAAAAGGACATGTGCAGACGGCGTTTCGTCGTTCATCTGATCGTGGGATCGCTGTTGGCCGGACTGCTGGTGACCACCGTCTGGGCGGACAACCATGGCGCGATCGTCGGCATCCGTTGGCAGTGGACACAGTTGACCGAGACAGAGCCGGCCAGCCAGTCGGTGATTCCCGACCCGGAGAACTATGTCATGGTGCTCAATGCAGATGGCTCGGCCAACTTTACGGCAGACTGCAACCAAGGGCGGTCTACCTACACGGTCGAGGGCAATACCATCAGTTTTGACATCATCGGGTCGACAAAGGCCTTCTGCGGCGAGGATTCGCTCGACCAGACCTTCCTGACCAAGGTGGGCACAGGGGGCACCTGGCGCGTCGAAAACGAGCAGCTCGTTCTCGAACTGAACGAGAACGCCGGCACGATGGTCTTTGCCAACGGGGGTCCCGTACCGACCACGTTACCGGCGACAGGCGGCGCAGCAGTGCTGGCCCCCTGGGCACGCACCGTGCTGGTCGGCCTAGTTGCGTTGGGTACAGGGGTCGTGCTGCGACGCAGGAGGCAGTAGTCGTTGGGCATTCTGCCAAAGGGTAGCCCATTCGTGCGACAAACAGAAGGGAGAAACCACATGGCCATCGGACCGGTTCAGTTCTTGGCGTTCACATTCAGAGAGTTCCAGCCGGACCAGGGCATCCTGGAAGCCCTGTGGCGTGCCGTCGACTCGGGTGCCATTCGCCTGATCGACGTGCAGTTTATACGCAAGGATCAGGACGGCACGATCGCAACCATGGAGATGTCGGGGCTGAGCTCCGCTGAGGAGGCGGAGCTGGGGTCGGTCATCCAGGGCCTCCTCGACGCTGGCGCGGCCAGCCGTGGAGGTGCTGTGGAAGGGAGCCTGTCCGCCAGCCTAGCGGCGGTCGGGGACAGCTACGGGATGGGGCTGGGCGATATCCAGGCGGTTGCCGATCGCATCGTCCCTGGCAGCGCCGCAGGGCTGGCTGTGATCGAGCACACCTGGGCCATCGAGTTTGGGGAAGCCATCAGCCAGGCTGGTGGGCAGCTGGCGGCGCAAGGGTTCCTGACTCGGCAGGCGGTGATGAAGGTGGGCGAGGAGATAGAGGCCATGGCCGAAGCAGAGTGGGCCATCGAGCTGTCAGAGGTCATCCAAGCCGAGGCTGCCTACGACGCCGCCGAGGCGGTTGAGCTGTCAGAGGCCATCCAGGACGAGGCAGCCCGGCAAGCCGTGGAGGCGCTGGTCGCCGCCCGGCTGCTCGAGAAAGCTGCCCTGGAGGAGGCCGCGCGCGTCGTCACGGCCGCGCTGGCCATCCAGGCTGCCGGTTCCGAGGAGTAGCTGGCCCGCTTACCGACGCCTGATCGGCGCTCCGCGTGGCCGCTCGCCGGGTCTGCCGGGCGTGACGCCGTTGGCCGTGGAGCTTGGCCAGCGCGGAATGGGAAGGTGGGGGCGGTATGCTCAACAATCTACGTGCGGCATTCCGAGGACTAGAAGTTGAGAGAGAACAACGGATATTGGTTGTCCAGGCCGTTGTCATTGGCATCGGCGTTTGGGGCGTGGTGACGCTGCTCAAGGAGAGCATCCACTGGCTCTTTCACGAGGTGCTACACTGGGTGGAGCACGCCCCCACGCCGCTCGTGCTCTTTGTGCCGCTCGCCGCCGGTGCCCTGCTGACGGGCCTCATCGCTCAATACCGCGCTGTCGTCGTCAACTACCGGGATGAGGAAGGCGAGATCGAGTCGCTCAATGCCGTGGCGGGGGATGGCATTGAGCGTGCGATTGCCCTTTACTTTGCCGCCGATCCGGTTGCAGGCAAGGGGCTCGGGCAGGGAAAGACCGGACTCGAAGCGCGCTGGCAGATCCCCACCCTGGGGCTGGCCGTTCGCAAGTTCCTGGCCTCGCTGGCCACACTGGGCAGTGGGGCCAGCGGGGGCCTGGAGGCCGGCTCGGCCCTGATCGGCGAGAGTCTGGGGGCCTGGTACTATCAGATCCGATCCCGCCAAGTGCGGATCAGGTCCGGCGATGCGCCGAAAGAGACGACCTCTCTCTGGATCGCCCCCAATCCTGACTACCTGCAAGCGGCGCAGTTGAGCGGCATTGCAGCGGCGGTCACCGTGCTATTGGGCGCACCCCTATCGGCGGCCTTTTTTGCCTCGGAGGTCATGTACCGCAACCGTCCTCTGCTGAGCAAGGCATTCTATGCTCTGATCTCTGCCATGACGGCCCAGCTCTTGTCTAGCCTGGTCGCCGGGGCCGCGCCAACGATGTTTGGGATTCCGGATCCGGTGCTGCCCCCTCTCGACCAAGGGCGCTACTGGCTCGGCTTGCTGCTGGTGGGGTTCGGCGTCGCGTTTGTCGGGCAGATCTACCGGGTCCTGGTCGTGCAATCGCACGACTGGTTCAGCGCCGGCTTTCCGAACCGGTTCGTGCGGTTGCTCGTGGGTTTTGGGATGACCGGTGCGATCGCTCTGGGCGTGACCTATCTCGCCCGCTGGCTTGGGATCACAGAGCGGGGTCTCGAGTTGGTGCTGGGGTCCGGTGAGTCGATGGTGGTGAGCGCTTTTGCCGGTCAGGTCACCCTTGCCATGGCCCTCATCGGCCTCGTCGCCAAGCTGCTCGCCACCTTGTGGACGGTCAACTCGGGGGGCGCGGCCGGGCTCCTGGTGCCCAGCTTTTTCCTGGCGACGATGGTTGCGACGGCGTTCTCGCTGCTCTTGCGGTTTGACCCGACCCTCTTGATCGCGCCGGCCCTGACGGGCAGTCTGGTGGCCATCGTGCACACCCCTGTAGCTGCCGTGCTCTTTGCCGTGGAAGAGTTCGGGGCGGCCTACCTCGCCCCGGCGCTGATCGTGTTGGTTGTGACCGCCCTCCTATCCCACCCGCGAAGCATCTACCGCTCTCAGCGAACCGCCGTGGACCGCATCCAGCTCCTGCCCGGCTATGATATCGAGCTCCTTCGGGTTCCACCCGCTTGGGTAGGGCAGACGCTGAACGACCTGCACCTGGCCGACCAGTACGACGTGCACGTGGTGGGCCTGCTGGATCGAACCACCGGTGACGAACGGCCACGTGCCCTCTTTGACGCAACGCTGGCGGCCGCGGCGACCTTGGTGGCCGAGGATACGATTCTGGTCTATGGCGAGCAAGAGAGACTGCGTGCGCTAGAGATCGCGATGGACCAGCCCTGATGGAGGTGAGGATGAAGACAAGGTGGGACCGTGTTTCGTAACATGATTGCCGGCAGTCGTTCCGGCCACGAGATCCTAGGTGGGATCGAGGTCGCAGCGCTGGTCATCGAAGTGCTGGCGGTGTCGATTATTTCCGTCGCCATCTTTTACTCGATTGGCCGCTTTCTCATCCAGGCAGCGGTGCGTCGAGAGATCAGGGAACAGTACGAGCAACTCAAGATCAGCCTGGGCCGGTCGCTGTTGCTGGGTCTGGAGACCCTGGTTGCCGCGGATATCGTGCGTACCGTGGCCCTGGAGGCCACCCTGCAGAGCGTCGCCATCCTGGGTGTGTTGGTGTTGATCCGCACCTTCCTGAGCTGGGCACTGGTGGTCGAGATCGAGGGGCGGTGGCCGTGGCAGGCTCGATCGTAGCGGCAGGTGACATGAAGGTAAAGCGGTCGCTTCTGTGGGCAGTGCTGGGCCTTGGCTTGTGCATCGGCCTGTTGTGCCCGAGCCAGCTAGTCGGCATTGCCCAAACACCGGAGCCGCAACCCTCGCCCGAGGCAACACCGGCACTGGAGGGACGCCGCCAAATCACACCGGTCCCTACCCCAGAGGACAGCGACCAGGCCACCCCGGAAGGCACGACCGATGTCTCGGTGGAGGGGGCGACTCCCAAAGGTGCCGGCGAGGAAGGCGAGCCTGCGCCCACAGCAACCCGCCTGCTGGAAGGCATCATCAAAGAACGAACGCCGGTGCCCACAGCCACACCGGGCTGGATCGAGCGGGCGGTCGACCAAATCGCCGTGCGGCAAGGGCTTGCCTGGACCGAGTTCTTGGGATTGAGTGTCGCTGACTGGATCAACCTGGGCATCTCTTTGGCATTCATCCTGTTCGGTTACCTGATCGGGACCTGGCTGATCCGCGGCATCCTCCCGCGCTTGGTCCGCCGCACCGAGAGCGAGCTCGACGACCTTTTCCTGGCCCATGCCGGACCCAGCCTACGGTGGCTGGTCGTCGTCGTCCTGCTCCGCTCTGCGATTGGGCGGCTGGACTTTGTCGGCACCGGGATCAAGACCGTCCTCTCCGATGCCACCTTTGTCGCGGGTTTGGTCCTGGCCTTCCGCATCGTCTGGCGCTCGGTCGATCTGGTCGCGCGCTGGCATTCCGAGCGAGCATCGCAGGCAGGGCGTGCGGACGAACTCGACCCGGTGATCATCCTGTTGGTCCGCGTGGGGCGCGTGGTGGTGGCCCTCCTCGGTGTGACGATCCTGCTGTCCCACTTTGGGGTCAACGTCACCGGCTTTGCCGCGGCCCTGGGCATTGGCGGCCTCGCCTTCTCGTTGGCGGCCCGGGATACCATCGCCGATGCGATCGCCGGGTTCATCATCCTCGTCGACCGGCCCTTCCGTATCGGCGACCGGATCGAGGTCCAAGGGATCGGCACCTGGGGTGATGTGACCGACATCGGCCTGCGCACCACCCGCATCCGCACCCGGGACAACCGCATGGTCATCGTGCCCAACGCGGTCATCGCCGACAACCAGGTGATCAACTATACCTATCCCGATCCCCGCTACCGGATCAGAACGCACATCGGCATTGCCTATGGCACAGACATTGAGCGGGCCAGGCAGGTCATGATTGATGCCGTGTGCCGGGTAGAGGGCGTGCTGCTCGACAAGCCGGTGGACGCCCTCTACCACGAAATGGGTGAGTCGGCCATGATCTTTCGCGTCCAGTGGTGGATCGAGTCCTACGTAGACACACGGCGGGTGTTCGACCGGGTACACACCGCCCTTCAGCAGGCCCTGGACGAAGCCGGGATCGAGTGTCCCTTCCCGACGCAGAACGTGAACCTGCGGCTAGAGCAAAAGGCCAACGATTCGCCGCCCTCTCTAGAGGTCAGGGGGAACGAGGGGAACCTGGGTGGACGGTAGGCAGGCGGTCGGCTCTTGCCCGGCTACTGCATCGAGCCGGACAAGGGGGTCGCCAGTGGCGTGTACACCTTTGGCCGGGCGGCGATGGTTCACATCGACAACGTCCACGTCATCCGCTGTGTCGTGAGCATCCATACGCTGGTCGCGAATCCATGTCGCCGGGGACGCGCCGGCCGTGGTCGAATAGAAAGGTCAAGAGATCGTGATGACGTCTCTTTCGCAGAACGCGCCGCCACCGTTCCACTTGCTGGCCAAGCCGACGGGCGCCGTGTGCAACCTGGACTGCCGGTATTGCTTCTTCCTGAGCAAGGAGGAGCTCTATCCAGGCAGTCGCTTCCGCATGAGTGATGAGGTGCTGGCCGCCTACATCCAGCAGCTCCTGGCCGCCCACCAGACGCCCGAGGTCACCGTCGCCTGGCAGGGCGGCGAGCCGACGCTGATGGGCCTCGGGTTCTTCCGGCGTTCGGTCGAGCTGGTCGCAAAGCACAAGAAGCCAGGCCAGACGGTGACCTACACCATCCAGACCAACGGCACTCGCCTGGACGACGCCTGGGCCGCCTTTTTCAAGGAGCATCATTTCCTCGTCGGTCTCAGCGTCGACGGCCCACGGGAGATGCACGATGCCTACCGGGTGCACAAGGGCGGGTCGGGCAGTTTCGACCGGGTGATGCGCGGTTGGGAGGCACTGCGCCGGCACGAGGTAGACGTCAACATCCTATGCACCGTGCACGCCGCCAACGCCGATCACCCGGTTGAGGTCTATCGCTTCTTCCGGGATGAGCTGGGGGCTAGAGCGACGCCGCACGGGCCGCTCTTTATCCAGTTCATCCCCATCGTCGAGCGGGCTACGCCCGAGAGCTTGCCCCGAGCCAACCAGGGCTGGGGGCAGCGGCCTGGTGGAAAGCGGCCCCTGTACACGCAGACGGGCCACCTGGTCACCCGCCGTTCGGTCAAGCCCAAGCAGTACGGCGATTTTCTGATCGGCGTGTTTGAGGAGTGGGTGCGGCGCGACGTGGGCGAGGTCTATGTGCAGGTCTTTGACGTGACCCTGGGCAGCTATGTGGGTGAGCACTATCTGTGCATCTTTGCCCCCACCTGCGGGCTGTCCCTGGCCCTGGAGCACAACGGCGACCTGTACTCGTGCGACCACTTTGTCGAGCCGCGCTACCTACTGGGCAATATCCTGGAGACACCTCTGATCGAACTGGTGGGCTCGGATCGGCAGCACCAGTTCGGGCTCGACAAGCACGACACCCTGCCCCAGTACTGCCGCGAGTGCGAGGTGCGCTTTGCCTGCCACGGTGGGTGCCCGCGCAACCGCTTCATCCGGGCCCCGGCTGACGACGTCGGCCAGGGTGAAGCGGGGCTCAACTATCTGTGTGCCGGCTACAAGCGCTTTTTCCATCACGTCGACCGGCCCATGCGTCTCATGGCTGACCTGTTGCGCCGGAACCGGGCGCCCTCGGAGATCGTGCGCTGGTACGCGCTAGAGGATGCACGGCTGCCCCCCTCTCCTGGCTCTCATTGACCCGGCATGACAGGTCCTGCCCTAGGCTGAACAGCGTAGTATCTCGGCCGCGTTGGTCGTCGCCGCAATGGCCGTGCGTCGTTCTCGCACTGGAAATCCACCACTGACTCCACCGTTTTGGTGGATGTGATATCCATATCCGTCTGCTATACTACCTGCTAGTAGCCTGCTCTGACCCAACGCTGACGGTGAGCCGGTCGGCAGAGAGCCAGGCCTGAGGATCTGGTAGCCAGACTGCCGCGGAACCCTATCCAGGCGGTTACCGATCGGATCATCTCGGGCAGGCCGCGGAGGAGCTGATTGCCGCCAAGTGGCTGGAGCACGCTGCCCTGGAGAAGGCTGCGCGCGTCGACGCAGCCACGCGGGCTTTCACTCGCGAGCGACGTGCATGTGAACAGATCGACAGGCCGAAAGAAGGAGCAATGGCCAAACAGGCCGCTAACCCATCGATCGAACGGGAACTCCGAACGCCGCGCGCGGCAGCGATTGCCGGGATCCTGTTTGCCGCGCTGTACAGCACGAGCTGGATCCTGATCCGTCTCTCTACTCCTCAAGAAGCCAATATGGTCGGTGAATCGCTTCCGCAGCAACCGGGAGGCCTCTCCCTGGCGATGAGCCTGGTCCCATTCTCTGGTATCGCGTTTCTGTGGTTCATGGGCGTGGTTCGCGATCGCATGGGACAACAAGAAGACCAGTTCTTCTCCACGCTGTTTTTCGGCAGTGGCTTCTTGTACCTGAGCATGTCGTTCGCCTCTGCCGCCGTGCTGGGGGGCACCCTGGCGCTCCTTGCGGCTGACTCCAGCCTGCTGCAGGGAGGTGCGTCCTATGCCCTCGGCGTGGCGATTTCGAGCAGGCTCAACTCGGTGTATGCGACGCGCATGGCGGGCGCGCTCATGGTCGCGCTGGGCACCATTTGGGTGCGGACCCGGGTGATGCCCCGTTGGCTGGCGCTGGCCACCTATGTCGTGGCGGCGGTGCTCCTGACCAGTATCGGCTTTACCGTGTGGGTCGTCCTGCTCTTCCCGGCCTGGGTCGCTGCGATCAGCGCGGCAGTCCTCGTGCTGAACTATCGCGAGGTCTCCGAGGGGGAGGAGCCGGATATTCCGTCGGAGGGTCAGTGAGGCCTACGATGGATAGAGGGCGAACGGCGTCTGAGGACTTCTCCAATCGAGGGGCTTGGTCTTGGCAGGAGCAGCAAGCAGATGAAATCTAGCCGATTCCTGAGACAGTTCAGTTGGCGTTTCCTGTTGGTACGCATCGTGGTGAACGCCATCGCTCTGGCTGGCACTGCGGCCATCTTGCCCCGGATCTACTACCTTGACAGGACGCTGTGGAGCTGGCTGCTCACGGCCATCGTGCTGGGTGTGCTCAACGCGCTGCTCAAGCCGATCCTGCAATTCCTGACGCTGCGCTTTATCTTTGTGACCTACGGCCTCGTGGTTGTGCTCGTCAACGCGCTGCTGCTGTGGTTGTTGTCGCTGATCTTTCCGAACCGATTCGCGGTTACGAGCTTTGTGTGGCTGCTGCTCGGCGGCCTGGTCCTGGGAACGCTCAGCTCCTTTCTCGAGAGCCTGATGGGATTGACCATGCCGATCGTGCCGGATGATCCGCCTGGACAGCGCCGCCAGCTGGAGGAACAGCTGCGCCGGGTCGGGTCGCTCGCCGCCATAAGTGACCGGGCTCTGGCACAGGAGCCGACGCTGGCTACAGCCGGGCTGGAGCCCCACGCGGATGCCAGAGCGCCAGGCGCATCCGGACCTCCTGGGCCAGGCACGCAGGAGCCCGAAGCCGGGAGCAAGGAGGGCCGTCCGTGAAGCGAACCCGCCTCGACAGCATCCGCGAGAGCCTGCGGCTGCAGCAGGTCTACAATGTGTTCCTCCGCTACGGGTGGGATATGATCTTTCAGCGTTGGCGGCTGCTGGGTGGTGTGCGGCACAGCATGCAGCGCTGGGTCTGGCATCTGCCCGACGATGTGCCCGAGCTCACGACGCCGGCCAAGGTGTGCCTGATGCTGGAGGAGCTGGGCCCCACCTACGTCAAGATGGGCCAGATTGTCTCCAGCCAGGCTTCGGCCATCCCGCCCGAGTGGGCGGTCGAGCTGGAGAAGCTGCAGAGCGACGTGCCCCCCTTCCCTGCAGCGCAGGTGCGCGAGATCCTAGCGGAGCAACTGGGTGCTGCGCCGGAACAGTTGTTCGCCGGCTTCGAGATCGAGCCCCTGGCCGCTGCCTCTACGGCGCAGGTGCACCGGGCCACCTTGTTTGGCGGCGAGCAGGTGGTGGTCAAGATTCAGAGGCCAGGCATCCCCAACCAGATGAAGGCCGACCTGGGCATCATGCAGCGCGCTGCTCGCGTCTCCTCCCGCCGTTCGGAGCAGCTTCGGGCGGTGGACCTCGAAGGGATGATCGAGCAGTTCTCAGTCAGCGTCCTGGCCGAGCTGGACCTGTTGGGCGAAGCCTATAACGCCATGCGCTTGACCGAGAACATGGCCGGTCTCGAGGGCGTGCATATCCCCCACATGTACCCCGAGCTGTCGACCTCGCGCGTCCTGACGATGGAGTACATCGAGGGGGTCAAGATCACTGACATGGAGGCGATCGAAGCCGCCGGCCTCGATCGCGAGACCATCGCCCGCAACACGCTGCGCGCCGTGGCCAAGCAACTGCTGATCGATGGTTTCTTTCACGCCGATCCCCACCCGGGCAACATCATGGTGAACTTGCGGTCCGGGGAGATCACCTTCCTCGATACCGGCATGGTGGGCCAACTGGCACTCGACCAGCGGCTAAACCTGATCCAGCTGATCTTTGCCTTGCAGCAAGGGGATCTGGCCGGCATGGGCCAGATCCTGCGCCACATGAGCGTGCCGATCGCAGCGCCCGGCCGACAAGATGGTGTGGACGAACAGGCCTACGCCCGGGATTTCGAGCGCGTGATCGGCCGCCAACTGTACGTGGGTGGCGCAGCCAGCTTTGGCCAAGTTGTCAACCAAGCCCTGGACCTGCTGCGCGCCCATGGCCTGCGCCTGGATCCCAATCTGACTATGGCACTCAAGGCGTTGATGCAAGCGGAAGCCGTCGCTGCAGTGCTCTATCCGGGGAGTGGGCTCCTTGAGGACGGTGTTCAGATGATCCAAGAGCTGGCCCTGGGGCAGATCACTACCGACCGGGTGATGGAGGTAGTCAAGGATCAGCTGATGATGACCGCCCGCGAGGCGCTCAGACGGCTGCCCAGCTTGCAGGAGGCGACGCTGGGCTGGCTGGACCAGTACCAGAAGGGGCGCTTTGAAGTCTATGTGGATACCAGCTCACTGGACAAGTCCGTGGACAAGCTGGGCCGGCTCGGCCGGCAGGCCGTCATCGCTCTCATGCTGACGGGCATGATCGTGGGCTCGGCCATTGCCACCAGCATCCTTGCCTTCATCCAGCCAACAGGCCGGTATTGGGACTTTGCCGGACGCCTGGCCTATCTGGGCTTCGTAGCGCCCATGCTCGTCGCCGTCCTGATCGTGCTCCGCCTGCTGTGGCGCTGGATCAGTGGCAGAACGGCGGTGCGGGATTAGGTGCAGGGCCAGCGTCGAGCGTCATCTTTCCGCCAGGTGGACTGCTGGCTGTCCTGGCCGGACAGCTGGTGCTCCAGGGCCTCGCCGGCTTGAGCATCATCGAGCTCTTGACGCACTAGTCGCATCCGTTTCGACAGGAGGAGATCGTGGCCAACCAGGTCCGGGTCAAGGGGAACAGAGGGAGAACGCTATTGCGGTTCACCGTCCGAGTGCTCATCGTCTTGGCCGTCCAGGTCGCATCCCTGGCGATCATGGCCCTGCTGTTGCCCGGCCTGCAGGTAGAGGGCGTATGGACGGCCATCGCCGCCGTCGGCGTGATGGCCCTGCTGAACGCCCTACTGTGGCCCCTGCTGATCTACATCCTGCTGCCCTTTGCGGTCTTGACGCTGGGCTTGGCCTCTCTGATCCTGAACGCCGGGCTGATCCTATTGGCCGGTAGGCTGGTGGACGGCTTGACCGTCGATGGCCTGTGGACGGCTGTCCTGCTGACTGTGGGCCTTACGGCGATCAATGTCATCCTCGGCACCGTGCTCAACATCGACGACGACAGCGCCTGGTATCGCAACGTCCTGCGCCGGCGCATGCGGCGCCGCAAGCACGTGACAGAGACCGACGTGCCGGGTTTCCTGTTCCTCGAGTTCGACGGCCTGGCCAAGCCGGTCCTGGAGCGAGCGATGGCGGAAGGCTATGTGCCTACCCTGCGCCGCTGGCTGGAGACAGGCGGCTACCGCCTGGTCAGCTGGGAGACCGACCTGTCCTCCCAGACCTCGGCCAGCCAGGCAGGCATCTTGCACGGCAACAACGACAACATCCCTGCCTTTCGCTGGTACGACCGGGCCGCCGGGCAGATCGTGTCCACCAGCAATCCCAAAGTCGCGCCCAAGCTGGAGCAAGCGGCGTCTGATGGCAACGGCCTGCTGGTGGACAATGGCGCCAGCCGCAGCAACGTGTTCTCTGGCGATGCGCCCAACGTGATGAACACGGTCAGCACGCTGCTGGACCTGGACCGTTTTCACCCTGGCGACTTTGGCGCCTATTTCCTCTATCCCTACAACACGGCCCGGACGCTGATCCTGACGGTCTGGGAGATCATCCTCGAGATCTGGCAGTACCGCAAGGCGCGACGCAACAACGTCTATCCCCTGGCGCCCCGGGAGCATCGCGGCGGCGTCTATCCTGTGCTGCGGGGCATGACCAACGTCGTGCTGCGCGAGCTGACCCTGTACACGCTGGTCGGGGACATGTTTGCCGGCGTACCGGCGGCCTATGCGACCTTTGCCGGCTATGACGAGGTGGCCCACCATTCAGGCGTCGAGTCGGAGGACGCGTTCGACGTGCTCCGCAAGCTGGACAAGCAGATGGCCCGGCTGGAGACGGCCGCCGCCGAGGCACCGCGTCCCTATCACCTGGTGCTGCTCTCCGACCACGGCCAGACCGGTGGTGCCACCTTCAAGCAGCGCTACGGAGTGAACTTGGAGACATTGGTTCACCAGCTGGCCCGTGAGAAATACCGGGTGCTGGGTGACGTCGACGTCCACGAGGATTGGGGGCACCTCAACGCTATGCTTACCGAGGCGGTGCGCTACAGCCACAAAGCGGTGAGCAAGCCCCTGGGAAGCGTGCTGCAAGGCCGCAGCGAGGAGGGGCGCGTGGCTCTCGGGCCGGAGGGGCCAACGCAGGCAAACGGAGACCGCGGGGCCGACGAGGCTGAGGCGTGGGAGCCCGGATCGACCATCGTCGTGCTGGGCTCGGGCAACCTTGGGTTGGTGTACGGCACCCGTATCCCAGAGCGGGCGACGCTGGAGCTGATCGAGGCGTTCTACCCGGGCTTGCTAGATGGCCTCGCGCAGCACAAAGGCATCGCCTTTGTGCTCGTACACTCGGAGGCAGACGGCCCGGTGGCCATCGGTGGCGAGGGCCGGTACTACTTGAGAGAGAACAGGGTGGACGGAGCGAACCCTCTGGTGAACTTGGGTCCCAACGCGGCGCATCACTTACTGCGCTACGACGCCTTCCGAGATGCGCCCGACCTGTACGTCGGCAGCTTCTACGATCCCGAGTCGGGAGAGGGGGCCTCTTTTGAGGAGAACATCGGCTTCCACGGCGGGCTGGGCGGCGCACAGACCGAACCGTTCCTGCTGTTTCCCAGCGCCCTGCCCTTGGCCGATGAACCGCTCGTGGGCGCCGTCGCCGTGCACCGGGTGCTCAAAGGCTGGGTTAGTGACTCAAGCCAGGTAGCTTTCCCCAACCTTCGAGAGGAGTCGCTGTGAGGGACGCCCCCCTCTGGCTGCTCCATGCGAGGCCGGCCCCTTGTTTGGCCACACCTGCAAGCATCTATGGCCGGCGGGAGGGTTGTGTCGCGCTGAGCGACGTGCCATCGGGGCTCACCCGGAGCGACAGTGCCCGCCGGCTCTACAGGGCACCGGGTCCTCGTCTGCTAGTGAAGGCTGAGAGGTCGGGCGGCACACGTGACCTCCAACCTATGAGGCAGGAAGGTGATGAGCGAAAAAAACACGAGAAGCCGGGCTAGGCTCAATATGTATCGACCCGCGGTCTTTTGCCTGCGCGTGCAGGGCGAACTGGGCGCAAACTGGGCTGAATACCTTTCCGTGCGGTCGATGTCGGTTGAGCTAGACCAGGATGGCTGCCCCGTGACTGTCCTGACGACGGACGCGGTGGACCAGTGTGCCTTGATCGGCATCATCAACCACGTGAATATGCTGGGCATGCCGTTGGTGTCGGTCGAGTGTGTGTTGGCAGAGCGATAGGCAAGCGTGTACATCAAGTCGAGAGGAGACACAGGATGAGCGAAGTACCAGTTCAGCTGATCGTAGCCGCGTTCCAGGACCAGAGTGCGGCCAAGGAGGTCCTCCAGGACCTGAAACGGGCCAGCAAGGAAGGGCTGATCAGGATCGAAAATGCAGCGGTCCTGTCCAAGACCGATAAGGGTAAACTCCGCATCAAGGAAACCCACGATATGGGCGGCGGCAAGGGGGCCGTTCTGGGCGGCGTGGGCGGGGCCGCGGTAGGCCTGATCGCCGGGGCAGCCCTGGCCGCGCCGGTCGCCGTGGGTGCCTTGGTCGGCGGTCTGGCGGCCAAGCTGCGCGATTCGGGCTTCTCCAACAGGCGCCTGGAAGCGCTTGGCGCGAACCTGGCCCCTGGCTCGTCAGCCATCGTCGCTGTGGTCGAGCACACGTGGGTCGCCCAGGTGGAGGAAGCACTGGCTGAGCAGGCAATGGACGTGATGGTAGCCGACATAGGCGCGGACATCGCCGGGCAGCTGGAGACGGGACACGAAGTCGCTTACTCGGTCATCGCCGGGCCGGAAGGCGTCCTGGCTGGTCGTCTCGCGGAAGGGGAGAGCGACGTGGCAGGAGGTGTGCTGGCGGTCGACGACGGCGGCCTCTATGGCAGCCGCTTTGTCGCCACCGACAAGGGTTTCGTCATCGAAGAGCTGGTTGCCAACGACGAGGGCGTGTTCGACGGGCTGGTGGTCGGCCAAGTGGCAGATGAGGAAGAACCAGAATGAAGCCATCCCCCTAGCACCGGGGAGGCAAGGTACGCTAGTGGACAGGAGCTACAGATGGGACTGCGAGCAAGAAGAGACCGGCGGCAAGCGCGACGTAGTGAGGCGCCGGTACCAAAGCGCTACCAGATGCGCCAGAAGCTCCTCGCCTTTGGTGACGATTTCTACATCGAAGACGAACGGGGCAACAGGGTGTTCAAGGTAGACGGCAAGGTGTTGCGTGTTCGAGACACCTTTGTCATCAGGGACATGCACGGCAACAAGATGTGCCAGATCCAGGAGCGGCTTCTGCGCGTCAAGGACACCCTCGAGATCGAAGGGCCGGACGGCAGGACGCTGGCTACGGTCAAAAAGGCGCTGATCACGCCTGTGCGCGACCGCTGGACGGTCAGGATCAGGGACGGGGCTGACCTGGAGGTGCAGGGAAACATCCTGGACCACGAGTACAGCATCGGTGAGGGGCGCTACCTGGTGGGTCACGTATCAAAGCGGTGGTTCCGTGTTCTCGACACCTACGGTGTCGAGGTCGCCCCTGGCCAGGACGACGTCCTCATCCTGGCCATCACGGTCGCCATCGACGCCATGGCTTGATCAACCAGGCGAACGTGAGGCGTGAGGCCCGATCCGCCGTCTCATGCCTCACGGCCACCTGGCCCGGCAGGCAAGCCATGCGTTGCGCCAGAGATCCGGACCGGCAAAGAACGACCGCGGAGGAGGTGAAATGGTGGCTGGTAGAGATCCGATTCGAGTGATGATTGTCGACGACCATGCGGTTGTCCGCAGCGGGATCCGGTATTCCCTGCTGGCTTTTCCTGACTTGCAGTTGGTGGCCGAAGCCGGCAACGGCCGCGAGGCAGTGGAGCTGTGTGCCCGGGTGCGCGGATCGTCGGCTATGCCCGAGGTGATCCTCATGGACCTGATCATGCCCGAGATGGACGGCGTCGCCGCGACGACGGCAATCCTGGAACACCACCCGGAGGCGCAGGTCCTGGTGTTGACCAGCTTTGGGAGCAGCACGCTGGTTCAGGCTGCACTGCGCGCCGGGGCGATCGGGTACCTACTCAAGGACTCGACCCTCAAGGCCTTGGCGGACGCGATCCGGGCGGCACATGCCGGGAAACGCACCTTGGTTCCGGCGGCCGTGCGGGCGTTGGTCGAGGGCATTCAACCGATGCCGCACCTGGGCGACGATTTGACGGACAGAGAACGTGAGGTGCTCTGCCTGGTCGTGGACGGGATGAGCAATCCACAGATCGCCTGCCAGTTGGGCATCAGCCTGTCCACGGCTAGGAGCCATGTCAGCACCATCCTCTCCAAGCTGACGGCCGCAAACCGCGCCGAAGCGGCAGCCGTGGCGGTGCAGTATGGCCTTGCGGCCCACACCAAGTATTCGCGTGCGGAGCCCGCCGGGCGGCCCGAGGATGCATCAGCATCGCAGTCGCGATACGGCGACTACGGTGGGCAGTGGGATCTGCGCGGGGTTCCCGCGAGTGTAGCAGACTGAGACGCTATTCCCAGAAAGGTAGGTGGACACATGCGACCCAGAAGAGTGGCACGGCGCACAGCGCGGAGGACAGCGCGGCGCACGGTACGGCGCACAGCGCGGCGCATCAGGAGACGGCGGATCGTCGTAGGCGGGATGGTCCTGCTGGCGGCTGGAGGGGCTGCCGCAGCCGTCAAGCTCACCCAGAGGGATGCCCAACGGATCGAGCAGCACGCCGGGGCTCCCGTGGAAGAGCTAACCGAAGAGGAGCTGGTCGCGGCCATGCGTGACCTGGGCATCAAATCGATCGAACTGGACGATCAAGACCGGGCCATCGTGGCTGGCCAAAACGATCAGCCGCCGACGCAGACATACCCTGTGCCGGATGAGCCTGAGCCATCCTACCTGGATGAGCTGGAACGGCTGGCTGCCCTGCGCGATCGGGGCGTGATCAGCGATGAGGACTTTGAGGCCAAGAAACGACAGCTGCTGGACCTAGGCGAGCTGTGATCATATAGCAGGGCACTTGGCCATAAGCCAGGGCGCTGCCCGATCGCTATCATGCCTGGTGCACCCAGGCCGCGAACTGATCGAAGGACATGGGTCCTCAACCGGTGCTGCAGCTGCTCACAGGCTACATATCACGGCGGACGGTCAAGTGCCTAGCCGCTATCGTCGTGCTTGGCGCGTGGCTGTTCGTGGCCACGGGCGCAGTCAAGTCCGGATGCCCCGGGTCATCCAGTTCCATGTCCCCGTGCATGGGCCGGTCGCCGGATGACGCCTGGCCTCTCTGCAGTGGGCGGGTGGCAAGGGGCATCGCCGCGCCGGCCGACGGTGCCGCCGGACCTGGCGAAGCGGCGTCGTCGACTCTGTATAGCCAGGCCGTCGGTACGACCACGGCCTGGCTGAGCTCTCCTGCAGCACCGACTGCGGTGCCAGAGCAGAGCCGGGGAGCGATGGGGGGCACGAAGGACCCCTCCACTTGGCGGCGCCTCGTGCGGCAGCGCCGCCCTGGCGGCCTTTGCGATGGTCTCCTATACCGGTGACCTGCGCTCTGCCGACGATACCGTCGAGCAAGCCGCCCGACCGGGCCGCTTTGCCCTCGCTCGATGCGCAGGGGCGGCCGATCCTCTACCTCACCTTTGACGACGGCCCTCATCCCCGCTATACCATGCTGATCCTGAATCTGCTCGACCAGCACGACGCGCGGGCCACGTTCTTTGTCCTGGGCCTGCGCGTCGTCGAATACCCCGCGGTGTTGCGCGAGGTCGCGTCACGCGGGCACGCCATCGGCGTGCACACGTGGGACCACAGGGTCACTGCGCGGCATGAGCGACGAGGTGTTTGTGGATGAGATTGCCTGCACCTGGCAAGCGATCCTTGCGGCTGCCGGGGATCTGCTTGATCCCGAGCGTGATGTCCGGTACCTACGTCCGCCCATGGGGGAAATCGATGCCCACACCGGCCGGCGTGCGGCATCGCTGGGCATGGCGGTCGCACTGTGGGATATCGACCCTCAGGACTGGCGCGAGACCGATGCCGAGAGGATAGCCGGGCTGCTCGGCGCTGCCTACCCGGGGGCCATTGTGCTCTTGCACGATGGTGGCGGCTCTCGCGACGAGACCGTGGGCGCACTCCGCATCGCCCTGCCTCTTTGGCGGGAGCAAGGCTATGTGTTCCGCAGCCTCCGCTCGCCCGAGATGGACATGGCCAGCTTTGGCGGCCCCACAGAGAGCCCCAACCCCGTGCGACGGATTGCGCTTCTGGAAGCACTCGATCGCCTAGCCGAGTGAGCTGTTGTGCGGGACGGGCGACTGGAGTGCGGCGCGCGGCGACCCCATTGACACGCTGAACAATGTGCGTCCCCGACAGAGTCAGCACCGAGGGCCGGGATATCGGTCGCTCACGGTCCGTGCCTCTTTGTTCGGCGACTTGTCTCCTTCTGTCTCCGCCTGTTCTCCCGTCTGCTGGCGCAGATATAGAGCAAGACGATCAAGGCCACCACGCCGAAATGCCACAGCAGGGCCCCACCAATCGCGCTCCAAGGCACGTTGCACTTCTCCTCCGTCCGCGGCCTGCTATGGCCACGGGTTACACTAACGCATCCCGCCCGCCTAGGCTCGGCGAGGCGTACAGCGCATTCTTACTGAACTGCGCGCAGCTCGGTGGTCAACCCTCCGTCTGAACCGATGGGCGCGATACTATGCGACGCTCCGCTTCCCGCCAACCGTCACGCGCATGACCAGCAACGGGGCAAAGAGCAGTCCTACAGCGGCGGGAATGCATGGCAGACCGCCTTCTCCCGGGTCTGGCGGCGGTTCTGTGCCCTCTGGCGGCTGCTCTGTAGGTTCGGGCGGCGGTTCCGTTGGCTCTGGCGGCGGTTCCGTTGGCTCTGGCGGCGGTTCCGTTGGCTCTGGCGGCGGTTCCGTTGGCTCTGGCGGCGGTTCCGTTGGCTCTGGCGGCGGTTCCGTTGGCTCCGGTGGCGGTTCTGTCGGCTCTGGCGGTGGCTCCGTGGCCTCTGGCGGTGGCTCTGTCGGCTGCTCACTCGGCACGGTAGCCGTAGGTGCTTCGGGCGGCGTTCCTGCCTCCGGCGAGCCGTCTAGCGCGGCAAAGAGGATAGGGATGAGGACAATGGCCACGAGCGCCACCAATGCGGCCGGCAGCACCCAGCTGGGAAGCAAGGCCTTGCCCACAACCTCGCCCTTGAGGTCCTGGGCAAGGCCTTCGGCCGTTTGCACGCGGGCGCTGAACGGCCACACTCGCTCACGGCCGAATAGGGGGCGGCTGCGCGGCTTGGCGCGGAATTCGGCCATCGCCACTTCCCCGGGGGGAACCCGCAGCTCCTGCGAGGAGCCTGGCTCAAAGCTGAGTACGTCGTCGGGGCTCTGCCATGCCAGATGGAACGACTGTTCAACGTTGCCCTGGTTCTCCACGGTGAGGTGCGCAGGCGCTCCGGACTCGACCCGCTGCGGCTGCAGCTCGCTGCTGAACCGCCGAGAGGGCGCGATCGTCAACGTGCACCCCGCTGCAGCCACCTGGCCGGGGACAGCTTGGCTGGCGACCAGGATCTGGAACGGGCGCGGCCCAGCATCACTCCCTTGAGCGGGCGGCTGGATGGTCAGCGTGACTTCCTCCTGCTGCCCGGGGTTGAGTGCCGTGGATGCCGACGAGGCATAGACCCAGCCGGTGGGGATGCCTGCTACCGATAGACGGACCACGTCAGCCTCCAGCCCCTGATTGACGAGGACCAGCGGGACGGCAAGCCGCTCTCCCGGCGCGACCAGGAACTCTGTGGCGGCCAAGAGAATGCCGATGCGTCCGGGCACCTCGAGCGCGGCCACCGTCAGCGTGCAGCTGGTCTGGGTAGCCTGCTGTGGCGCTTCTTGGGGGGCGACGCGGACCACGAGACGGTGCCGCCCCGCCCGCCCATAGGGGGGAGACGGCGGTTGGACCATCATCAGTACCTCGCGCTGCTCTCCCGCAGCCAGGCGGACGACCGGCGAGGGCACGGACACCCAGTTGCTGGGTATGCCCCTCACCGTGAGCTCAAAAAGGCCGTCGCTCGTGCTCAAGCTGTGCAGGAGGAGCAGCACAGTCAGGCTGCCGCCTGGCGCTACCCTCAGTTCCTCAGACTCGATCCGTATGGCAACTTGGTCTTCACCGGGGCGCGTTTCCATAGGTACTCCTTAGCTCCATTCTCGTGCTCGCCGGGCAGCCGCCGAGCAAACTTCGAACGCACCTGAGGCTGCTCTGGTCTGCATTTGGGAGCCCAAACCCGACCGGTGTCTAGTCGACGCGCCTGACTGGCGGTGGTGTCCACCTGTCTGCCAGCACCTCGGGCTTGGGGCCATAGAGGCGCAGGACCAGGTAGAACGTACCTGCCGGCGCGGGCAGCCAGTTGGCCTTGTCCTGTGGCACCTCGTGCCCAATCGTTATCGCGAGCGAGCCGTCCTCGTTGAACGGCAGCCCCTCTGTGCGATCGCTGATGCTATAGCGCTCGAGAGGGTGGTCATACATGGCCGTCGTTTCGGCGTCATACAGCGTCACCGACCAGGCAAAGTAGACGGGCGGGAGGCGGCCAGACGCGAAGCGCAGTTCGTAGGTCTTCTTACCGACCAAGGGATCCCCACTCAAGTCCACATTCGCGCGGGCATCGAGGGCGTGGTCCGGCGCATGGGGATAGATTGTCCGGGAGGATATGGCGGCGCGCAGGAGATAGTCTGTGCCAAACCGGCTCACGTCCTTAGTCGACCAATGCCAGTTATCGATCAGCTGGCCATCGGCCGACTCCTTGGCCGCTTCTGCGATCTGCGCCTTGGCTTCGGTAATGCCTTCCTCCATAGCGCTCACCACCTTGGGCGGCAGGTCAGCTGTGGAAAACCGCCGACCGGGACCCACGCCAATTTGCGCAAAAGAGGCCATGAGATCCACCTCATGGGTGGCCGGAGGATGCCAGGCCAGGGCCATATTGATGTAGCAGAAGATGCCCAGCCCCGTGGCGGCGACTCTGTCCCAGGGCAGAAAGCTTACCGGCTCCGGTTCTGGAGGCGGCTTTCTGTAGAGGAATGCGCTCAATGGGCGCACTCGGATGCCGTCCTGGATGGCATAGGCCGGGGATAGATCGTCAGGATCGAGCACCACCACGTGCCCCTGCACCACGACAAACTGGCCTCGGGTGGCAATCACCCGATTGAAAGGCCGTGTGCGCAGAGGTCCCTGGAAATCAGGCCCGACGAGGACATACTCGCCGGCCTGGTTGTCCGTGGTCATCGTGCTGATATAGGGCAAGCGCTCGGTCGAGGTATCGCCGATCTGCAGCATGTAGAACTGATCATCCGGTGCCTCTGGTACCGAGATGACCACAGGCTCTCGGCGGAGGTCGATGATGCCCAAAGAGTAGAGCGTGTCGCGCGAGCAGGTGCCGTGCGACTGCGGCGCAAAGAGCTCCCGGTTGTGAACGAGCCGGTTAAAGCCTGCGCCCTGCGTGGCGTCGTGGGTGCTGATCAGGCGGTGGACAAAGGCGTGGTAGTTGGCGACAAACGGGAAGCCAAAGATGCAGGCGCCTCTTGCGATCTGGCTGGCTTCCTGAGGGCCAAGACCACCCATCCTGGTCCTGCTGTGCATCGACGTATGGCCGGTATAACGGTCAACGGACATGAGCGGCATATCACCCCACAACGTGGATACCAAAGAGAACGGCGAATACCAACGTCCAGTAGCGGAGCACTCGGCCCACAAAGGCCCAGACAAGAAACGCCCGTTTCCCGATGCCAAAAGCACCGGCAGCGATGAGGAGCGCCGTGCCCAGGATCGGAATGCCCGATATGGCGAGCGTGAGCGATCCAAATCGCTGGAAGGTGCCCTCGACTCTCTGCCATATCTTGCCCTCAAGCTGTGGATAGCGGTCAAAGACGGCCTTTGTCCCGCGCTGGCCCAGGTAGTAGAAGGCCAGGCACCCGGTGGTCCCAATGGCACTGACAACGAGGACCAGTATCCAGAGCCTGAGGTTCAGCAGTGCCTCCCCGGCAAAAGTGCGCGGCTGATAGTTGCCCATCAGCCAGAACACCACTCCGCCCACGACCACGATGACCAGCACTTCGATCACCAGGTACAAGGCGCCGGGGTTGGCATCGGCGTCGGTCTCGCTCATATCGGCCTTGGGTGATGTCTCTGACATGGCCATCTATCTTTTGTCCAAAGAGGCCCAGGTTCGCAGCAGCTCGCGACAGGCGAGGTATCCGGGATCCCGTCGCCCGCAGCCCCACGGCGCTGTCCTAGCGATCGCTTCCTTTCAGAAGGTCGCACTGCGGTCCCCTTTGGTGTTTCTCCCGAGATGCAGGCCAAACAGCGCGCGTCCTGCCTGCTTGGGCTGCACGTGACCCCGGTAGAGGCGACAAATCACGCGGCCTGTGCGGGCAGTTCCAACTCTTCCGGTACAGCCTCCACCGTTTGGGCGTGGTCGGCCAGCTTTTCGACTTCGGCCAGGTGCTCCTCGACTAGTTCAGAGATCACCACCTCGCCCTGGAGTTGCCACTCAGCCATGCGTGCCTGGACGGTGGCCCAATCCGCGCTCTCGACCAGAACCGCCAACGCCGATTCCTCCGATCTCATGTTCTGGCCCAACTCCTTGAGCAGCTTGTTCTTGATGCCGCGGTCGAATATGGCAAACGCAGTGCCAAGCAGCGCGCCTGCAGCGATCCAGCCAGCGGCCCCAAACAGGACCGCAAAGAGGATGCCGATCACGCCACCCTTTAGAAAGCCCTTGCCGGCAGGATCGTCCTTGGTCTGGTGCAGCTTGATCTTGCCCTTCTCCGTCTTGGTGATCGCGACCGCATCCTTGAGTTTGACGACCTTTTCCTTGCTCAACTCTTTCGCCGCCTCGAGGGCGGCGCTCGCGGTTTCCCTTTGCGGGTACTTGACCACGATAAAGCTGTATTTCTCTGCCATGTCTATCTCCCTGTGTGATGGTGGGCTCTGCGCAGCGTTCGGCTCACGCGCCCACGGCGATACAAGGCCCGGCCAGCTAACTCCCTAGACTGCTTCACGCTCGTCGACGTGGTCGGCAGCGTCACTCTCGACATGCTCGATCTGGGCAGCGCTCTCGATCAGGTCGGTCGTGTCGTCGGGCACGCAATACGCTTCGACATACCCGCCCATCCCGGTCAGCTCGTCCTTGGTGGTGCTCACCTCGTCCTCGTCGGCCATGACCACTACTGCAGCCCATCCATCTACGAGCTGCTGCTTGAGCCGCGCATAGTCCTCGTCGGTCAGTCCCAGGCCCTGGTGGAACAGCGATCCGAGCACCGCACCGCTGGCGGCACCGGCTATCGAGGCACCGATGATGGTCACGCCGCCAGAGAGGATGCCGGTGACTGCGCCGAGCGCCAGCCCCCATTTCGCCCCTGTTCCGGCAGCTCGGCGGCCGACCTTGCGCGTCTTGATCTTGTCCCCCTCCCATACCAGGATACCAATCCCGCCCAACTTGATCGCCTCATGGGCGTTGTCCCACCGCTTGAGCTGGCTTGCCGCCAGGTCGGCAACGTCCGCGTTGCGAAAGTAGCCGATGACGACATGCGTGTTCTTGTTTGCCATGCTGATCTCCCTCTAGCCAGTGTGCAGTACCGCGAAAGCATCCCTGGTTCGGCGCTGACCCCAGGTGCCACTATGGCCAGTATAGCAGCTCGGATGGGGATATGCATCCACCAAACGGTGGAGCGAACGGTGGATCCTAGAGGATGCCGAGCTCCAGCGCCCGGGAAACGGCCTCCTGCCGCTTGCGGACGTCGAACTTGCGGTAGATGTTGAGGGTATGGGTCTTGACGGTGGAAGGGGAGACCACCAGTTCCGCGGCAATTTCCTTGTTGCTCAGGTGCTGGCCGAGCAATACCAAGACCTCGGACTCGCGCGAGGTCAGGGGCTCGACCCAGTCCTGCACTGCGCTACCACGACTGTCGATGACCTCATCCGTCCCTCCGGTGGCCGGAAAGGCGGATAGGAGCCGGCCGATATAGGCCGGGGTCGTGCCCTTCCAGCGTAGCCTCGCCAGCAGCCGCGCCACGGATGGGCCCAGGTCCACAAAGAGCCGCACAAAGCCGCTGGGTGCAGCATACGCGATCGCCTGCTCCAAGGCGGCCAGGGCGGCCATCTCGTCACCTTCTACGTCGTGGAGCATCGCTTGCAGCGCCAGCGCCTCGATCAGGAACCGAGTGGTGTGAGTCGACTCGCAGAATGCCCGTACCTGGCTTACCATTTGGGCCGCCTGCCTCCGGCTGGCCGGCGTATCCTGTGCCAGCCAGGCCTTGACCAACGTCAAGTGTGGCGCAAAGAAGCCAAACAAGGGAGACGAGGGAGCTGCAGGCTCAAACTGGGAGATCCAATGGCTGGCCGTTGTGACCCGTCCCTGCAAGACGGCGAGCTCCGCCTCCAAGGCCAGAGCCACCGGCAGTAGGGCCGTGTTTCCGCTCTGCAGCATGCACGTTACGGCCGACTCGGCTACTGCTCGCGCTTCCTCCGGACGCCCCTGAGCCTGGTGGGTGAGGGCCAGGCCACTGGCACTGTACACGCGCCACATGTCACAACTGGGATAGGGTTGCTGCACAACGGCCGCGAAATGTCGTTCGGCTGCGGGTAGGTCGTTGAGTTGATATGACGCGCAGCCCAAGTAGTGGTTCGCCGAGGCCCACAGCGCTGGAGCGATGCGGTCTTGACTTGAGGCTAGACACTGTCCTGCTGCTTGTGCTAGACCTTGTAGATTGCCCGTCAACCAGTGGACGTGGCAGGCCGTCGTCAACAGGGAGGCCTTGAGCGGGCTGTCTTGGTCATCCACTTCCTCAAATCCTGCATAGACGGCTTTGTAGGCGCCACTCACGTCTCCCAACGTCAGTTGCGCACCCGCCAGCGCCAGGCGTGCCGTGAGGCGCGCGAGCCACAATGCTTGCGGCGCCTTTTCCAGTGCTCGCTGAGCGTAAGCAACGGCGCTTTCCGCATCGAGCGCCAGGTAGGATGTGAGCGCCTGCAGAGCGTCGTGTTCAGCTTCGAGGGTCTCAGCAGCCAGCGGGCTCTGGGCCAACGCTGCTTCGATGCCCTGCACGACAGCTGGAAGCTCTGCATACCTGCCCTGGTAGTGCAGCAGCCACGCCTTTAGCACGAGCAGCTCTGGGCTTTGGTGCACCCTGTCGGGTGAGAACTGTCCGAGAAGCTGCTCCAGCTGTTGCCAGCGTCCCTGGGCCATCAACGCGTGGCGCTGCCGGGCGGCCATTTTCACCGCCGACGGCGTGTCGCCAGCAGCCAGGAAGTGGCGCAGGGCATCGCCCATCATCCCCTTGTCGGCGTACCAGGCCCCGGCCCTGGCGTGCAGCGCGAGGACGTCGGCCCTGCTGTAGCGCTCTGTCAGCCAGTGCTGCACGAGATCCCGAAAGAGGTGGTGGTAGCGATACCAAGCGCCCTCCGGGTCGAGTACCACCAGGAACAGGTTGTCGCTTGCCATGCACCCAATGATGTCCTGGACTCTGGCGGCAGAGAACCCGGTCACCGCCTCACACAGCGATCTGCTAAAGTGAGCCAAGATCGAGGTGCGCAGGACAAAGTCCTGGATGTCCGGCGGCTGTTGGTTCAGCACCTCGTGCAGCAGATACTCGGCGATCAGCGCGCTGCTGGTTCCTCGTAGATCTTGGGGAAAGGCACTCTCTTCTGGGAAGTCGCGTAGGTGGTAGGCAGCCAGCCTCAGGCCGACCGCCCAGCCCTCGGTCTTTTCGGTCAGCATGGCCACGATGCCGCTGCTCAGTGTCTTCCTGGCCGTTGCTTGCAGGAGGGCGCGTGCCTCTTGCAGCACAAAGCGCAGGTCATAAGACCGCACCTGGACCATCTCTCCTCGCAGCCACAGTCGCGTGATGGGCAGAGGCGGATCCCTTCGCGTCGCCAACGCCAGGTGCACGCCGTGGGGCAGGCGTCCGACCAGAGCCGAGACCAACTCGTGCACTGCGGGCTCGGTGATCGTGTGGTAATCGTCCAGAGCCAGAACGAGGCCCGGGTCGGCGAGCTCGGCCAGGTCGCCGACCAGCGTGGCAGCGATGGCGCTGACAGGCGAGGAGGGGTGGTCATCCAGCAAGTCCTCGGTCTGGCGGCAGGCGCCAGCGCGCGCGGTGCGGATAGCCTCGATCAGGTAGCGCACAAAGAGGATCAGATCGTTGTCGTACTCGTCCAGCGAAAGCCAGGCGCTGGGCAGAGGACAGCCTCGCAGCCACTCGGAGAGCAAGGTCGTCTTGCCAGCCCCAGCCAGCGCGGAGATCACGATGAGCTTGCGTTGTAGACCGCGGTCAAGCCGAGCCAACAGGCGCGGACGAGGAACGAGGTCCTGCGAGAGTGGAGGCGGCTGGAACTTGGCCGAAAACAAGCGATGCGGACTCATGTCCCACTCCTGGTCTGCCGGAATGCCGGGGCAGGGACAAACACTACGCAATCCTATCCACAGGTTACGTTGACCGTCACGCTCAGGCCCAAGCTGGCCATCTGCGCGAGAGATAGGCTTCAACCTGTGGAGGTAGGCCCGTCTGGCAAATTCGGCCCCGGAACAGGGAGAGCGCGCTGCGCGTCTCGTCAGCGTCGTGAACGCTGTCCTCGCGCGCGAGAACAAACAAGGCCGATGACTCGCCTTCCATACTCCTCGCGATTTCCGAGCTGAAGCGGCGGTCCATTCCCCCGTCTGCCATGGCATCGATGGCATCTTGAGCGGGGGTGCAGAGGATCAGGTCAGCAAGGGCCAGGAGCGTGAGCGTGTCTCTGTCCTCTACAGCGGCGGTCGGCTCCTGGGCCGGACGGAGGGTGATCTCTCCCGTGCTGTCCTTGATCGCCACCACAACACTGCTCAGACAGAGGATGGGGCTCTTGCGCATAGACCGGACAGCCTCGAGGACCGTCTCGGCCCCGTTTTGATGCTGAAAGGTCATCACGACCAGCTCGCTATTCATACTCGCTCTCCAATTGAAGCACACGCAGCGCGGTCAGCAATCGTCTGGGGTGCGATGCCTTGTCGACGAGTGTCCACGCACCTGCCGCGAGGCCGGCTTGCTCTCGCTCTGTTTCGGAGCAGAGGACCAGCACTTTGAGGCTTGCGTCGCGGGTGTGGAGCTCGGTCAGCAGATCAGCCGTCGGCAGGCCTGGCAACGCGCAGTCGAGGAGCACGACATCCGGGCAAAGAGGCTCCAGACTGGCCAACAGCTCCTGGCTGTCTCTTGACTGGCCCACCATCTGAAGCTCCGGTTCTTGGTTCAGCAACAGCCCAAGCGCCGCGCACATCTCTTGTCGAGGAATCGCGATCAGAACGCGCATTGTCTTGCCGCATCTCCACCGATTGTGTTTGCCAGGGAGGTCGATCGGACACGCAGCTACACTGTACCACGAAGACGGTACCTTTGCACCAGGCAAAGGTACCGTCTTGGGGTTAGGCCCGGGTAGCCCGACGGCTATCCAGAGGGATAGGTCCAATAGCTATCCAGTTCGATAGAGAGGACGACGCTATTCCTGAAGGATATTGTGCTGCCAGGCCAGGGCGACGGCCTCTGCCCGTGAGCTGGCACCGAGCTTGGAGAGGAGCAACCGGACGTGGTACTTGACAGTGGCCACACTGAGGAACAGGCGCCCTGCGATCTCTTTGTTGGACAATCCCTGGGCCAGCAGGGCCAACACCTCGCGTTCGCGCGCGCTCAGGTCGTCGCCCAGTTTTGGGCCAGGGGCCGCGGCCTCAACCAGCGCGGCCATCGCCTCTTTGGCCAGGACAGGCTGGCCGGCGTGGGCGGCGCGGATCGCCTCGACCAGTTCCTGGTTGGAGACACCTTTGAGCAGGTAGCCGATGGCCCCGGCTTGCATGGCATGCGGCACAAGATCTTCGTCGTAGAAGCTGCTCAGGATCAGTACCTGCACCTGGGGGCATTGCTCGCGGATGGCTCGGGTCGTCTCTACACCGTCCATGCCATCCATCATCATATCCATTAGCACCACGTCAGGCTGTGCTTGCACGCACAGGCGAACCGCATCCTCTCCCCCATCGGCTTCTCCTACTAACTCGATGTCGTCATGGTCGAGCAGGGCGAACTTGATTCCCCCTCGAACGACCTGGTGATCGTCTACGGCAATCACACGAATAGGGCCTGTCTTGTCCATTGATCCCACCTCTCGACGATGTCTTCGCATCGTCCCAAGAACAGAGGGCCCACGCCACTCGTCCGCCAGCCGTTTCGGCATCACCCGATACGCAGGTCCGAATCGCCTTCCGGGTCGATCCAGATGATCGTGATCTCGGTTCCAGACCCCCGCGCCGTCTCTAGGTTGAACTCTGCGCCGACCGCTGCGGCGCGCTCACGCATAATGGACAATCCGAAATGGCCAGGGTCCACCCGATCACTGTCAAACCCCCGCCCGTTGTCGCTGACCCCCAGAGTAGCACGTCCTGGCTGGCAATACAGCCCCACCCTGATCTGGTCGGCATGGGCATGCTTGATGGCGTTGTTCAATCCTTGCTGAGCGATGCGGTACAGGGCGAGCCGCACATCGGATGGCAAAGAACATTCGCCGTTCAGTGTCAAAATGATGGGAACCAGAGTGTTGGCCCTGGCTGCGTCAACCAATTGGCGCAAGAGCTCGTCCAAAGGTTCTTCGACGAGGGCAGACGGCCGCAACTCCAGCAATAGGGTGCGCATCTCGGCCAGGGCGCCGCGGGCCAGGTGGCCCAGATCGCGCAGCGCCTGGCGTGCCACCTCCGGCTGTCGTTCCCACACGCCAGGCAGCGCTTCGGCAATAGCGGCGATCGAGTACAGGGTCTGGCTGACAGAGTCGTGCAGATCACGCGCCAGCCTCTGCCGCTCGGCGGCCGCGATGACTCGTTCGCGCTGCTCGCGTACCTGCCTGCGCGCCGTAATGTCGGCCAACACACCACGCACGCCCACAACCCGCTCTCCGTCAAGGATCGGCATGCTGGAAGCCCGGGTCCAGCGTACCTCGCCCGAAGAAGCGACCATGCGGTACTCCATGGGCTCCAACGACTCGCCAGCAGCGAACTGCTCAAAGCGTTCAGTCACCCCCTCCAAGTCGTCGGGGTCGATGAACCTGGAAAGGTGTTGGCCAATGACCTCCGCAGGGCTGTAGCCGAGAAACGGCTCGATGGCCGGACTGACGTAGGTGACATTCCCCCGTGTATCGGCAGCATAGATCACGTCGCTGATACGCTCTACGAGGTTGCGAAATTGCTGTTCTGATGCCTCCAGTTCCTGTGTCCTTTGGGCGACCTGGGCTTCCAGATGAGTCGCCCGCCGCTCCACGTTCCATATCCGCCAGCGGTAGGCTCCGACTGAGAAGCCCACGGTGGCCAATCCCAGGCTGCCCAGGAACCACCAGGCCTGCCACCACGGTGTGGGCACGACGACCGAGATCGAGACCCCTTCTTCATTCCACACGCCGTCGCCGTTAGAGCCCTTCACGAGAAACAGGTATTCGCCCGGATCGAGATTGGTGTAGGTGGCTGAACAGCTCCTGCTATCCACCTCGGTCCAGTCCCGGTCGAACCCCTCCAGCATGTAACGGCAGCGGTCTTTCTCCGGAGTGCGATAGGAGAGCGAAGCAAAATCGAAAGAAAGGACCCGGTCCTCTTGCGAGAGCCTAATCTCGTCGTCGAAACCGAGGGCTTGCTCCAAGACCGAATCGCCCCCAACGCCGACCGTCAGATAGTTCAGCCGGAGGTTGGTGAGGACAACGGGCGGCGGATGCTCATCGTCTTGGATCTGGTCTGGGAAAAATGCGGTGATCCCATTGGGACCCCCGAAGAACATCTCTCCATCGCCGCTCTTGTAGGCCGCACCGTCGTTGAATTGATCTCCCTGCAACCCGTCACTGGCGGTGTAGTTTCGAAAGGAGCCGCGCTGGGGGTCAAACCTGGACAGCCCCCGCGGAGTACCCATCCAGAGCGAGCCGGCCTCATCGGAGAGGATGGTAAAGACGGTGTTGCTGGCGAGTCCATCGCTTTCGGTGATGCGGGTGAACGTTTCTGTCTGGGGGTCGAAGCGATTGAGACCCCCGCCCCCGGTGCCAATCCACAGGGTGCCTCCCTGGCCCCGATGGATGGCCAGAACCATGTCGTTACTCAGACTGTGGCGATCCGCTGGATCTTTCTTGTAGCGGACGAATGCGTCCGCGTCTCGATCGAAGCGGTTAAGCCCGTTGCTCAGGGTGCCGATCCACAGATCGCCGGAGGTATCCTCCTCGATGGCAAAAACGGCGTTTCCACTCAGGCTGCGCGGATCCTGGGGATCGTGGACGTACACGCGGAATTGTCCAGTCTCGGGATCAAGCCGGCCGAGGCCTGCCCCCCACGAGCCAAACCAGAGGGTGCCGCTCCGGTCCTCGTAGATGGCTCGTACGCCGCCCGGCCGGAAATCAGAGCTCGCAGGATCGGACTCGTAGCGTTCGAAGGTCCCCGTCTCACGATCAAAGCGGTTGAAACCCGCGCCCTGGGTGCCGACCCAGAGCGACCCGGCCCGGTCCTCTGCGATAGAGATCACCTGGTTGCCGGTCAAGGTGGCCGGATCTGCCGGATCGGATAGGTAGTGAGTCACGTAGAGCTCTCCTGCACTGCCTACGGTACGCTCGATACGATCCAGGCCGCCGCCATGGGTCCCCACCCAAAGGTCGCCGAACCTGTCCTCATAGATGGCCCTCACGTCGCTCACACCCAAGCTGTTGGGGTTTCCGGGTTGGTGCCGGTAGAGCGCAAATCGCTTGGGCTGCAGATCGAGCTTGTTTACGCCGCCCTCGGTCCCAACCCAGAGCAGCCCCTCCCGGTCCTCAAAGAGAGCCGCTGCAACATTGTTGCTCAAACTATAGGCATCGATGGGGTCGTGCTGGTAGGCGACGAACCCAGCGTGCTGCCCGCCTGTCCTCTCCGGGCCAGGGCTTTCTGCGCCATCCGGGAGGAGCTGGTTGAGACCCCCGCCATAGGTAGCCACCCACAGCGTGCCGGACCGATCCTGATAGATGGAGACGACATAGTTGTCGCTCAGGCTCGAGGGATCTTCCGGGTCGTGCCGGTAATGGGTGAAGCTACCCTCACCCGGCGCATTTTCGTCGAGCCGGTCGAGCCCTCTGCCCCAAGTCCCGATCCAGAGCGCGCCGGCCCTATCCTCATACATCGTATGCACGTGATCAAAGCCCAGGCTGTTGGGCTCCTCCGGGTCGTGCCGGTAGCGCGTCCACTGTCCCGTTGCCGGGTCGAACCGGCTGAGCCCATCAAACTGGGTGCCAGCCCAGACCACGCCCGATCGGTCGACTGCGACGCCGATGATCTGATCTCCTCCCAGGCTGTTGGGATCGTCCGGATCGTGTCTGTAGCGAGAGAAGTGACCGCTTTCGTAGCTCCATCGGCTCAGGCCATTGGCCTCTGTCGCGATCCAGAGGTCCCCCTGCGGATCCTCAGCGATGCCCCAGATCGCATTGCCGCTGAGGCTTTGGGGATCCTGGGGGTCGTGCTCAAAGTTGGTCCAGCACTCGGTTTGGGGATCGAAGCGGCTGAGCCCTTGGCTGATAGAACCGAACCAGAGCATACCTCTACTGTCTTCCAACACACAGCGATAGGTTGTCGATGCGGGGCTGTTTGGATTCTCCGGGTCGTGTTTGTAGACCTTGAACTCGTGCCCGTCATAGCGGTTGATACCGTCGTAGGTGGTGAACCACAGAAACCCCCGGCGGTCCTGGGCAATGCCCCATACCCGGCCTTCGGCCAGTCCATCCTCAGTGGTGATGTGGGCAAAGCGCACCTGGTCCGGGCGGAGGGGAGGTGGCGGCTCTGTCCGTCCCTCCTCTGTCAGCCCAGCTGGCGGGCCATCGGCGTGGCCCGCCAGCGGCCCGGCCAGCACCAGAACAGAAAGCAACGCGAAAACAGCGAGGATCCGTCTCCGGCTCGCTCGTGTGCACAGCTGCTGCAGCACCCCCGGTCGGGAGATGGGGTAACCGGATGGCCGCCGATGTCGCAGCCTGGTGCGAATGGGTGTGGATGTGCTCGTCTCTGCTTTCATTGCCGGTCTGCCTGGGAGGATGAGCGTAGTTGCGCTCGTCTCTGCTTTCGTTGCCGGTCTGCCTGGAGCAGCTTATCGCACAATGGACATGGATCGGACCGTACCACGCGCGCACATGAATGTGTCGATGCTGCAGTCATAGCTAGGGGTAGCTAGGACATACACCAAAGCCATCCTATTCTACCAAGATCTTGATCTCTTGTCAAGGAAAACCGACAGACTTTCTTCTGTGTCAAGGTATGTCAAGATGAGCCCTGTCCTGTGCTCTACAGCAACGCGGATCTCGTCCAGGCACGTGAGGCTCGATACGGGTCTTGAGACGAGTGCGCAGAGAGGCCGCTTGTCAACCCTCGTGATCGCGCTCCACAGACCGTAGCATGGCAGCGGTCGGCTGGCAGACTAGTCGATCCCGAGGTTCCGTGCCAGTGCCGCTGCCTCTGTGCAGTCGACGGCCCCCAGCTTGAACAGGACGGCCATGACCCGCAGCATCGCCGTCGTGGGCGCGATGTCCAGTTGCCGGGCGATCTGGGAGCTACCCAGCCCGCCGGCTATCAGGGCCAACACCTGGCGCTCGGGGTCGGTCAGCTCGCCTCCGCCCTTGGGCTCCTGCTGGCTCGTTTCGGCCAGCGATCTCACTGCCGCAGGGGCCAACGTCATGCGGCCGGCGTGCGCGGCCCGGATGGCATCGGCCAGCTCGTCGAGGGTGGCATCCTTGAGGATATAGCCGGTCGCTCCTGCCTCCAGGGCACCGTGCACGAGGGTGCCCGTGTCAAAGCCGGTCAGGGCCAGCACGCGAACGTCGGGAAACTCGCTCAGGATAGCCTGCGTGGCGGCCACCCCGTTCATCTCTGGCATCACCATGTCCATCAGGATCACGTCGGGCATGGCCGTCGAATCAGCCATCTGCCTGCACAGCTCCAAGGCCTCCTCGCCGCTCTCGGCGTCCGCCACCAACTTGAGATCGTCAAAGGCCAGTAGCGAGAACCTGAGTCCGGTCCGGATGATCCTGTGGTCGTCGACGATCATCACGCGGATCGGGCGTGAGCCTGGCATCGGCTCACCTCCCTCCTGGACCCTGCCAGCATGGGTTTTTCCTTGTGCTGCGCTCGTCGCCTGCCCACTCCTGTGGATCCTTCCCTCACATAGGGTCCTCAACCCAGTCGGTCTCAGCGAGGCGCTCAGCCGACTTGCGGTCCAGGCGCAGGTTCACGCTCTGCGTGGGATAGGGCGATTCGAGGCCCGCCTGGTCGAGCGCCCCTTGGAGGGCCGTGTGCACCCGGTCAACGATGCGCCGTGTGTCGGCGTAGGATTGGATCCACCAGCGCACGCGAAAGATCATGGCCGATTCGCCCATCTCCACGTACAGCACGTCGACCGGGCGGTCCACAAGCACCCCCTCCACCGCGCTGACCGCGTCGAGGATGCTGCCACGGGCCCCCTCAATGTCGGTACCGTAGGCGATGCCGACCCGCGTCTCGATCCGGTACGTGGGATCGGGATAGGCATAGTTGATCACCTGGTTCTTGCCGATGACCGAGTTGGGCACGATGACCATCCGGTTGTCGAGCGTGCGGATGCGCGTGGTGCGTAATCCGATATCCACCACGTCGCCCCACGTGCCCGCCCCCTGGATCTCTATCCGGTCGCCGATGCGGAACGGCCGGTCGACAAGGATGATAAAGCCGGCGATCATATCGGCGACCGTGTCTTGCGCAGCCAGGGACAGCGCCAGGCCGCCGATACCCAGCACCGTCGCGAGCGCAGTCACGTTGATCCCAAAATGTGACAACAGGACAGATACGCTGAGCAAGGCTACAAGCGCGCGCCCCACGCGTGAGA
>Ga0316577_10000025_pt1 | contig 32987 bp, 40 predicted proteins | sample S5NA_FD_203073 | JGI IMG/M metagenome (GOLD analysis project Ga0316577, IMG submission 203073) | Rhizosphere microbial communities from salt marsh grasses in Alabama, United States - S5-7_050615r2r1 | ecosystem: Host-associated > Plants > Roots > Rhizosphere | place: USA: Alabama | collected... | reverse complement strand
AAGGGCTGGCCCGGAAGGTTCCCGGGGAACCTGGTCATCTCCTTGGCCAAGGGCTGGCCCGGAAGGTTCCCGGGGAACCTGGTCATCTCCTTGGCCAAGGGCTGGCCCGGAAGGTTCCCGGGGAACCTGGTCATCTCCTTGGCCAAGGCCTGGCCCGGAAGCTTCCCGGGGAACCTTGTCATCTCCTTGGCAAAGGGCTGGCCCGGAAGATTCACGGGGGACCTTTGGGACAGCTGGCAGAAAGGAACTAATATTGTCCGGGACAACGGAAAATGCCGATGCATCGTCGCCGCGATCGTCAATCAAATGAAATTCCAGCCCCTGCCCGGTCCGCGTGGTCTTGAAAAATCCGCGATCCCGGCCCTCCTTGATTATTTTCCTGACGTATCTCTCCGAACAATTCATGTATGAGCATAAAGTTTTTATTTTATAACGAATATATCCATCGTAGCCCAGCGATCCAAACAAAATCATCAACAATTTTGTCAGGGGGAAACTGATGCGCCGGCCACTTAAAAAACGCCTTGGAAGCCGGCAGAAAGGCTCGGTTTTGATGGATTCGGATGAGTAAAATTTTGGGAAAGCGGAAAGATTTTGTGCGGTTGCGGTCGATGATTGCATTTTCTCTCCTTTGGAATTTTCACTTTTGACCCAAAAAAGAGAATTTCAGCTTGACATTGCCGATATAAAATCGTAGCTTGAGCACGACTCATAATCGGCAACGCCTGTGGTGGGTGTTTTTGGGTCAAAAGTGTTGGGGGCACGAAAGGATGCGAACTTTCGTGCCTTCTTTTTTTCAGATCTATTTTTATTTACGATTGCCGATAGTTTACGCATGTCGATCAGTATAAGCTCACTTTTTGTAAAATCCAAACAGTTTCCTAACTATAAATCCGATGCCTGAACCGCCTTCGCATCAATGCTGCCACTACCTTCCGATCTCATTATTAAATAAAATTTCCAGCACCTCGGCATCCTGAATGCCCAAATAGCGCATCGTCATGCCTGGATCGCTGTGATTGAGCCGTTTGCAAATGATTTCCCAAGGAACTTTATACATGACGCGCTGCTGGTACGCCCAGGTTTTGCGTAGTGTGTGGGTGCCGTAATTGCCCTTGGCACCCACAACCCGGCACCATCTTTTTACCAAAACATTGGCGGACATGATGGTAATCGCCCTGTTCTCTCCCTTGATGCTGCGGAAAAGAAAATGCTCATCATCCGGTTGAACAATCTCCAGATATTGATCCAGCGCATTTTCGACCATGGCGTTGATCGCCAAAATATTTTTTTTTCCTGTTTTGGATTCTGAAATACAGATCATATCGCCGGCGCGAAGACCGCGCACCTGCTTGATCTTGATTTTGAGCAGATCCCCAACGCGCAGGCCGTTGTTCACGCCCATCACGAACATTAGATAGTCACGGGCGGCAGCGTCGATATGCAAAGTCCGCCTGTCTCCAATGCGATCGCCTAAATACCTTATGATCGCCCGCACATGCTCGATTTCCCGCAATGGGCTAACAGCAATCAAAGTTCCCTTGCGCGGATGATTTCTCCTTTGGTTCTCAAGATGGTATTGCATGGCCTGTTTATGTTATTGATTTTACATCAACTTAAAAATACCTTAAAAATTAAGTACGTTTTTCAAAATGATCCTTTATCGCAAAAACTCATGAATTGCAAAAAAAAACGGTTCGTAAAAAACAACTTGACCCCATGCAATGCATGAAATAAATTGTATCATAACCTGAGTGAAATATAGAGATACCGGATAAAGGATTTGAAAATGGATCAGAAAATTGAAAAAACCGTTTTTCCGCAAATCTGCGACGCATGCGCAAGACCTGGCGCAACGATCTCAATGGGCTCAGCTATACTTTGCCGGCGATGCGCCCCCATTGTTAAACAAAAAATCGATCGCCTTCATGCGGATAAAAAACCCGTTAATGTAGTTCATATCGCCAAACGCATTTTCCGGGAAAACTACGGAACCAATCAGGTGTTGCAGATTCGAGACATACCCGAGCAGCTGCGCGAACGCATGGGCAGAACTGCTCTCGACGAAAAAACCTCGATCCGCAAGCTGGTCTTAAAGGCGCTGTATCGATATGTAGAAAATCAATAACGATTGGAGGATTCAATCAGATGCCCATCATAAAAAAATTATTCGCGTTTGTGATTCATGATAACGACGATCTCGAAGACGAGGGCCTCATGGCTTTCCAAACTCAATCTGGCGAATGGATGCCGATGGTCGGCGCCGATATGGACCGGGTTGATTCGTTGATCCCCATCGCCAATGAGATTGCTAACCTGCTTCAGCGGCCATATAAAATAGCAACTTTCGAAATGACCGATTTTACCGTCATCGTCCCGCCCGGCGAAAAGGTGCATTGATATGCAAAATAATTTTCTAGGATTTTTGATCGATGATATCGCTATTTGTTGCGCATGTGCTGAAAACCTTGCAAATTCGTCTAATTATCCGCACCTTTTTTATCTTTTACATAAACGGATACCGATGGACCAGGGATCGCGCTGTGCCTGCGGCAAATTACCCTGCAGCCAGGCAAACCTTGAAGCTGCCGAAAGAATATCTTCAATGATGATAAGATGATAAAAGGAAATTTTGCCGATGAATAACAACCCATACAGTCAGGCGCTAAAATGGATCGAGGAAAATCCTGGATGCGGATCGACGATCGGAATGGTTAAGCTGATCCTGAGTCTCTGGAACCCGGATATGGCATATTCTTTTCGCGAATGCACGCAAGCGTTAGATGAAGACCTTCGCAATATGGCGCTGAAAATAATAAGCTATTTTTTACAAAATGGAGAGGACCGTGACTTGTATGCAGCCGGTGAGCGCGTTTATGCGCTATATCCTTTGTTGTGGGCTCAAGGCATTGCCGGCGACCATGCAAAACGAGACTTTATTAAATCACGCGAAGAAAAAGCTGATAGGAACAAATCATGAGATTTTTGATCTGGAGCTATGAACATGATGCCTGGTGGGGACCCAATGGACGAGGTTACGTTAAGGACATCGAAAAAGCCGGCAGATATCATCCGGTTAACGCTGCTGCAATTTTAATTGATGCATCGGTTGTTAAAATCGATGAAATTATTATCCCCGAACATTTGGCCGTCGATAAAGGCGCGCCTAAATATCATCCGTATGATGGAAAGCTGAAAGATGAGTAATGAAAGATCCCGAATTTACAGATGAAATAATGCGACGTATGGCAATCGCGATAAATCATTTGCTGAAAGATATTTATGGGAAAAAAGGATTCTGTCTACTGGTTTTCGATTTCCATGCGCCGGGGATATCAAACTATATCAGCAATGCAAACCGAAAGGACATGATAATGGCCCTTCGCGAAACGGCGGACCGGCTCGAAAACAATGAGGATATTCCGGCAACATTGCCAGGGGTGCAGTGATCGCTGACCGAATCAGCACTGCTCGAATGTCCAAATAAGATCCTTCTCCCTCTCTGGGATCAATTCATTTTATCGATTCATGCGCAAATTGTTATACCAAATCGCATGCCCGTCACGAACGCCCGAATCAAAGGCGTCGTGCCGGCTGGTCCCCGCCTTGTATTTATTGCTGATCTTGTTGCCCTTGCTATGGTGTACCAGCGCCGCCATCACGCCGGCACGATATGCCGCGCTGCGATCCGCGTATGGCAGAGCCTTTTTCCGGTTTTCGAAAAAATCGTCGAACAACCTTTTTTCCAGGGATTTCATCTCGCATTATCATCCATTTCCCGCCTGGCCCGCTCCAAAACCGTTTTCAAATCCTTGACGGCTTGATCTTGCTTGTGAATTTCATAATTGTCGAGCGCGTCCAACAAATTCGAGGCAGTCAAAATAAATGCCTCAACAATGGATTTATAATTTTTTTGCATCTTGAACCCATTGGTCCATGGCCATGCAAGCACTGCGATGGCCAGTGGGAAAAACGTCAAACGCCAATCACCTACACCAAATAAAGCTGCAATAACGATAATGCAGGCCGTAAACGATGCAATTAGCAGCATCACTTCCTTATATAACAATATTTTTTTCAAAATGGCGCCCTAATTGCAGAAAATATCGGCCATGAACCGACTCGAAAAACAATTGATTCGGCACGAGGGAATCAAGCTACACCCTTACTATTGCCCTGCCGGAAAAATTACGATCGGCATCGGCAGGAACCTTGAGGACCGCGGGATCTGCGAGTCAGAGGCCATGCTGATGCTGATTAACGATATCACGCAGGCCAAAGACGACGTAAACACTCTGCTTGACTATTATCGAGTTTGCAAGTGGCATCTCAATCCCGCGCGCCTGGATGCCCTGGCCAACCTGGCCTTTAATCTTGGCCGCCGGGGCCTGGGAGGATTCAAAAAAATGTTCCATTGTCTGAAAAATGACGATTTCCCAGGGGCAGCCGAACAATTGCTTTGCTCTCGATACGCTATTCAGGTCGGCAATCGCGCCATCGAATTGGCGAATCAAATCGAAAAAGGACGTTACGACGATGGCATTTGATCCGATCACGGCGATTACCGGCCTGGTGAACAAGGGCCTGGACAAATTTGTGGCCGACAAAATGAGCGAAACGGACCGCGAACGGCTTAAAAACGACATGACCCTATTTACAATGGCAGAAGCACGCGCCGCTGAGTCCGATTTTCGCGATTTTGTGCTGTCATACGAGGGATCGGCGGATAATGTCCCGAAATTCGTGATTATCCTCCGATCCCTCATCCGCCCTTGCTTTACCATTTTGGTAGGATGGATGGATTATCTTTTTTTCACCGGATCAACCGCTACCTGGGATCCTGAGGCCATCGCCATGCTAAAGGCGATCAACATTATCGTTCTGGCCTTTTGGTTCGGCGAACGCGCGCTTAAAAATTCCGGCCTGCTGGAAATGTTGCTCTCCCGTAAAAAATAATATCCGGATTTTACCACAACCGGATGTATCCCTCCAGCTTGACGGCAGCTATCAATTGCGGCCGTCATCGATATTTGACCCTTCCCCTTTATTTTTTTTTGAAAAACACCCGAAAAATGCATTTTCTTCTTGACTTGCGCACCCAATGGGTGCATAGTGAAATCAAAAACAGGGTAAAAACCACAACGACAAAGGAAAAAAAATGGAAAAGATCAGCGTAAATAAAAGCGGATTCGTCAATCTCAAAAATCGTAACTGGAGCTATGCTGGCGATAAGGGCACCTATGCAAAGGTCGATACCGATAAGGATGGCAATCAAATCAAATTGACCGTCAAAAGGGCGAATAAGGGGATAATCAGCTCCGCCTATGAAACTGAAATGCGAGAGTTTTGCGAGCCATACGGGATCAATTTTGCCGATCTTTCCTGCGGAATGACGGCATCTATCGAACTCTAAAACATCAACCAAGCGAGAAAAAGAAAAGCGCGCTCGCGAAGGTGTAAGCAAAAAGGATGTATGAACATGAAAAAAACGATCCATGGATTAAGATACGATACTGAAAAAGCCATTCTTATCGGCGAATATTATAACGGAAACGATGTCAACGATTTTTCCTACTGGGAGGCATCGCTTTTCAAAACCCAGCGATCCGGCCGTTATTTTTTGGCAGGATCAGGTGGCCCGATGACAAGATACGCCACCGCCCAGGGAAACCAATCTGGATGGGGCGAAAGAATAGATCCCATGACGCCGGAAAAAGCGCTTGAATGGGCCGAGAAGTATCTCGATCAAGACGCCATCGATGAGCATTTTAGCAATATGATCGAGGACGCTTGATCATATTGCCGGTTATGACGCATTTAAGTGCGTCATAACCGGCGATGGAATTCTCAGGATTTTTTCGGATCCTCCCTGCCCCATATTCTACAAACACGATCTTCCTCGATCCTAACCAAAACTCCGCTATGCTCATCCTCAAGCCAAAAATCTCCGCGCCTGACCAGCTTGCACAAACGACATTCTTTTTTCTCCCGCCATAATTGCGCAAGCGCGTCATCGACCTGGCGCACATAAACAACGTCCACAGGGTCATCGATGCTTGGATAATGATAATTTTCGCGGATGTATTTATCTATCAGGCAATTGGTTTGCACAGTTCATTTAAAATATATTTTTCGATTATTTCAATAGCCGCGCGGTATCCATGGCATACGCAAGCATAGCGGCCCTGAGCTTTAAGCATTTCGAGCCAATGCTGCTGCGCTGGTTTCAACTGACCGCCTTTTTCGCGCTTGAGTTCGATCGCAAGACCATTGTATCCGCCTTTGCAAACCGGCAGCTCAATGTCGGGCGCGCCCCGCGCAAGACCGGCGCGCTTGCACTTGACAGCTAGGCCCACCGGCAGCTTGACGCCGTTGATCGAACCCGATAGCCATTTCAGCTCAGGATAACGCGCGATGTTGCAATCCCGCCAATCAAAAATTTGACACTGATGCCAATATTCGCTGGGTTGAGGTAAATCCATTAAATTGACAGGCTTCAAGATTCGGGTCCAAAACCATATGTATTCAAGCTTCCCACAATTTGCGGTTCGCTTTGTTCGGGAGGTTCGGCGATCGGCTCGGCAATATCGGGCTGACTCCATTCATCACAAATGCGCAATTCTTCTTCCCACAGTCGTTTGATTTTATCAGAGCAATGCGCGATCGCATCGGCCCACGTCGGCCATCGGCCATGCAATCCATAAAATCGAAACTGATAATACAACGATTGCCGATTGTGAGGCTCATCCGGGCCGTGTTTGATCGCGCATACCGGGCATGTCCCTTTTTTCGGCGGCAATAAAATCATTGTTATCGCCTTCCCATCGATATTAACAAACTGATCGGCAAAATAATAATAGGCCAATGCCACCATTGTACTGCTGGATTAACGTACTTTATCACTAAAATCAGATATATGATCCATCCATAGTTCTTAATTGCATCGATACCCATCACGCTTTTCCTTGCCTTACCATTTGTTCGAAATGTCTTAGTTCTTGATAAAAATTATTCAAATAATCTGCAGATTTATCCTCTGGAAATTCAGTCGAAATATCAATCGCAATTTTGAAAAAAGCTAAAACACCCGCATAAAAAGCACGCCTCATCTCCTGATACTGAACTGGAGGCGCCGTAGGCGGGATCGCCTTGGAATACTCTTCCCATACTTCTTTTATTGTTATCATGCTCACGCCCAATCCGGTTTTTCACGTTTTTCAGTCATCGGCTCGTGCTCCTCTTGGCCGCCTTGATCTTGAGCGCTTTCCACCTCCATTTGAAGGGCTGCGATATAATCATCGGCCTCGGATTCGCTCAGTTGCCGGATCCGATTGATCTTTCTCCCGGCAAATCCAGATATATCATTGAGCACATCACCGCTTTTTTGCAGTGATCGATAAAGGTCAATGATGGATCGGGCCTGGATCTCATTTGCCATGGGCACCTGATCGTCAGATTCACCGGATGCCTCCATCCCCATGCTCTCGGGCAAAAGCATTTTATTTCCATCGGACGGCACCTGGCCTTGATCTGATTTCTCCAATTTGAAATCAAGCACCTTTTTGTTGCCATATTCTTCGATTTCATCGGCGATCGTCTGCGCGGCGTTTTGCTCGTCTCGCGTCTTACGGTAGCTTTCCAAAAGCGCCTGATCGTTGCTCGTATTGATGATACGCTTGCATAATCGATTGATAACCGTGCGTTTGGCCATCTCAATCGAAAATCTGGCATGCGTTGTCGTGCTGATCAAATTATCATCATCATCTATAATCTTTATCTTCGATTGCCGCCACGACTGTTTGATCTCGTCCATCGTCATCAGGTCCGAAAATAGAATGCTTTCGTCAACGCCAATGGCCAGAACATATGCACCGATTATGTTGCTATTGGCCATATCCGGAAACGAAATTTTATGGTCGCGGACAATCGTTTTGCCGTCTTTCAAGTTGATATCTATCGTATCATTTTCGAAAATGCATTGCGCCCTGATGTCTGCAATGGCCGGATTGACGCTTTTCGCCACCATTTCGGAACCCATGTAAGAGCGAATGCACTCGAGCTTTTTACCGTAAACAACAAAATAACATTGATCTTTGATTGGATTGAGCCCCTGCAAACCCATGTTTAAAATCGCCAGATAAATGCTGTCACGGCTGCAAACATCAAGGGCCCTGTTCTTGTTTTTGTCCAGGGTTTCCTGCAAGACCAACCATGCCGCCTTAAGAGCATTTTCGAAGCTGTAATTTTGCGGCGTGAGCACAGCCGAGCGATCAAGCTCCACTTTAACCTGTTTGCCAATTTCCATCAAATCGGTGGTCATGTTGATATCCTTTTCCGCGGACTTAATCAACGTTACGGCCAAAAAACGCTATCGAAACCAGTGTCCGATCCAACCCGCTCGATTCCGATAGCGATTTCGATATCCTAATATTATTTCGATAGATTTGCAATTTATTTTATTATATCATGGTTATTGCAATTTGATACCAATTTGATATAATTTTGATGTAACCTGCCGAAGTTGATGTTCCAGCTCTTTTTGGTGTATCTTGCGTTGATATCAATTTGATAGCAAATTGCTATCAAATTGATAAAACTCTCATCATGTTGAAATTGTATATAAAGGATTGATACCATGGCAAAAAATGAAGCATCTGACAACGGAAACAAACGCGTTATGATGGCCATATGGATGACGGCCAATGACAAGGCCTCAATTGAGCGCATAGCAGCTGATCAAGACCGGTCCATGTCCTCGTGCATCCGGCAAATGATTCGGCGCGAAATCGCGGCCCATGACAAACGATCGGATAAAATTAATGAAAAAAATTCGCATCGAAAAACTTAAAATCGAAAACTTCAAGGGGCTCGAATCTTTAGAGATGATCCTCAACGGTGCCGATGCCGTCATTGAAGGCGCAAACGCTACCGGAAAAACAACCGTCAAGGACGCCTTTTTCTGGTTGATGTCAGGTTTCAACAGCGATATGCAGTCCAATTTTTCCCTGATCCCGCTTGATGAATCAGGAGCGGTGCGCGATCACGTCTCGCCTCAAATCGAAGCTGTTCTTTCAGATGACGGGAAAAGCGTTGAGCTGAAAAAAATATATCGTCAGATCTGGCGCAAAAAAAGAGGTTCGACAACGCCTGAATTTACGGGCCACACGACCGATTATTTTTGCGATGGCGTGCCATTGACGAAAAAGGATTTCGAAACCAGGCTCAACGAGATTATACCCTTGGAGGTGCTTCGAACCTTGTGCGATGTTAGATATTTTTGCTCCACCGCCCGGCCCGAATACCGCCGTCAGGTTTTAATCGATCTTGCCGGATCCATTAACGATGCGGACATCATCGCTAAATTTTCCGAACTTGCTCCCCTTTCCGAATTGCTCAAGGATAAATCCATCGAGGATGTCAAAAAAATTGTGATTCGGGAAAATAAAAGCATCAACAAACAGCTGGATCAGATTCCCACACGCATCGATGAAAACTTGCTCACAAGACCCAATATTGAGAACATCGACGTTAAGGCCATCAATGCCAAAATCGCATCCATCGATCGGAATATTTCACAAACGGTGCAAAACATGGCAACCGTTAACTCATCTGAAATCGTATCGGCCAAACGCAGACAAATCGTGGATGCGCAAAGCCGAATGCATGAAATTGAAAACTCGATACGAGAAAACCAAGAGAAAAAGCGCACAGCCCTTTTATTCGATTTACGAAAGCTTGAAAAAAAGCTTAACGATTCGACTCTTATGGCCGAAACCTTAAACCATGAGATTAAAGAGATTACTACTCGCATGGACCGTAATAAGAATGAGAGAAAAGCGCTTTCCGAAAAATGGGACCAGCTGGCCGAATCAAGGGCAACCGATATCCAGTCGCATTGTTACGCGTGCGGACAGCCCCTCCCGCAAGAAAAAATCCAGTCGGCAATCGAGGCCTTTAATTCCCAAAAGGCCAAAGATTTAAATAATATCAATATGCAAGGCAAACAGTTGCACGACGATTTCAAAGCGATGCACAAAACGCTTGAGCAAAAAATCAAGAACTTAAAATTACATGAAAATCAGATGGCGGAAGCTAAAAGCGCGCTGGATCGCATGGATCTGGCCTTGCAAAAAATCGATTCCGATATTAAATATCAAATCGGATCGCAAACCGGGGAACTGAATAATTTGGTTGAGAACTTAACCGGGCAGCTGAATGCTGAGAAAATCAATATCGAGCCTGAGAAAAGACGCCTTGAGGAAAAATTGTCTTTTCTTAAATCTAAAAAAAAGGAACAAGAAATAGAAATCGAGCGGGTCGAACAGGCGCAACGGATCGATGAAAGAGTAAAAGATCTCAAGAAACAACTTAACCAATTCGGACAGCAGTACCTTGAAAATCAGCAAAAAATCGACTTGATCGAACTGTTTGTCCGCAAAAAATCAGAGTTCATCGAAACCTCGGTTTCCAAGCACTTTCGCATAGTTTCGTGGAAACTGTTCGAGGAGCAGGTCAACGGCGGTTTGCGCGATATCTGCGAGCCGATGCATCAGGGCGTGCCCTATAATACGGATCTGAATACCGGCGCGCGCATTAATGTGGGTTTGGATGTGATCGCAACGCTCAGCCGGCATTACGGCATTCAGTGTCCGATTTTTATTGACAACGCCGAGTCAATCACCGATTTTATCGATTTCGAGAATCAGGCCATCCACCTGGTTGCCGTTAAAGATTTGCAAAAGATGAAAATTTCCCGCATCGATGCGGAAAAAAAGGCCGTTTCCGGATGATAGGGGGGCATGCCCTCAAGTGGACTGTGAGGGCATGCTGGAGGAAAAAAATCGTGGACCAATAGCAAACAAGTGGGGAAAGACTTGTTGCAATCATAATAAATCCGGCCTGATAAAAATGCAATGATAGATATTCGCATTCTTGCTACCGGCAGCGCCGGAAACGCTTATATTTTGCAAAACGGCGCCGGCGCCCTGCTCATCGAGGCCGGCATTTCTTTTCGCAAAATCGTTCGGGCCATCGATTACGATTTGTCCCGGCTCGACCGCGTGCTGATCAGTCATGAGCATGCCGATCATTCCATGGCCGCCCGCCAGCTTGTGCGTATCGGCGCGCCCGTGTCCATGTCCGCTGGCACGGCCGCCGCCCTGGATCTTGATGCCAACCTGATCGATATCGTTAAAAGCGAGCGGCAATACGATTTTGGGCACTGGAACATATTGCCGTTTACCACTGAACACGACGCCGCCGAACCTCTCGGGTTTTTGATATCCGATAACCAAGGCGAAAAAATCTGCTATATCACGGATTCGGCCTATGTGCGCTATCGCTTCGAGGGCGTCACGCGCTGGATCGTCGAGGCCAACTACTGCGAGCGCATGATCGATGCCAATGCGCATTTGCCGGAAAAAATCAAACAGCGCATCCGGCGCAATCATTTCGAAATCGAAAACCTCAAGGAGTTTTTTAAAAATCAGGATTTATCGAAAACACGGGAGGTTTTTCTCATCCATCTGTCGGATGAAAATTCAGACGAGGCGCTTTTTGTCGATCAGATCGAAAAGATCGTCGGCAAACCGGTGTATTATTTACCTTTTGCGAATTTTCGTACTTTCAATTAAATTATTACGGAGCGATGCTTCCCCAAGTTTTCCATGTCCCAGGAGTACCGCCTGTTGTGCAAACCTCACCAATATTACCGCCAGCTGATGGCGTTACATAAGTAAAGCGATCACCAACTTGCCATGGTCCCACACCTGGCGCTGCACTCATGCGCAAATTATACTTGCCTGATTCACCTTCCCATTGAAAATTAGCCTGACTCAATGCCGTGGCCGCACCTGCATCATAATTACCTGCAATTTTTGACCAGCCTCTTGCTGAAAAATCCATCATAAAGCCTGCCGCCGTCGTGCCGCATCCTACAGCGATGTTATTCGCAAATATGCCGGCAGTGCTATTTCCCAATAAGCCCTTGGCGGGCGTTCCTCCAGCGGAATAAATTAGCTGATTATCCGTAACTGTTGAGTAATTGCCTGTAACTGATAAATGCCAGTTACTTGCCCCCTCTATTCCTGATATCCTGTTCATAGAGATATTCATGTTTGCGCCAGTTGAAATGATACCGCCTGTCAATACCTCATCGATCGTATTGCCAATGATTTTAGACCCAATGCTAATGGTATATATTCCATACTGCGGTTTGGTTGTCGTATAGGTTAGACGGTTATATATAGCCTCTTGATCTATAGCCGCTGATACGTCCTGATAAATACCATAACAAGTGCCAATTCCATCTCCCGTATTATCGATCTGGTTATAATTTATCTTCGTGCCATCACTTCGGCTGAGAATACCTCCAAAGGCCACTGCGCCTCCTTTAATCGTACCTGAAACAATGCAGTTTGAAATTTCGTGACCATAACTGCCATTTGTGCTTCCTTCCTGATCGGCTAAGCCCCAACACTGGACCACTCTAGTTGTACCGCCATTATTTATTGCGCGAGAATGCAAGATTTTACAGTTTACGGAGTACCTTGCAATAGCAGCGCCTTTACCCGCATTGCCTGATAGCAAAACTCTTTTAACTACGATACCTTCATTTTGATTGATAACGCTGTCCCCTTCAATGTCAATTCCATATTCTGGACCAGTTCCGTTTGCATCGCGAGCAATTAAATTTTCGATTGTGATATCAGTTGCACCGGTTATACTGATATTATTACGAAACCCATTATAATAATCGCCACCACATATAACTCCGTCATAACTTCGAGTATCGGAACCCGCGTCTGAATAGCCGACGTAAAGGTTATCGGCAACAGAGTTATAGGATATTACATTTTCAATCAAAAAATTATCGCAACCATATAATGCTAAATTATGACTTAATGATGGAACCGCTGGTGAGCGAGTTGATCGATTTCCATCAATTTTTAGGTTGTAAATTTTCAAATGAGAAATGTTAATCGCTTTAATGGCACCCAATACACCGTCCCAAGGATCGCCCGATATGTCCCGAACCAAAGCATCTTGAGCCTTTAAAATCGATCCGTGTCCATCGATATCAACGCCTTTGGTTAAATTCCAAACGTTTGTATAGATGTAAGTCGTATTTGGCAGCAAATCAATTTTGCCGCCAGTTACAACGGCAGAAATTGCTTTATTAAAAGCGGTTGTATTTATGCCCCAATAATCAGGTATAGCTTGATTAAGATTCGTTACCGTGATGGATGATCCAAAGCAATTGGGATAAAGTATCGGTTGTGCGTTTGAAAAATCCAATGTGAACGCTCCATCAATTTGAAACCCATTGGTGTTTATCGGGTAGTCAGGTGTCCAATTTGAAGTAAGCGTAATGTCCGCTATGAACACAACCGGACCGTTTGCCGCCCGAGCCTGCGATTCTGTCGCGGCAAAGTACAAAGAAACAAAAGATTCCCCTCGACTACTGTTGAAAACGATTTCATCATTTTTATTTTTTATTAAAATCGAATAATTAAAATTGTTTGTAAATATGAAAAAATTGCTAGGCGAGCCATTGTTAACTGCATATCCATTAATTGTTCGAATGGGTTGCGCAGCCGGATATAAACCGTTTAAATCCCATGTAATTGGCAAAGGATGGGTAACCGGATTTTGATCCTGCTCACCTATCCAGATGGATCCATTTTCAAGCGGACTGCCATCTGTATCGAAAAAAATTTCAAAGGGAGGCCTTGCCTGATAAATAGCCATGACGGTATTCCCAAAATATTGATAAAATTCTCATTTAGCGGACTTTTTTTCCTCTTGCGGCAATTTGCCGCCTGTCAAATAACCGATGGCGCCAACCGTGGCCAAATCCTTTAAATCCGCAGGGGGAACAGTGCTTTTCCAGCTCTGGTAAGCTTTGATTTTATCGATCAGTTTTTCCATGTTCTGGATTTTGGTCGCGGTGTCCGCGCGCCCAGCGGCAATCTCTTTCATCAGGTTGCGAAATTTCGGGCTGGCCAGCAGCTCGTCGGCAGCGATGCTGCGTTTGGTCTTGCTGGCCGATAACAGATGGCCAAGAACTCCGGTTGTGCCGGCGCCTGGCAGGCCGACCGCGGTGCTGACGCCCTCGGCGGCCGCTATTTTCTTGCCGGTACCGTAAAGTTTCGAGGCAAGATTTTCGGTCTCGTCGAACATGCCGGGCACGGCCAGCGTGCGCCCCGTGGTGATGCCTTCTTCCTGCGCGCGGCGTATGCCATGTACCAGCATGTGAAATCTGTCCAGGCGTCGCATGGCGTCCGGTCCCAATTCGTTTTCAATGCGCTTATAAGCGGTTTGGTTGCGTTTAAGGCCGTTCATCCAATTGTCGAAACCTGGCACGTGCAGGCTCATTTGCTTGCGGCTGCCCAGCGAAAAGGCCTCGTTGATACTCGATGCCACGATTTCCCGGCGCGCTTGCGGGCCAAGCTGTTTGGGAATATTGGCCAAAAAATCGTCGAACTTTCTCACGTTGCCTTTCATTAGCGGCACGATTGCCAGCTTGGCCTTGTTGGTGATGTCGTATTGCATGCGCTTTCCCAGCGAGGAAATTAGCTGGTTTTCGATGCCCTTGCGCTCGACAATGAGATTTTTCGCCGTTTGGTAAAGCTCGCCCACGCCCAGGCGCCGCGCCGTGCCTTCCTGATCCTGCGTCAATTTGCTGTAGAGCCGAAAAAGACTGGCGTGATCGGCGTTGCGAAATTGGGTCGGCATGCCCTCCATGGCCGCCCCGATCTCACGCCGGTATTTATCCAGGCGCGCATAAGTGGGGTTCGTTTCAGGATCAAGCGCCTCCAACAACCGCTGCTCGGATTTATCCAGGTACTGCACGCCGCCTAGTTCGTCGGCGATCGATTTGATCTCGTTGACGATATTGGTAGTATCCGCAGGCGTTCGAGGCGCTATCGCCTGGTTGACTTTTTCATAGGCTTCATCGGATTTTTTGGCCAGATTTTTGATCAAGTCCTCGCTTTTCAGGCGAAATTCATCGGACAGCAGGCTTTTGTCGGTCTGGCCGCCAAACTCTTTGATCAAATCGTCGGCACGCTGGCCCAATTCCTCGATTACGCTTTTTTCCTGGGCGCTCAACTGGCTGGCAGGAATCGATTTAAGGCCCTGCTCCACTGCCCGGTAAATCGGATTTTCGCTGGCATGAGACGCAAGAATTTGCGTATCGACGTCAAACTCCTTGGCCGCGGCCATGATCTCGGGGCTGATCTTGGCCTCTTCGACAAGCTCACCCAGCTTGCCGCTGGCGCCTAATTTGGCCGATGCTGCGCTCTTGATCTGCTCCACCTGTTCGCCCGCTGCCTGTTTGACATTTATTTTTTCAGGAAGGATGTCTTCTAATTCTTGAAGCTTAATGTTGTTTTTCTCAAGGGCCTCTTTGACCTCAGTAAGCAGATTGCCGGCCGTATCGTAAAATTCCTCATGACCCTCTTTTTCAACGATCCGGCGCATTAGCGTTTTCTTGGCTGCTTTTGACCCCTTGAGGCCTAAAAGTTCAATCGCCACCGGTATGGCGCTTTTGCCCGCGGCGCCAAAATATGCCGCCGTGTCGGGAGACAAACCCAGCTTTAAAGCCCCCTCATAACTTAGATCGCCAATCGTGCTTGGCAGCCCGGAAACTTGTTTGACGCCCGGTATCTCGCTTGCCGTTTTAACCGCCTGGCCTAAGGCCGCCATGGCGGGTGCTTCACGGGGCTGATAGGTCAGGGCCTGCTGTATTTGCTCCAGACTTTCACCGCCTGCTTCCGGGCCGCTGGTGATTGTTTTGGCAAGGCCTGCCATGCCCGCGGTCGGCCCGCTCACCGCTCCAGTAAGCATGGACAGCCCCAACTGCGCGCCGCCTTTGTATCCGCTCCATAAAAGCGAAAGATAATCGGCGATTCCCTCGGGCTCCCGCGTTCCCTGGACCATTTCGAGCAATCGGCGTTTATCGTCGTCCGCGGGTTTTGACAATGCTTTTGCGTCGGAGCTGGGTTCACCTTCCAGCTCGAACCCAGGCGGTAATGGCTCAATATTAAATCCAGGTGGCGGTGGCGGCGTTGGCATGATTAGATCCTATTGTATTGGATTTCCTGACTGCATATCGCGCCAGGCACCCTCTCGATAGACGATACGCTGGCCGGTTGATGGATTGATGGCCGTAGGCTCGTTTGATACAGCCGGCGCTGATTGCTCCTGTCCTGTTTTTCCGGACATGCTGGACAAAGCGGGGTTTTTGCGCATTTCGGCCTGCATCGCCCGCCACTGCGCGATTGTACCGCCACCGCCCAAAAACTGCACGGCCTCGTTAAGCTGGTCGGCCAGTTTGCGCTTGGCGACTATGCGTTTTTCGATCCATTGCATCAGCGCGGGGCCCTTGAGGCCTTTGGGCATGGCCGTATCCATGGCCAGTTTCAGCTCACCTTCCGAGAGCGCCCCGAAAGTGGCCGAGCTGATGACCCCGAGTCCCAGCCGGCGCGCAACGTTTCGCATCTCCTGGGACGTTGATGTGATCGCCGGCAGATATTGGGCGATCGGGCCGACTCCAACGAATTTATCCTCCTCCATGGCCGTATCGAGAATGTTGCGGGCCTCCTCCAGCGTGCCGATGTCAGAGTTGACCGAATCGATCTGACCCGAATAGATCTTGACCTGCTCGACGCTTTGGCGCGCTTCGGCTTCCGCCTTGGCCGCCTCGGCCCGCAAATCGATCCCTTTTTGCTGGGCCTCTTCGATCTTGCGCTTGGCCTCGTCGCCGAAAAGCTGCCGTCCCGAAACGTCCTTGACGATAATTTCTCCAGCCTGGGTTACGCCCACCATGGTTTTATCCGGCAAAAACTCGCTCATTCGAATGTTGTCGGCGCCCTCGGGCCGTTTTTCCGCATCAAAAAGCTGCTCATCCATTTTGGCGAACTTGTCCTCGCCCATGGCGCTGTAAAGATAAATTCTTGCCGCCGTGAGCGCGCCGCGCGGATCCAGCTCCATGTTGCGCTTGATAAGTTCGAAATTCTTGGATTCCATCGGATCCTGGCTGTATTTGCTGGCCGAAATCTGCTCATCCACCAAATCGCCGGCAATCTCCTTGTTGCCGGATTTAAGGGCCGCGTAAATGGGCATTACCCGGTTGATGCGCCCCTGGCGCTGCTCCTCCGACAAATTGGATAGCGTTTGCTGCACCTGCTCGGAAAGTTCCGGGAAGCGTATCGCCAAATTGCGATAGTCCTCGATGGTTTTTCCCCGGCGCTGAGCAAATGCGCCCAGCGCTTCTTGAATTTGCGCCTGGCGCTGCTGGGCCTGCTGTTGCCGCTGGATCTCGTTGCGCTGCAAAGCCATGGTTTGTGCCAAATTAAACCCTTTCATGGCCTCTAACACTGGATTTTGGACATCAATACGATAATCTATAGGCGCCATTATATTCCCTCATAAACGGGCCGTCCGCCCGGACCAATATAGTATTGCCGAGTCGATCCACCCTGGATTTGCGGCGTTTGCGGCGTTTGCGGACGATTGAGATACGCGCCCATGCCATACCCGACCCCGGATGAAATCCCGCCGATCATGTTGGCCCGTGCCTGGGCCTCGGCCAATATTTGAGCGGCATCGATATTGCCGGACTGGATGGCCAGGTTTCCCAGGGTCGGATCGAGCGGCAAAATACCCGGGTGTCCGCCGACATCGGGAGGATAGGCCGCTGTCGTTGTGGCCGACATGCCGGTATTGCTTAATCCGGCCAGGCGAGCGTATTGCTCATTGATGGCCTGCTGAAGCATGGCCGGACGATACTGCGATAGCGCCCCTTGCACATTGCCGCCGCGCAGCCCGCCCGTTGCCGATGCGCGCTGCAAAATGGCTTCTTCGCCTTGGCGAGTAAGTTCTTGCAAAATAGGGCTGTCCGAAATTTTGGCGATAGCGGCTTCCTGCGCCTGCTCGCCTGTCATTCCAGCATAAGGGCTGATCGCTGTCGATTCACCTTCGATCCTGCCAAGTTCGCGCTGCTGCTTCATCTCATCGATGGACTTTGCGCTGGCATCTTGTATTTGATCCTCGCTCCATTCTGGATGATATTTTCTGATCGTGTCGCCAATACTGCCCGCGATCATTGCTTCTATTGAGCTATCTCTTGCAACCGGCTTCCGCAATTTCGATGCGACCTTGTCAAGATCGATGTTTCGCTGAAATTTTACGATACCACCGCCGTAAACATTGTACTCTTCGATTCCTTTGGGTTTCACAGGTTCGGTCTGGACCGGGGAGGGAACGGCAATTCCGGAAAGCGCCAGCATTTCGAAAAAGGCGCCCTGACCGCCTTGTTTGTAGGGCGCAAGAGAGGTTTTCAGTTCGGTGAATTGCTTTTCAACTTCGGCTTTTTTGCGCCGATATTCTTCCATCTGCTCATCGTATTGCCGCCGCTGCTCTTCTAACTGTTCAAGCTGGATTTGTGATGCTTCGCCCAAGCCTTGTTTTTGTTCCCGAGCCGCATCTTTGGCTGCCTGGGATTGTTCGTGCGATGCGTATATCGTGCCGGCCGTGATAATTGCAGCGGCCGCAAGGTATCCTCCGCTCATGGCAGCCCCTTTCTATAGTCGATGGTAAGCTCTTCTCCCTGACTGTCGCCCATGCAGCCATTGATTTGTCTTAACGCTGCCAGAACAATATTTTTTTGGGAAAGCTCGACCAAAACGCAATTAGGATCTTTCGCATGGTTGACGTACTGAGCGATGCGGGTATATTGCCCATCAATGGCGTATGGAGCGATGTATTGCACGGCTTCAAACGGTATCGTCGAATGTACGCCGTAGCCGTGGATAAATGACAATCGGATGTTAATGGCCGTTTCGAACCCTACCGGCAGATCGATATAGGTTCTATGCGGATGCGGTTGGTAATCGATAGAATCGTGATCCATGCGATCTTGCAGGCGCTCATCCACAACCTTTATTTTTTCGGGAATGTCGTAAAACATTTTTTCGATAACATCCTGATCTCGGATGTTGTCCGGGTTGGGGTGAACGTTGTGAACGATACAGTCTTCGAGCGCATAGACGATTTTGTTGCCGGGCTTGGCCAAAAATGTATGAGGCGCCTGCATGACATCGATGCTGTTGCCATCAGGAAAAACCAAAAGCTGGCCTTTGACCAAAGTAAAAAGATGCTCGTGCAAATGATTGTGCCCAATGGCAACCGTATTGGCCGGAATCACCATCTGACGCACATACACGCCAGGGGCAAAATAATGACTGATCGGGCAGTGCCTTTTCGGAAAATCCTTAATCAGAGAAGCCAGCTCGTAAACCTCATCCGGCGTCATGGGGAACCGATCAGCCGATATGACGATCTCTTTTCTCATAGCAGCTCCCGAAACGTCAGGCTGCCCTGAATGTCTGCATTGGCTGACAGCGGCGTGACGGCCAGCACCAGCTCGTCAGGCGTGCCATCGATGGCCGATCCGATCAAAAGCGAGGACCGAAATTCCCGGTCGACCGTCGTTGCGCTTTGCGAATATCCCGCATCCATTTTGATCCCCTGGGCGGTGATGTCGTTGGCGGTGGCGCCCGCGGCATACTGGCACGCGCCGTTAGTGATGTCCGACCAGCTCAGCGTGCCGTTGTAGGTCGGATTCATCAGCAAGCTCCATCTGAAATTGTCATTCGTCTCGCTGATCATGGACATGAATTCGGGCAAAACTGTGATGTCCAGATGCGTTGATTTGAGCCTTAATGCCAGCAGAACATAGGGCGTGTCAGCGGTATTGGCGTCAAGATGAGTGTTTTCGGTATCGATCGCCCGCGAGACTCCCGTTTTTTCGAATCCTCCCTCGCTCATTACCGACGTACAGATATGATCCAGACTGCCGCCGCCGCTGCCATCGCTTTGGATATCCCACCTGGCCGGCAAATTGGGCGTGGACATGTAAACGCTGGTAAATGACGAATCATTGGCATGCTCGAAATGATGCACGTACTGAATAATACCATCGATCACAAAGCCGACCCTCACCTGGCCGGTGCCAAGCCACTCAAAATCGATAATGCCGATTTGAATGGCGTCCAAATCCAGCGTTAGCCCCGATGGACCGCTGCCGTCCATGGGATCCATATTCCAGCTCGCCTGGGCGACCGTTTCCGTCGTCGTTCCATTTTTGGCAATATTCCAGCTCACGCTTGCACCCACGGACAGAAAAATTCCGTTATTGGGCGTCATGAAATTTGTGCTTGTGCCGTCAAACAAACCCGCCCTTTTGGTAACGCCCGTTTCGACCGATGCCAAAAACGTCATGAAACAAAGCATAGACTTGGCCGGCTGGTAATTGAACCTGCGCTTGGTTTGCCGGATCGCAAAATCCGAACTGCTGGCGGTCACCGATAACCGCGTTCTGGCATCGGTCGTGCTATGACTCGATGTTGCCGATCCGCCCAGGGATTCATCGATGAAAAGAGGCCCCGCGTCGTGAAGCTGCTTGCTGTCGAACAGTGTTACCGGGTTGGATACCCTTAATCGTTCAAATGCGTCGATCGTTCCCGTGTTGCCAAACTCGGCAATACTTACCGGTATACTGCCCCGCTGCGTCGCGCTTACGCTGACATAATTACCGGACGGATTTTCACCGGCCAGAACCGCCTTGATCAATTGGGCGCGATCCTGGCCGGTAAAATCCTCGTCGATCCGATGGATCAAGCCCGATAGCGGTGGTACCATTTTGCTCATCAGCTTTTGATCGCTCCGTAAACCGTTACCGTCAAAGCACTGGCAACGCTTGTGCGGTAGGCCAAATTGCCTGCCGGATTATCGATAAAAATGTGATCCAGCTCTAATGTATATCCTGGCGGGAGTTCCATGTCCCACACAATGGCGGTTGATTCGTCGAAAGTGGTGCCATCTGTATCGTGAAAAAATCTTAACAAAACCTCTGCTGACGAAACGTTGCAAATTTTGACGAATACCTGCACCTGTTGCCCGCTCGACGATTGATAAATGCTGGCAGGCGTTGTGTTGGCAAAACGCGCCTGGGCAAGTTGGGTGTAGGTCAACATGGGCTTTGCACCATCGCGAAAAACTCCAGCTCTTCCAGCTGCGCCTGGATATCTGCAATATCGCTGTTGATATCGCTGATCTGACTGCCGATGACGATCAACTGCGCATTGATGGACGCGATTTGAGAGTTGATCGTTGCAATGTCGGCCGGCAGCGTCTCACCCGCCTGTCTAAACAGCTGCTGAAAACGCAAAATACTTTCGTTGTTCGGCAAAAATTTGGCCAGCTGATTTCGATCCAATGACTTTGGAATGATCGTCATACTTCAAGCCCTTCGATCTGCGCTTCAAGCCTGGCAATGCCGATATGCGCATCGCTGGTCCCGCGAAAACGCTGGATGCGCCAATTGCGGAACATGCCCTGGCGATGCCAAATCAGCCGCTTGTCGCGCTCGCCGCGTTTGCCGGCATCGATGGGATACTCCATGGACCAGGTCTCGCCGTCCAGGCTAAAGCTGGTCCAAATGACCGGCTCCGCTCCCAGGGCGACGCGCCCTGGCAACGTTACAAGCTCAAGTTCATGGACGATGGCGCCACGGCTTTCGTTGTAAATGATCTTGGTCATAAACTCCCAGCCGATTGTCTCGCCCCAATGGGTCGATACGGACGGATCCAAATAACCCACATTGCCCTCATCGTCTCCAACCAGCCATTTATCATAACACCAGCACAGATTTTTGGCCGTATAAGCGGCATTGCCGTCGATGCTTGTAGAAAGCACGAACCAAATCGGCATTTGCGCAACGCGGCTCCCCTCGGCATCGTACACCAGCGTTTTGTCCGGCAGCCTGATCCATAAATGCCGATGGTCTTTATCCACTCGCGATTCGATAAGGCATTGCTCCAGCTGATCCTGGGAGTACTTTTGCAGAATAATATCGATTGCGCGCGTGGAAATTTTGTTTGAATCGGCGTTGATTCCCAGCCAGATCGCAGGCGATTCGTTACGCGCCGATCCAAGAAAGGCCACTGATCCCAAAAACCAACATTTACAATGCGTGCCGATGGCCCCCCGATCGATGCGCGTTCCCTCAACGCGCTGAAACGGGAAACCACTGCCATCCACGTTTTGAAACACCTCGATGGTGTTGCGATTGATCACGTAAGGCTCATTGCGGATCTTGATCAGGCCCAAAATCGGATCCGGATCGACCTCGCTCGACCCGTATTTGAGAGGATTGACCGAAAACGGGTTTCCTATATCCGTGACGATGATAAATTCTCCATCGGTGAGCATGAAGTAGCCATCGATGTAAATCACGTCGATGACCGTGCCCAGGTCAGGGTCGGTATTTTGCGCCAGGGTCGCGCCATCGTACAGATACAAATTGCCGGCTGAAACGATCGCCAAATGATCGAAGCTATAGTCCATGCGAACCGGATCGCTTGTGCCGCCCACGTCTCCGATAACGTTTATTGTTCCTGTAATGGAAACCGAAACCAGTTTGCTTCCCATCACCCGGTAACAAGTGCCATTCCACTGGATCGCGCCCCGGTCTGCTCCCGGACCGCCCGCGGCAAACGCAACAATGCCATCGTGAGGCCTTAAATAGCCCTGGCTGATACCATGATCGTGAGGCACGGGGATCAGGTTGAGAGGATAGAACGTTCGAAAATCGGCGTTTTCGTCGGCAAACGTTCCTATGGCGATTGGGATTTTCATTGTTTAAGACCAATTACATGATTTTTTTTGATCGAAATCAATTTTCTACCGAGAGGATAATTTTCATCCTCAACCACAGCCGCACCAGGAACAAAACAGACGGCTTCAGCAACTTCATATGATCCATCCGGGTTTTGTTGTTGCGTTGTCACCTGTACAATACAACCATGCCCAACGTCATATGCCTTGGTACTTTTCATCCAGCCTTCATTTTTGCTGTACGCCTTAAAAATTAATTTGAATGAATCCGGATTACCGATAAATTTTACATCGGGAACATTTTCAGAAGTTCCTGAAGCGTCTGAGTTATGCAAAGTTTTAGGCTGCATTTTACCGTTTTCCGTTTATTGTAATTTGTTATCCAACCCTGTACCAAGTGTTACCCGGCAAATCGTACCGTAGCCGGAAAAAATCGTTGGCTGCCAGCGTCGCCAATGCTCCGACAACGCTGGCGCCATTTCCATCAATTGTCAAGGTGGTCACCGCTTGCGTCGAGTTGATGAGAAAATCCTGCTTGTTCTTAAGATTTGCGGCAGCCGGCAAAACGATCGTGCCGGCCGCGTAACCGGCAACCGGCGTCAAAATCAGATGCGTGTTGACGTTGCTGTCTGTGACCTGAACGCTAAACCCGGTTGCGCTGGGAGCGGCATACTGCACGGAATAATCGGCCATGGCGCCAGCATCTGAAAACGACAGCGCGTTTTGAAAAAACGCTGCGACCACGGATGCCGCGGCGCCCCTGTCGTCGCCGTGAACGCTGGAACCGATGCCGAAAACATCACCGGATTGGATCGTATCGATTCGGGTTAATTTGCTTATCGGCATAATGCTCCTCGATGATTACTTGTAAGGGTATTGCCACTTTCCGCAAAACACACAATAGATTCCTCGCGGCGTGACGGAAAAAACCTGACTTTCGCAATCGCAGGTCCAATGATCCTCATCGCGGCTGAGCGAATTTTCATAATGCCCGTGGTTATAATGGCATTTTGGACATTCAAACCCGGTTGTCCCTACCGGCACCACTGCCACCCAGCGATAATGGCAAAGCAGGCACTTGGCCCATCCAGAACTATGAGACTCTTGCCCGGCAATATCTTCGAGTTGGATTACTCCTCCCATGGTTGCGGATCTTCTTGGGGTTTCGGAAAAAATCGCCGCGTAACCAAACCCGGCTTGTTTCCCGAACCGCGCGCCATCGTTTCTGGAAGTTGCCTTTCCCTGGGCTTTGAAAAATAGATGAGCAATCGGTTATAGCTCGAATTGGCCGTAGCATGCAGTTCTGTTGATATTTTTTTGCCGAACGCGGGTGCAAGCTTACGCGCCAGGTTCGCGTAAACCGCCTCGATCGCCCAATCCGGCAAATTCGTTTCTTCATCCAACAGGCTATCGTCGGGCGATGCCGTCATCGGCCAAGCCAGATCGATGCCCGCCGCGTGCCAGTTGGCCATCATGCTGTCCATTTTCCTCAGTGCGCTGCGATAATCCTCGGGCTTCAGATTGAAAACGTAGGCGGATAGACCCGCTGCATCGAATGCTTCTTTAATCAGTTCTCGTTTGGTCCAGCTCATGCAATTGCCTCGTCATGCGCTTGCTTTTCTTCCTTGCATTTTTTGACCGTGTAAGCCGATACATTATATTTTTCGGCAATCGACGACATGCTCCCACCATCATTTGCTATCTGATCGCGCTCGGCATCGCTCAACTGATTGTATTTTCGCAAAGGCTGCTCTGGCTCTGGATCAATCTCAGGAGGTTGATCTTTTTTTGAATCGGATTCGGAAACAGGCCCGGTTTTTTTAGACGACGCTTTTTGTGACGCCGCCAGTGCCGCGGTCGTCGTCTTATGCCAACCATTTTCAATGTACCTGGGCATGTCTTCCTTTTCGACCACAACATAATCATATTTGCCGCCATGTATCGCATGCGGGCCCGGATGCCGATACAGCATGATGCTCATTATCTCGATCCTTTCAACTTGCGCGTTTTGTTTTGGCTCGACCAGGGTTTTTTGCTCAATTTTTTGAGGACTGACTTTTTTTTGGCTCTTTTGGCTGCCTTACGGGCAGTGTTGAGCGCAATGGCAACCGATTGTTTGGTCGAACGCCCGCGCTTTTTTTCGGTGGCAATGTTTTTCGATATCGATTTGCGGCTGAACCCTTTAATGAGAGGCATGTGTCACCTTCTGAGAAATATTTGAAATTATGGATCGGCCCAATCGGCCAGGCCGATCCTTCGAAACCAATGCGAAAATCATCGTGCATTGGATTCGTACTCAAACTTGAATCGGATCAGGTTTGACCGAATAACAAAATCCCGGCAAACTCTGTATTTTTGCACGCCACGCCGTAAAGTACGTCCAACCGAAAAAGGATATCCATCGTTTTGATATCATACCATTTTTGCATAACGACCTCGATACCCTGATCAGTAGAGGCGCGCATTACAGCGGTCCCCGCGTCTGTCGGTACCTCATAACGGCCGGGAATGATCTCCAGCGATTCGCGCTGCCAGAAAGGATTGGCATATGCGTCGGCGATATTAAGGAAAGTGATCGCGGCGCCGTCGGCGGGCGTTGCCGTGACATTTTGATACATCGCCTCGGCCGCCGTTGTGCCTCCATTGCTAATAATCGGCGGAGTAATTTTAACATCTCCCGAACCTCCCGCACCGGAAACGATTTCAACGATCCGAAACGTTTTCAACTGGCCGGTATCCTTTTTGGTGATCAGATGGCAGGAATTCACGCCGGCAATGGTGAACGCATCGCCCACGGCGACCGTGCCGCTGGTGACCGCTATCGTGATCGTTTGAAAACGATTGTCAATGTTGGTGTTGCTCGTCGAGTCCCATCCCTGGGGCGTATAGTATTGGTCGGCACCGTCAACGGTCACCGTCACGCCGGCAGCCGCCGTCAACCGGTTGGCATAATCCAGTTTGTAGGTTTCGAAGCTGGCCAAAAGCCCGATATAGGCTTTTTCATAGGCCGTGAGAACTTTGCCGGCCACGGTCCCGCGATCGGCAAGGTTGCTGGCCATGCTGTTGTAATCGCGCGTGGACAGCGCCGCAAAACGGTCAAATTGCGCAACGCCGATTTCATTCATGACGGCCTCGGCCAGGGCGATATCATCAAATCCCGATGCCGCCGCCGCCACGGGAACGACCAGCGATCCCTTGTTGACCGCCTCATCCATCATGCTCACGTTGATGTCGCTGGCCAGGCGCTGGCTGGCCGCTTTGCCAAGCCGCCCTTCCTGCAGGTCGTCTCTTAGCTGCTTGGCCGTCATTTTCCAAGGGACCGCCTGGCTGGTGTTGATCGATACAGGAACGCTCAGCTGCGTGCTGTCGTAAAAATTGGAGGTTTGATCCGTGCCGGAAAACGATTGAGCGATGTAAGGCATGGGCCGCCAAATCGTATCGTTGGCGCGCTCCATCATTTTCTGATCGGTCCGGTATAGGTTGACGTTGCGAGACAAAACGAGCGCGTCTTCAAACCCCAAAAGGATATCTTCGAACGCTACTCGTTCTTCTTTTGAAAAATCATTGGCCATCGGTTAATTCTCCTATTGGCCGGCCCTTTCCTGCTGTCTGAGCTTGCGGCGATAGGCAATCACTTTTTCCATATCACCTTCATCTCTTAGCCGCTGCAAACTTTTGCTCGCGCCAATGGCATTGCCGCTGCTCTCCAGCGTTTTTTCCGGGGCCGTTCGTGGTTTGCGTTTGGTTATTTTCAATTCTTTCTCCAATTTGGCTGCCGCAAACGAAAATTGTATAGGATCGCTGATGGCGCTTAATTGTTTCAGTCTCTCGGGATTTTTTCCAAGGGCATACATCAGGATGGCGGGATTATCGGCGGCACTGATGATAATACCGCGCTGAGTGGGACTCATGGCCTCGCTAACCGTTATTTCGGCTTCTTCATAATCGGATACCTTGAGCCTGGTTTTCTCGCTGTTAAAGCGGGCGAGACGTTGATTGAATTGCTGCTGTACGGCTTCGGCTTCGGATTTTTTCTTCTCCTGCGCCCGGTCATAAATCAAACGTGCTTCGTGCCATTCCTGCATGCGTTGAGAAAATTTGGTTTCGTCGTAATCCGATCCGGCCAGTGTCGGGATCGGTCCGGGATCGGGCATGTCAGGCTTGTGGCCATTGCCGGCACTTTGTCTGGATTGCATTTCCTCGATCTGGCGCGTCAAGCGCATGTTTTTCTTTTGGGCGCGCTCGTGCGCTCTGCGCAGATCTTTGACCCAAGGTGGCATTGCATTGTAATCGCGCTGTTCCGGCTCTTCATCACCAATGGAAACGGTTATCGATTCCTCGTCTTCATCATCGGATGAGGTTTCTTGCGATACGGCAGCGGCCGGACCGGGCTCGTCGTCCGGCTCGTTTGTGTTTTCTTCGTCATCGTTTGTTGATTCGTTCGGAGAATCGATAGGTTCTTTCTCAGGCGCTTTCTCTTCCCGATCTTGCTCGTCAGCCATGTTTCCTCGCTTTCTTTACGGCGCAGCGGGAGCCGATTGTTTAGATTGCGTTTCTCGAATCGCTTTCATGGTCTCAAGGGTTTGTTTTTGTCTCTTGATGTCCATGTCGCTGAGCGCTTCGGATGTTTTTGCCTCTACTTCTCTGGCTTTGGCCACGGTATATACCGTGTCTGCACGGGCTTTTTCGGCCTTGGCCAAGCTTTCGGCGGCCTCGGCTTTCAGATATTGCTCGGAAGCATCTTGCTGATTGCGCTGCAATTGATCCAATTCCCTGGCCATTTCCTCGGCCTCTTTTTCGTTTGGAGGGATTACGCGCATGCGGATCAATTTTTTGCGATAATACTGGCGGACCTCTTCGATTCCCTCGCCTTCCATGTTCATCATGATCATCGCACTGATGACCGCTTGGCTTTCGGCATCGTTTACCACTTGCAGCATGCCGGTCAGCTGCCGCACAAGCGCCGCTCGCTTGCTGCTTGTGGATGGGCCTGCTTCGGCTACCACGTCCATGATCGCCTTGCTAAAATCGTTGTGATATTCGATTTGCCCGGTTTCCCGGTTGGTTCTCGGCTCCATCAGCTGTATTGAATCCAGCTCGTTTTGCCGCCCAAGGACTTTCAACCGCCGCCCGTTTTCCACGTAAATCTCATTTGCCATGGATAGCCAGATTTCACCGCATCGTTTCATCGCCTTCTTGAAATTATCAATGTAGATGAAACTTTGCATGTCCAGCTTGTTTTGGATCAGCTCAATGGCACGCCCCGATATGTTGGGCTGAAGCCTTTCGCCGGCCTGCTGATTGCCAAGCAGATCCTGGATGTCTTGTTCGGTAATGCCTAAAAGCCCGGCCAAAGCAGGAGGAATGACCGGCGACTTTGTATAACCGACCGGTCCCATCGGCCGTTTGATGCCATCGCCATCATCGACCGGATTGATTGTCAGATAGGGATAATTTTTGATGTTGTCATCGGCCCATTGATCCTGATGACCGACCACCTGTTCATCGACAAAAATCGGTTTTTCGACTGGCGATGACACCGATATTTTTGCCAACATGCTGGTCATTATGTTTTTCAGCAGTTGAGCGTCTTTTGACAATCTCACGTGACCCATGCAGCGTTCAATGTTGGCAAAAAACCATCGTTTGCCGTAAACCGGAACGATCGGAATATATTTTCCGGCAACAAATCCACAATCTTCAAGAATTCCTCCGCCCGATAAAATATATTTGTGACAGCGCTTTTCCAAAACGCGTTTTGGCTCGATCTCCTTGGCGCCAATGGCGGTCAAAACATGCTCGGTCCAAGGCTCTTGCTTTAAATCCTCCTCGTAAAACCGCTCCTGACTGCCGTCCAATTTTTCAAAAATCCGGATTTTGCGCGATACCTGCTCGATCAAATAGTACTCGGCAACGTAAACGACGTCCGGCTGCACCCAATCGAAAAACAAGAATTCATCATCCTTCGGCCAGCTCGCCGGATCGTCATCGTATTTTTCCTGGTAGGATTCAACCGTCATGGAAACAATCACAAATGCAAACCGGGCGTCTCTTTTATCCTGGCGCTTGGCCTGCAGATCAAAATATACCGAAGTGTCCGCATCATAAATCGGCTCGATGCGGATGCATTGATAGTCGTTGTCCTTGTCGCTTTCGTCTTCGTATCGTGCCGCAAGCCGCCAAGCGCCAATGCCTCCGCCAATGGCTTCTTCAAACGCGTTGTCGTAGGCCTCGCCGGCTACAGAATCTTGCTCATCGGCTCTGTAGCGCCCATCACAGACATCTGACAGAGGATTTTCGATGCCGTCTTTGGGAATAAAATCGACCGTAACGCGGTTGTTGCGATACTCGTTGATGATGCGGATGACAGACAAATGGATTTTGTTGATTTCGAATTTGGGCTGATTTTCGAACTGATTGCCGATGCTGCCCTCCCACTGGGCGCCGGCGATGCTATAAAATCGCCGGTCCTCGGCGCACTGGTCGCGCTCAAACTTGATGGTTGACTGTATTTTGTCGAATTGTCGCAGCGCCCGGCTGTGAATATCAGCCAAATGATGCTGTTTGGATAATCTCGGCATTTACTGCCTCCATTATCGGCGAGCCATGGGATTGTTTGTGGGTCTCGGCGCGCCAGCGCCGGCATGTTGACTTTGAGCCCTGGATTTTTCGGCTCTGCGGTGTCCCTCGTGAGAGTATCGGAGTGCGTCGATGAGGTGATTGTCACGGTCTGCAAGGACCGGCAGGACAAATCCGCTATCTGCATCAATTTTATATGAAAAAAGCGTCAGCTCGTCAATGGTGTGTTTGCAGCGAACATGCACCACAATTTCATAAGATTTGAGCCATTCAACACCTTCCTCTACCGATCCAGCCCCCTTCACGCTTTTGTAAATCCTCGGAAAGCCGTGTTTGCGTAGATGCGAAATGGTTTCCGGACGGCTGCTGTCTGCTATGATCGGCCATTTTCTCGATTCGGGTATCGTGTCGAAAAAATCTGGCAGATCGATGACCTCACAGCCTAAACGATACGCCTCATAATCGATATAGATCGTTCGGCCGATGATATGGGACCGTATCAAAACGCTCGGGTCCGTCGAAAATCCCCAATCCGCTCCAAAACGATGAATGGCATCGGGAGGCGCTTCGAATTCATCGATGCGCCAATTTTGGAAAACGCGGGCCTCACTGTGTTTGACGTAATCGCCTAGCCAAACGTGCGCATACTTGTCAGGATCGTTATCGCGATCCCATTCGACCTCTTTTCCCAATACCTCAAAAGGGAACCAGGGATTATCCTTATAGGTCGATTTGACGACAACGCTATCGGCTGGGGGACTTGCCGATCTCAAAAACTTGTCGATTGCATCGGTTTTAAAACGTGGATTCCAGCCTGCCCAAATTTCAGATCCCGGCTGACGTATGGTTGGCCTTAAAATTGTCAGGCTTTTATCGGACAGGTTTTGACCTTCCTCTATCCAGGCAATATCAAAGGATTCAAGTGACTTTACCGAATCGGCATTATACGATTGCATCCCCTGGAAAATGATCAGGCCGTTTCCAGGTGTTTTGATCTGGCTGCTCTGAATGTCAAAGTATGCGCTGGCTCCCATGCGTTCGATTTGCATTTCAAGCAAACGCTTGGCACTGTGTTTCAAATCTTTTTGAATTTCTCTGATGCAAACACTATGAGTGGATGGTTTTAGAAGATGCCGCTCGATCATTAATTGTGAAAAAAACCAGCTGCGCCCACCGGCCCGGCCGCCATACGCGCCCCGATAGCGTGCGTACTCGACCAGCAACGGCTGCGCCCAGCGAGGCGTTTCAATGCGCAGCGTGTTTTTTCTTGGCCGCTTTTTTTTGGCTGGAGGAAAGTTTTTTTGGATTGGATTGCGCGATGGGTTCAACATCGATTATGACCCGCTCGATTCGTTCGATTTTCACCGAATCGCCATCTATGCCACTGACTTCGTGCCGCTCCGAATAACCGCGGCTTTTACCGATCGTTTTCAAGTAGTAAATAACCGCGGTGAGATTTTTATCGTCGATGTAATCTAAAAGCGTGCCTTCGCAGCGATCGAGCATTGCCTCTCGAACATCGGATAATAATCGCTGCAGGCGGCGGCTTTTGGATATGCGGCTGTAAATCGCCTGATAGGTTACGTTTAAAGCCTCGGCGGCAGGTGTGACCAGGCCGCGCGATTTTGTGAGGGCAAACTCGATCTGATCAATAGTTAAATTGGGCTGGGTATGCGGTTTTCCGGCCATTTTTTATGCTCAATTTTTTGAAATTACATCGATATCCAGCATTTTTTCCGGATGTATTTTCAGCGTGATCATAATGGTCAGAACGTTTTTATTCAACTCCTTTATCTCTTTGAGCATAATGCTTTTTTCGTTTTCGGATTGCCGGATCTTCGCAAAAACTTCATCCAGGTTCGCCTGGCAGGTTCGCCTATCGATTAGATTCAACGTCCCACGATCCCCAAATATGATATCCCGGATATGATCGATCGCCATTGAATTGTTTTTTAAATCGTTTCGTAATGCGGCAAATAATGTAATTATGCTAACTACATACGCACCAATGTAAAGCAAATCTTTTAGGGTTAAGATCATAATTCGGGCCTTTTTGAAATTCATTCAGCCCGTTAAAACTTGCAAATGAGCGGCCATTTCCATAGAAATGATGATCAAAAGATGTCATCGAACGATTGACGGCTGCTATAAAATCCGCGAACACATAATTTTTTCGTAGCATCGCGCGGATCCTTGATCCATTCGTGCGAATGAATGTGATCAAGTAACATTTTGGTCAAATACACGTCATTAAGGCAATAATCGATCACGGCGCCAATTTTTCCTTGCTGCCACAAAACTGGCGCCGTTGGGCCATGACCGGTCTTATCCAGACCAAAATTGGTCTTGCAAACATCATCCAAACCAAATCCGATATGGCTGGGATCGGAAAATTCGGCGGATAGACCGGCACCCTTCCAAATTGCAACCAATATGTCATATGATTTTTCCGTCTCGACGGATATTCCATTGGCCGCCAATAACCGGTTGTCAAAAGCGATCGAATTAAAGCCCACAACAACGTTGTGCCGGTCTACCAGCTTTTGAAATTCGTCGAAATTATCCTCACAAAATACTCTATAGCGGCCAGTGATGTAATCGTATGCCCCGATGCACGAAATACCCATGTTGACGAAATCTTTCCATCCATCGCAATATTCGATGCCATCAATCGCGGAATGATTTTCATCTGCTATGGCCTTTTTGATCTCGCAATCGTAAATGATCATATCAAAGCTCCATCTTCGTGAAATAATTTGCAATTAGAACAATACCGGTATCGAACATCGTCCAGGTTATAGGACCTTAACCCGCAAACATGGCAAACGATGGACTTGCCATCGGCGGCAATTTCAAATGATTTTCGAGGCATTGCTGTTTTATCATGCTCGCCTTCATAGTCGTTCATCCGCATCCCCCTTATCGTCGATTTTGATGATCGCACCACTTTGCATCAACTCGATCAAACGCCCGATCGGAACGCAACCTCCATTAAATCCATTCGGGAAAAACCCGCTTGACTCAACTTTAAACACTTTGTTTTTATATATTATTTTATCCCCTGGGGCAATTATCGGTTTTTCTGCATTCATCTGACTTGCTCCTTTCTCCTCCCCAATTTTATCGTTTTTGACCAGACTCAAAAAAAACCCTGGCGGATTATAGATCCTGCCCTTGCTCATCAGTTCAACGGTTTTATCCGATTCGGTCTTTATACGTTCCAGCGGCACCCCCAAAAGCCGCACCAGACTGGCCGATCGTATTTCTCGGCGAATGTCTGGATGGATCGCATCCCGGATCGATGCAAGCGCTTCAAGGTCAACAACAACATTTTTTCGCGGCTGGCCGGCAGGATAAGGATCCGCCGGCCCGCTTCGATCCGGCTGCTGTTTTTCTTTTGAAAACTTCTTTTGATCTTTATAAGAGTCCGGCACTATAGTACCGGTCAGAGCGGAACTATCGTTCCTATCATGGACCTGGTCATTTCCTTGGCCAAGGGCTGGCCCGGAAGGTTCCCGGGGAACCTGGTCATTTCCTTGGCCAAGGGCTGGCCCGGAAGGTTCCCGGGGAACCTGGTCATTTCCTTGGCCAAGGGCTGGCCCGGAAGGTTCCCGGGGAACCTGGTCATCTCCTTGGCCAAGGGCTGGCCCGGAAGGTTCCCGGGGAACCTGGTCATCTCCTTGGCCAAGGGCTGGCCCGGAAGGTTCCCGGGGACCCTGGTCATC
>Ga0316577_10000024_pt1 | contig 33248 bp, 27 predicted proteins | sample S5NA_FD_203073 | JGI IMG/M metagenome (GOLD analysis project Ga0316577, IMG submission 203073) | Rhizosphere microbial communities from salt marsh grasses in Alabama, United States - S5-7_050615r2r1 | ecosystem: Host-associated > Plants > Roots > Rhizosphere | place: USA: Alabama | collected... | reverse complement strand
CTTCTGCCCTCGGAGGGTTTCTTGACGAATTCCCTAAGCGGCACCCTTCCAACGACCGTACGGAAGAGTGGGGTTTGGCTTGACCTTACCACCCCAGATGAAAGCCGCTATCCTGGGTCGACCCGTGGAGACGGCCCTCCCGGCTTTTCTGTCCGTAACGACAATACCCTGGGCCGACTCCTTCTTCAGGAACTTGTCCTCAGCGCTTCCTGCATCTCCCTTTCGCATGGCATCCCAATCTCCAACCGGCTCGGCCGGCCAACGGTTCCCACCTGCGCGGGGCGGAAATCACCCTTGCACAGACCTTCTGTCTTAGTGCACTGCCCGTGCCGGGCCGCTGTCCCAGCTCGATGCTGAAGGCAACCTTGGGTTTACGAGGATTCGGAACACCGCCGGCGGGGAAGGGGTGTTCTCGTGAGAGGACACTCTCCGTGTGGATTCGACACGGAGAGGAGGATCTTCCGGGAAGCCGTGGATCCCGGGACGCGATCAGCTCCCTCGACGGGGGGGGACTCGTCTCCTCCTCCTCTCACGGCTCGGGGAGTCCGAGGTGGGAAGAGGGTGGGGGCGGGAGGTGCGCAGGAGCTGTAGGAGCTCACCGTCCTCCATGTCTGCCATGGAGTCCCCCTGGCAGAGGGCATGACGCACCGGGACGTCGGGTTCCCTCACCCTGCAGAAGGTGAGCTCCATGATGGAGATGGTTCTGAGGGGCAACACGCCGCTGGTGGACCGTCCCGAAACCCTCGCGATCCACTCCTGGCCGTCCTCCGGGTCGAGGAAGCTCCGATTCTCCGCCATCGGGCCCTTTGACGACGGCTCCCCGGCTTCCATGGCCTGGCGAACGGGGGTCGGTCTCCGGTCAGTGCTTTCCTGGTCTTCCTCTTCGGCCATGCATCAGATCCGCTGTGTGTGAACCCACCCGGTAACCCACCGGAAGTTGCTCGAGTGGCGATGGAAGTTCAAGGAACTCCACCTCCCGGACCTACCTCCCGCATCTGCCGGATGCCATCGGTCCCGGTGGTCCCACCCACTTGAAGCCTGCAGTCCTATGGCGCTACTTTGCCGGATTTCTCGGTTCCTGGACAAAGGGGAGCCAACCTCGCCGATCTTCGGAAAGGAACCCACTCCTGGGGGCACCACGATGGCATCTTCTCTGGATCCCCTCTTCCGACCCGAATCCATCGCGGTTGTCGGAGCCAGCCGGAACCCCGGCACCATCGGGTATCAGATCGTGGAGAACCTGGTGCGGCATGGGTTCAAGGGAGTCGTCTACCCGGTGAACCCGAATGCGACGGCGATCCACTCCATCCGGGCCTATCCCCGGGTCTCCGACATCCCCGACCCGGTGGACCTGGCGGTGATCGTCGTGCCCAAGGAGCTGGTCCTGGACGTCGCGGAGGAGTGTGGCGAGCAAGGCGTCAAGGCGGTAGTGGTAATCTCCGCCGGATTCAAGGAGGTGGGGGGTGATGGCGTGACCAGGGAAGCGGCACTCCTGGCGGTGGTCCGACGTCACGGGATGCGGCTGGTGGGGCCCAACTGCATGGGCCTCATGAACACGAGCCGCGACGTGAGTATGAACGCCACATTCGCCCCCACCATGCCCCCAACCGGCGCCACCAGCTTTCTCAGCCAGTCCGGAGCGATGGGGGTCACGATCCTCGACTACGCGAGCGAGTATGGCGTGGGGATCCATCAGTTCGTCTCGGTGGGAAACAAACCCGACGTGAGCGGGAACGACCTCATCGAGTACTGGGAGGACGATCCGGGGACACGGGTCATCCTCATGTACCTCGAGAGTTTCGGGAACCCCCGCCGCTTCACTCCCATCGCGAGAAGGGTCTCCAGGAAGAAACCCATCGCGGTGGTGAAATCCGGCCGCACCGAAGCGGGCGCACGGGCCGCGTCGTCCCACACCGGAGCACTGGCTGGGACGGATATGGCCATCGACGCCCTGTTGGCCCAATGCGGGGTTCTGAGAGCCCAGTCCGTCGAGGAGCTCTTCGACATGGCCATGGCCTTCGAGAGTCTTCCCGAGCCCGCTGGAAACCGGGTCGCCATCGTCACGAATGCCGGGGGACCGGGGATCATCATCGCGGATGCGTGTGAGTCCCTGGGCCTTGATGTGGTAGAGCTCTCCCCCAATACCCAGGCCGGACTTCGAGAGGTGTTTCCCGCCGAGGCGTCGGTCCGCAACCCCGTCGACATGATCGCCTCGGCCACGGGAAAAAGTTACGAGGTGGCATTGAGAATGGTCCTCAACGATCCTGGAGTCGATGCCGCCATCGCCGCCTTCGTTCCCCCCCTCGGTGTCAGGCAGACCGACATCGCCAGCAGCATCGTGTCCGCCACGGCCGGCAGAAGGGACAAGCCGGTCCTGGCGGTGCTCATGGGAAGGGAGGGCCTTCCGGAGGGCAGAGCCCAGCTGAAGGAAGCCGGGATTCCGGCTTACATCTTCCCGGAATCGGCGTCCCGGGCACTGGCCGCTATGCATCGCCATCGGCGATGGACGGAACGCCCGGTGGAGGAACCGGAGAAGTTCCCCGTGGACCGAAGGGCGGTGGAGCTGATCCTGGACCGGGTGCAGGCCACCCGCCGCACCCAGCTCACGGAAGTGGAAGCGCTGAAGGTGTTCAAGGCATACGGCGTTCCCACCATTCCTTACCGGGTTGCCCACTCCCTGGAGGCTGCCATGGAAGTCGCCGAAGAGCTGGGATATCCGGTGGTCTTGAAGATCATCTCTCCAGACATCGTCCATAAGACGGACACGGGGGGAGTCCGAGTGGATCTGCGGTCCCCGGAGGAGGTGGCCGATGGGTACCGGTCCATCGTGAATACCGTTCGGGAGCTCCACCCTCACGTGCAGATGGAGGGGGTCCTGGTAGAGAGCTACCTGAAGGGGGGCAGGGAGGTCATCATCGGGATGTCCACGGATCTGCGCTTCGGCCCGGTCCTGATGTTCGGCCTGGGAGGCGTGTACGTGGAAGCCCTGAAGGACGTCGCTTTTCGGATCCAACCCGTGACCCAGACCGACGCCGAAGAGATGATCCGTTCGATTCGCGGGTTCCCCCTCCTGGAAGGGATCAGGGGAGAGGTCGGGTCGGATCTTGGAGCCCTGGCTGAGGTCATCCAGCGAGTATCGCAGCTCGTGGGCGACCATGATCGCATCGTCGAGTTGGACATAAACCCCTTCCTCGCTTTCCCGGAGGGCGGGATGGCGCTGGACGCTCGAGTGACCACCAGGGAAGAAAAATCTGTTTACCCGCATCGGGAAGGCCGATAGATTGTTGAAGACGCTCCCCGAACCCCCAGGATAGGTGCATGGCGAAGGAGGCAGGGAACAAAGGACGGGCCTTGCGGGAGTTTTCCCAACTCCTCCGCATCCAGGAGCGCCTTCTGGGCATGCTTCAGGATGTGCTGGGCGAGTTGGGGGCGCCCACCACCCTCACCCTCCTCAGGGAGCTACGCAACCGAACCGGCAGCACCGCTCCGGAGAGCTTCGGCCGGGTCACGAATGCCGTTGAAACCGCGATACGGGAGCTGAAGGTATTCGAGTCCGAGATCCAGAAGGAGCTGCTCACGGATCCACGCGAGATCTCCGTGGAGGGAGTCACGAACCTGCCCGCCCCCCTTGCCCGTTTCCTGGCAGAAAGGACCCAGAACCCCCGCTTCTCCTACAAGGTCCATCAGGACCCCGTCCGGGGATGGGTCATCTCCTGGAAGGAGTTTACCGCTCAGGGAATCGTCAGAGGGTATGGCCAGTTCTATGAGCGGCCGTATGCCTGGCTGGATGACTGATGGGACGGGAGGAGGCCGCGACGGATCCGGAAGGAGGATCGTCCCCGCTCAGAATGGTCCCTGTATGGAGGCGGCAGGCGTGAACCGGAGAAAGGCCACCGTCTCGTCCCCGTAGAACATTCCGATGTATTTGGCCTGGATCGGCGTAAGGCGTCGGACGGCCCAAACCAGGTGGACGTGGTTCGGTTCTCGTGGCTCGTTGAGGATCCGCATCCCGGCCTCCTCCGGGAGCCGGTCCCCCTTACGGTTGTTACAGGGGGAGCAGCTGGTCACCACGTTCTCCCAGCTGTTCTCTCCCCCTCGGGACACAGGAAGAATGTGATCACGCGTGAGGAACTGACGCCCCCTCAGCTCGCTCCGGTGCCGACCGCAGTATTGGCAGGAGTACCCGTCCCTGGCGAAGAGGAAGGTGTTGGTGACCTGGCGGCGGAAGCGCCGGGGGACGTGCACGAATCGAACGAGGCGGATGACGAGGGGAAAGGGGACTTCGTCGCGTTCCGAGCGGAACGCTCGTTCCCCGTCCACCTCCAGAATCTCCGCCTTCCCGTCCAACACCAACCGGACGGCCCTTCGAGCCGGGACAATGGTTAGAGGCTCGAAGGAGGCGTTCAGCGCCAGGCAACCCATGGGAACTGATCAGGCTCCTTCTCAGCTTTTGGACGCCCCCTGGATTCCTACCCGGAATCCCCTTCATGTGTAACACCAAAGGGCCTTTCCGGGTGCCCTCACCCGCAGTCCGGAACCGGATCCCGAGGGTGAGAAACCTCGTGTGGAAAGTATTCGCGGGAAGAGCCCGGGGCAATCCTCCACGGGCTTCAACGAGCCACGGCGAGCTTCTCGGTCAGGCACGAAATCTGACACCCGGATCCGTCGGAGGCTACAAGATATGGGGGCGAGCGCATCGCGGGGCGCCGGAGCTCGAGACGGGCCCGCCGCCAAGGATCGAAAACGCTCGAGGAATGCGTGAGGGCCACCCCCCGGCAGTCAGAGCAGCGCGGCAGGATCCCGATCGATGACCACTCGGACGTCCCTCCCCTTGGCCTGAAAACCATCCCTGAATGCTCGAAGGACCGAGCCCAATGCACTCGAGGATGGGGAACGGAGGATGAAATGCCAGCGCCAGCGTCCGTGAAGCTTCTCGATAGGGGCCGGAGCCGGCCCCACCAGCTCCACGGGCCCCGAGGCACGTGCCAGGCGGGACTGAAGCCAGGAGGCCCCCCGTTCCGCCTCCCGGGCCGCTTCCTCGGCCCGGGGACTGCTCACGAGCACATTGGCGAGGCGAACGTGGGGGGGGTATGGGGGAGAGATCCTCTCCTGGACCTCCCGTTCGGCAAACGAAAGGAAATCGTGCTTGAGGGCCGCCCGCACGGAGTAATGGTCCGGTAGGGAGGTCTGGACCAGGACCTCCCCTCCCAATGGGCCTCTCCCGGTCCGCCCCGCCACCTGACTCAGGAGCTGAAACGTCCTCTCGCTCGCCCTGAAGTCCGGGAGGTGAATTCCCACATCGGCGTTCACCACCCCCACCAGTGTCACCCTGGGGAAGTCGAGGCCTTTGGCGATCATCTGCGTCCCCAGGAGGATGTCGATCTCGCCCCGGCCAAAGCGCCCCAGGATCTCGTGATGTGACCATTTCCCGGACGTGGTATCGACATCCATCCGGGCGATACGGGCCCCGGGAAAGCTCTCCGCCACCACCTGCTCCACCTGCTCGGTGCCGAGCCCCCTGAAGGTCAGGGCCTCCGAGCCGCACCGGTCACAGCGATGGGGCGCCGGTTCCTCGTGTCGGCAATAGTGGCAGAGGATGCGGTTCTTGAGTCGATGGAAGGTGAGTGATACGGAGCAGTCCGGACACCTCCACACCTCTCCGCATTCCCTGCACTGGACGAAGTTGGAATATCCCCGCCGGTTCAACAGGAGGATGACCTGCTCCTTCTTCCGAAGGCGGCCCCGGATCTCCATCACCAGCCGGGGGGCCAGAACCCCACCCCCATCCTGGAGATCACGATTCCCCTCCCTTCCCCTCCCCCCAGGGGCTTCTCGCCTCTTTCGCCAGACCTCCCTCAGGTCCACGACTTCCACGGGCGGTAGGGCACCTCCCCCGACCCGGTCCGGAAGCGTGAGGAGGGTGAACTTCCCGGTCTGGGCGTTTTGCCAGCTCTCCAGGGAAGGGGTGGCGCTCCCCAGCACACAGACGGCACCCGCACGGGCCGCCCGGACCACGGCTACGTCCCTGGCCTGGTATCGGGGCCCCTCCGACTGCTTGTAACTCCCGTCATGTTCCTCGTCCACCACCACCACGCCCAGGTCCATCACGGGGGCGAAGATGGCCGACCGGGCCCCTACGGCGATCCGCTTCTCCCCGCTCCGGATCTGCCTCCAGGCGTCGAACCGCTCCCCATGGGAGAGGGCGGAGTGGAGCACCGCGACCTGGTCCCCGAAATGGGCCCGGAATCGGGAGACGGTCTGTGGCGTGAGCGAGATCTCGGGAACCAGGACAATGGCTCCCTTCCCCTCCTTCTGCACCAGCTCCTTCAGGAGCTCGATATAGACAAGGGTCTTCCCGGAGCCCGTGACTCCATGGAGCACTGCCGGAACGGGGCTGCCCTCGGACCACCCCCGCAGCAGCGTGTCAACGACACGGCGTTGATCCCCGGTGGGGACCAGCGGCTCCGGATCGGAGGGAGGGTGATCCTTGAACGGATCCCGGAGGACCTCCTCATCCAGGACCTCCACGACCCCCTTCTCCTCCAGCCCCGCGACGACGGATCTGCTGAAGCAGCCCTCCCGAAGGAGGTGGACCAGCTCCACCGAGCCCCCGGAGGTCTCCAACATCTCGTAGGCGTCCCTCTGTCGGGGGGCCCGGATGAACATCTGCTCCCTGTCGGCCAGCGATGAGAGCCAGGTAGCGATGCGGACCACGCGCTGGGTGCGGACAGGAGGATCCCGGGGGGGAAAGGTCTCGTGGCACAGAATCCCTCTTCCCGTAAGCCTGCGGATCTCCGGCCAGAGGGAGCCCATCCCCAGAGCCTTCCGAAGGGTTCGGACGCGCCGCGGGCCCTGGGCCTTCCGGAGCTCGGAGACGAGGCGCTCTTCTCTTGGCGTGCCGTGCCCATCCCAATCGCGGGCCAGGGTGAGGTAGTCTCGAGACGTGTCGGAGAGAACCGAGGGAAGTGCCCCCTTCAAGACCATCCCCAAGGGGGCCAGGTAGTATTCCGCCATCCAACGGCACAGATCCAGGATCTCCGGGGAGGCCGACGGGGTTCGGTCCAGCACATCCAGCACCCCACGGATTCCGGGAACGTCCTCGTCCCCGGCGGGCCCCACCACCCACCCGATCCGTTCCTCCCTTCGGAAAGGAACCAGAACGCGGGCCCCGGGTGGCGGTTGGGGCGCCGACACGGTGTACGTGAAGGTCTGCGCCACCGGGAGTGGCAGGGCCACCTCGACGCGACGCTCACCGCTTCCCAGGCCTGTCACAGGCTCACCGGGACAAGAGAATCCCCGGACCGTCCGGGGTAGGGTTACGCCGGGCTTTCTTCACCGAACAGGGGAAGACCCGTAACCTGGAAATCTCCATCGTCCTCCCCGCCGGAGCCCGTCTTCGACGGCCCTCCGGCCTCGTCTCCAGGACCATCGGTGCCCGCCTCCTTCATCTCCGGTACCCCCGGACGAGGTTCCTCTTGTTCCCGAAGCTCCTGGGACCCATCAGACGGGCGAGGCGCCTTCGTCCCCTTCAGAAGGTTGAGGCCCAGGAGGCGATCCCTGGTGAGGAGGCGATGGACCTCGGCCTCCCGCCGAAAGACGGTGAGGACTCCCCTCCATCCCCAACGCCTCCAGGCGCGGCGGACGATTCCCAGCTTCTCCTTGAGAGTGAAGAGCTCGTAGAAATCCGGGAAGGGCTTCCGGACCGGTCGACGGAAAGCCGTCTCCTCGTCCGTCCAATCCTCGGTCACGAGGTTCCCCACACCAGCCTCCACGAGGGTCCTGCGAACCTCCACCATCATGAGGGGCCTGGCGCCGAGATGCTCGGAGAGTATCCGACGGCGGTCTTCGTCCACCGGCGCCTTCCACACGAGTTGAACCAGTACAATTTGCCCTCCGGGACGAGTCACGCGGACCAGCTCTCGAATGGCCGCCTTCGGATCCACGGTGCCGGCCAATCCCAACTCGCCGACCACCACATCGAAGGTCTCGTCCCGGAACGGGAGGTCATCCGAGGGAGCCCGCTGGAAGCTCACCTGCCCGATGAGGCCCTCAGACCTGAAATGGTCCTCGGCAGCCGCGATGAGCCGGTCATCCTCCTCCACTCCCGTGCCGAGGACACCGCACTCCCGGACAAAGTACTCCAGGGGGATCCCCTTTCCTGCCGCCACGTCCAGGAGCTCCATTCCAGGCCCGAGGCCCGTGAGAAGAGCAACCTGGCGGTACAGGTCCTCGCCGCCGGGAGGAAAGAGGCGCCGTGGCGAAAGCCGGACGAGATCCAACATCGAAGGGGACCGGGTCTCGGTCCCCTTCCCGTGGATTCCGGCCGACCGGGAGGCGGAAGTCAGAAGGGCACCTCCTCCGAATCCTTGAGCTCTTTCAACGCCTCCTCCAGCACGGACTCGTCTTCAGAGGAGAGCTGGGCCTGGGTCTCCTCCTTGGCCTTTCGGCGAGCCCGGAAGTGCTGGAGCGCCATGGCCACGATGATGAATCCGCCCAGGAGGGCCAGGGGAGGCATGAGCCAGGCCCAGAGACCCGTTCCGGCCACCCTGGGAACCGCACGGTACTGGTCTCCGTGGTTGGCGAGCATCCACTCCACCAGGGAATCGGCGGGAGCACCACTCCACGCCATGGCCTGTATGGAGTCCCTGAGGAACTTGGCCTGCGGAGAGGGACAAACCTCCAGCATCATCCCCGGACAGAAGGGAGATTTGAGCCGGCTGATGGCGGCATCCCCCTCCGGATGAGGTTGCACCGGCTCATCCAGCCGGGGGGCCTGCTGGGCACCCACGGCTCCCGCCAGCAAGAGGATGGAGACGGCGGGGATTCCGGGCTTGAAAAACCACTTCATGATCCAGATCAGCTCCATTCTTACACCGGACTCCGACTCCCGGGAAGCGCTCCCGGACGTCGCTCTACCGGACAATTTACCCCAAGTTCCTGGAAAAGGGCCATTCAGGATGCCGGGGCGGGTCGTTCCAGACTCGCCAACGCCCTGAGAACAGCCACCGCTCCATTCCCCACCCGCTCCGGCACATATCCGCCTTCAAGCACAACAACCAGACGCCCCCCCGCCCTCTTCTCCGCCAACGACATGACTTCCCGCGTGAAGTCGAAAAGGTCCTCCGGCTCCACCTCCTGGCCACCCAGGGGATCTCCGGCCAGGACATCGAACCCGGACGAGATGAAGACGAACTCGGGGGAGAACCGCGCGTCCACCTCCCGAAGGGCTTCACCGAACCGATCCCGATACTCCTGCCTGGAGGTCCCGGGTGCCAGGGGGACGTTCAGCGTGGTCCCCCTTCCTTTCCCCGTCCCCGACTCGTCACGGAGTCCGGTACCCGGAAAATGAGGGTGCTGGTGGAGAGAGAGATAGAAGACGTCGGGGTCCTCGTAGAAGATCCGCTGGGTTCCGTTTCCGTGATGGACATCCCAATCGACCACCAGAATCCGCCCTCCGATCCCGCGGTCCTGCACATAACGGGTAGCAACGGCCACATGGTTGAACAGGCAAAACCCCATGGCCCTGTTCGGGGTCGCGTGGTGTCCCGGAGGACGCGTCGCCACGAAGGCGTTCCTGATGAACCCATCAGCGACCCCGTCCACCGCAGCGAGCACGGCCCCGGAGCTCCCTACGGCGGCGTCCCACGAAGCCTCCGATACCCTCGTATCCGGGTCGAGGGGCACGGACCGCTCCTCCTCCATGGCCCGATCCACCGCCTCCCTGACGAGATCCAGATGCTCCGTGGTGTGGACCCGCAGGATGTCCTCCTCCGTAGCCGAGCGGGCCTCCATCTGCGCCACCCTGTCGTGGAGAGCCACCATGTCCCGGGACACCGCAGCGGCCAGGGCTCGGAGACGTCCCTGATGTTCCGGGTGACCCCACCCCGGGTCGTGGAGGGGGGCCGCGGGGTGCAGGAGGAAGCCGGTGGGTTTCGGCAGGGACGCCATCAGCTCAAGCCTTTCCCTTTCCGATTCGATCCTGGAGAGCGTGGACCTTGTGGACCCGGCTTCGCAGGGCGATCAGGGCATCGCAGGCGGCGCTGGCCGCCGACATCGTCGTGAGGTAGGGGATGCTGTGCGTTATGGCCGCTCTTCGCATGGCATAGTCGTCGTACTGTGACTTCTTCCCCAGAGGCGTATTGATGAGAAGTCCCACCTCTCCAGACACGATTCCGTCCACGATGTTCGGGCGCCCCTCTCCCACCTTGAAGATCCGCTCACACTGGATCCCCAGTCTGGACAGGTACTGATGAGTCCCCTTGGTGGCCAGGATCCGGAATCCGAGGTCATGGAAGCGCCGAATGATGGGAGTCACGGTTCCTTTGTCCCCATCGTTGACGCTCACCACCAACGTGCCTCCGTTCAGTGGGACCGCGTTGCTGGAGGCCTTGGCGGCCTTGGCGAAGGCCATCCCGAAGGAGTCGTCGATCCCCATGACCTCCCCCGTGGAGCGCATCTCGGGGCCCAGGAGCGTATCCACCTCGAAGCGGTTGAAGGGGAAGACCGCCTCCTTCACCGCCACTCCGGGAACCCGGGGCTCCGCCGGCACATTCAACTCCGCGAGCTTCTCGCCGGTCATCACCCGGGCCGCCAACCTGGCAAGCGGTACGCCCGTGGCCTTGCTCACGAAGGGGATGGTCCGGGAAGCCCGGGGGTTCACCTCGAGGACGTAGACCTGACCCTCCCGGATGGCGTACTGGGCGTTCACCAGCCCCACCACGCCGAGCTCCAGGGCGAACTTTCGCGTCAGGTCCTTCATCTCCTCGATTTCCTCGTTGCCGAGAAGGTAGGGCGGGAGGACGCAGGCAGAATCCCCTGAGTGGACCCCCGCGTCCTCGATGTGTTGCATGACCCCCCCGATGACCACGTTCGTCCCGTCGGAGAGGGCGTCCACATCCGCCTCGAAAGCGTCCTCGAGGAATCGATCGATGAGGACCGGATGATCCGGGGATGCCCGAACGGCCCGGTCGAAATACCCCTTCAGCGATTCCTCGTCATATACGATCTCCATGGCGCGACCACCGAGGACGTAGCTGGGCCGAACCAGGACCGGGTAGCCGATGCTCCGGGCGACCTCGAGGGCTTTGGCTTCGCTCGTGGACACGCCGTTTTCCGGTACCCTGGCCCGCACCGTCTCGCACACCGCCGCAAAGCGCTCCCGGTCCTCAGCCCGGTCGATGGCATCCACGGAGGTCCCCAGGATGGGGGCGCCCAGCTCCTCCAGGGCCTGGGCCAGCTTCAGGGGGGTTTGGCCCCCGAGCTGGACAACGACCCCCTTCGGCTCCTCCAGGTGGATGATCTCCAGAACGTCCTCCAACGTGAGAGGCTCGAAATACAGCTTGTCGCTCACGTCGAAGTCCGTGGAAACCGTCTCGGGGTTCGAGTTGATCATGATGGTCTCGTACCCCGCTTCGTTCAGCCCCAGAACGGCCTGAACGCAGCAATAGTCGAACTCGATGCCCTGTCCGATCCGGTTCGGACCGCTCCCGAGGATGATGATCTTCACACCCTCGGACGGGGAAGACTCGTTCTCTTCCTCGTACGAGGAGTAGTAATACGGGGTGGCCGCGGGGAACTCTCCGGCGCACGTGTCCACGACGTTGTAAGTGGGTCGGATCCCCAGCGCCCAACGCCTTTCCCGGACATCCCTTTCCGTCTCACCCCTGAGCTCCGCCAGCTGCCGGTCGCTGAAGCCCTCCCGCTTCATGAGGTGGAGATCTTGCGGACCTGCCTCTGCCAGTTCCCGATACCAGGACTCGAGCTCCAGGATCTCCTGAAGCTGGTTCAGGAACCAGGGATCGATCCGGGTCGCTTCGTGGATCTCCGCCTCGCTCAGCCCAGCCTCCAGAGCCCGCTTCAGCTGGAACGGACGCTCTGCCGTGGGATGCCGAAGGGCCGCCAGCAAGCTCTCCCTGTCGTCGGCATCCAACCCGTCGTCCTTCAACCGCGGGCCGGTGACCCACCCGTGGCGGTCGATCTCGAGGCCACGAAACCCCTTCTGCCATGCAGAACGGAATGTCCGGCCGATGGCCATGGTCTCACCCACGGCCTTCATCTGGACTCCCAGGGTGGGATTCACCTCCGGGAATTTCTCGAAGGCGAAACGGGGCAGCTTCACCACCACGTAGTCCAGGACCGGCTCGAAGGAGGCCGGTGTGGTCGTGGTGATGTCGTTCGGAAGCTCGTGCAGGCGGTACCCTACTGCCAGCTTGGCCCCGACCCGCGCGATGGGAAACCCGGTGGCCTTGGAGGCCAGCGCCGAGGAGCGGGAGACGCGGGGATTCATCTCCACCACCAGCATTTCCCCGTCCTCAGGGTTCACCGCAAACTGGATGTTGCATCCACCGGCCTCCACCCCGATTTCCCGGATGATGGCGATGGCCGCGTCCCGCATGTGCTGGTACTCGGGGTCCGTGAGGGTCTGGGCCGGCGCTACGGTGATGGAGTCCCCCGTGTGGACGCCCATTGGGTCGAAGTTCTCGATGGAGCAGACGACGATGACGTTGTCGTCCCCGTCCCTGACCACTTCCAGCTCGTATTCCTTCCAGCCGATTACGCTCCGGTCGATGAGGACTTCCCCGATGGGTGAGGCATCCAGCCCCTTCCTCACCTGTGCCTGGAACTCCGACAGGTTGTACGCGATCCCTCCACCGGTCCCGCCGAGAGTGAAAGAGGGGCGGATAATCGCCGGGTACCCCGAGTCCTCCACGATGGCCATGGCTTCGTCCATGGTTCGGGCAAATCCCCCGTGGGGAACCACGAGACCGATGCGGTGCATGGCCTCGGTAAAGGCCTCCCGATCCTCCGCCATCTGGATGGACGTGGCGTTGGCGCCGATGAGCTCGATCCCGTGCTTCTGCAATACCCCTCGCTCGTGGAGCTCCATGGCGAGGTTCAAAGCCGTTTGCCCGCCCATGGTGGGGAGGAGGGCGTCAGGCGCCTCCGCCTCGATCACCCGCTCCACCCAGCTCGCCGAGAGAGGTTCTATGTAGGTCCGGTCCGCCAGGTCCGGATCCGTCATGATGGTGGCGGGATTGGAGTTCACCAGGACCACCCGATACCCCTCTTCCTTGAGGGCCCGGACGGCCTGAGTCCCCGAGTAATCGAACTCACAGGCCTGCCCGATGATAATGGGGCCGGAGCCCAGGATCAGGATGGATTCGAGGTCGGTACGTTTGGGCACGGTCGTCAGGGGTTCGGGCCGGATCGGAAGTGGGCGAGCCCGCCTCGACCCGGAAGCGTTCCCTCCGGCCAGTGGCGGGAGGTCGGAAGGGAAAGTCGAAGAACTGTCGGTTTCGGACACGAAATGGTGGCAGAGGAGGCGGAGGTTGGCAAGGTGGGAGGGGAATTCCCGGGACCGGGGACTTGCCAATCGGCGTGATGACCCGGACACTGAAAGGCGTGAGAGACGTCCTGATCCAGTCCCTTCATGGAGGACTCCGGTGTTACGTTCGAGCTCCAAATGGACCTGGGTGGTCCTGGTCACCCTTCTCTCCCCAGGCGGGTGCGTGAAGAAGAGCACTCACCGGACGACTCTGGACCAGCTGGACGCGGCCCGAGCCCGAGAGACCGAATTGGCTTCCCGGATGGAAACCGAGCTACAGCGAAGGGATGAGCGGGAGCAGCGGCTCCGGGACCAGCTCGACGATCTCCAGGCTGAGATCGAGCGTCTGATCGAGGATCTCGGTGCCTGTCGGCGTGAGAATCTCAGGACGGAGGCCGATCTGGAGGACGCTCGGCTGGAAGCTCAGCGTCTTCAGACGCTGCTGAGCGCCCAGGGGGCCCAGTCGCAGCAGCTTCAGGCCCGCCTGAACCAGCTGAGCGCCATAGAACAGGAGATTCGGGAACGGAACCAGATCTATGAGGAGGTCCTTTCCCGCTTTCGCTCCCTCATCGACGCCGGGCGTCTCAGCGTCTCCATCGCCCGGGGTCGGATGGTCATCAATCTGCCCCAGGACATTCTCTTTGCGTCGGGAAGCGCCGACCTCGGCGCGGACGGCCGGAGGACGCTGGCGGAGGTCGCCGGGGTCCTGGCCGAGTTCCAGGACCGCCGCTTCCAGGTGGAGGGTCACACGGACGACCGGCCCATCTCCACGGCCCAGTTCCCCAGCAACTGGGAGCTTTCGGCGGCCCGGGCCCTCTCGGTAGTGAAGCTCCTGGTGGCCCAGGGCGTCTCACCGGAGAATCTCTCGGGCGCCGGATATGGGGAGTATCATCCCGTGGCGGTGAACGAGACGGTGGAAGGACGGCGCCTGAACCGGCGGATCGAGATCGTCATGCTCCCGAACCTGGACGTGATCGCGGACGTGAACCCAGGAGTCTGACGGGCACCACTGGATGGGATGGGGCCGGGGGGTACAATAAAGCACGGAGGGGGCCTGCCGAGTCGACCTCGACAGGCCCCCTGACTTTCTCGCCTCCCGGTCTTCCACGGACATCGGGCCGCGAGGCTGTCGCGTCAGCTCTCTCTCTTGTCCGATTCCTTCCGGACGGCTGTTCGGAGAGCAAGGAGGAATCCCCCCCAGATGAAGGCGAGGATCCCCACCATCGTGATCCAGGTGGAGGTCATCATAAGGATGGAATGGTGGGGATTGCCGGTCCCTTTGGCAAGGTGGAAGAACGATAGCCTGCCGGTGCAGGGGCCCCGGGGTGGCCCCTCCCACCCATCGTCGCTCCTCCAGGCCGGTCTAGCGGACTGTCGGGAGCACCCCCTCCAGGCCGGGGTCCTCCCGGAGGGCCAAGGTCCCCTCCACCGAACGCCCGTTGGCGGTGATGCGGACCAGGTATGTCCCGGGCTCCGCTTCCGACCCCTGCGGCCCGCGCATCCTGAATCCCTGCGGCACCTGTCCGCCCATCTGCTCCCTCATCTGGGCCATCCTGGCCTGGAAGGCGGCGACCTCTTCCCGGGACGGAGAGAACCGAAGGTCCCAGAACCAGCGGTTCAGGCCGGCGTGGGCCTCTACCTCGTGGGTGACCGAACGGCTCCCATCCAGGGTGGAGATCTCCACCGACACGGGTCCCGCCGGCGCCGAGCCCAGCCAGAAGGAGAGGGCCGCCGAGTTCTCCAGCTCGGAGGGGGAGTTCCCCGGCTCCTGCTGGTCAATGGTCAGGGGGTTCCGCCCCATGAAGAGTTTGTGCCCTCGAGTGGCTCCCCTGCTGATGCCCCTCCACCGGGTGGCGATCCTGGGGACGAAGAGGTGGAGAGCGGAGCTCTGCACCTGCGGCGTGAGTTGCTGGAGAGGTGTGGCGTCGTCCAGGATCCAGAGGCTCCTCCCGTGGGTGGCGGCGATGACATCCCCTTCCCGGGGGTGAATGATGATGTCGTGCACGGCCACCGTCGGAAGCCCATCACCCAGCTCGGCCCAGGTCGCTCCCCCGTCCAGGGACACGAAAGCCCCGAACTCCGAGCCGGCATACAGGAGTCTCGGGTTCGTGGGATCCTCCCTGACCACGTAGATGGGATTTCCCCCTGGGAGGTCCGCAGAGAGTGAGGTCCAGGTGGCACCGTAGTCCGTCGTCCTGAAGATCCAGGGGCGGAATTCGTCGGAGCGGTGGCCGTCGATGGAGACGTAGGCGGTCCCCTCCTGGAAGCGGGATGGCTCCACCCGGCTCACCCAGAGGCCCCGAGGGGGGTCCGGGAGGTTCACGCCGACGTCCGTCCACGTCTGTCCTCCGTCTCGGGTGATATGGACCCGCCCGTCGTCGGTCCCGGCCCAGATCAGGCCCGGTGTCATCGGGGATTCGGCCAGGGTAATGATGGTGGCGTGGGTCTCGGCGCTGGTGACGTCCCGGGTGAGGCCGCCGCTCTCCGGGTCGGTGAGCTCGGGATCATTGGTGGAGAGGTCCGGGCTGATGATCTCCCATGTGTCCCCGCGATCGCGACTTCGAAAGAGATGATTCCCTCCGAAGAGGACCGTGTTGCTGTTGTGGGGTGAGAGTCTGAGGGGAGAAGACCAGTTGAATCGGAACCAGTCCCGGTCCAGGGATCCCGGGTCCCCGTCGTAACCGGGCACCGCCTCCTCGAAGTTGATGATGGTAGCCGGTGTGGGTGTGATGCTCTTCCCCTGCTGACGAAAGACGGCGTCCAGGCGCCGGATGTTGCCCCCCTGGGATTCGGTGTAGACGGTCCTCCAGTCGTCGGGGTCCACCGTGGTGTGGAAGCCGTCTCCGGAGTGGAATTTGAACCAGTGGTCGTTCAGGATCCCGTTGTAATCCCGGCTGTTGGAGGGCCCACCCCAGTTCCCGTTGTCCTGGAGCCCTCCGTATACCCAGTACGGATCGCGGTTGTCTGCGGTGACGGCGTAGAACTGGCCGATGTCCATGTTGTCGAACATGACGAAGTGGTAGCCCCGGTCGAAGGTGACGTAGGCCCCCTTGTCATTGCCGACGTAGAACATCTGCGGGTTCGAGGGATCGATCCAGAGGGCGTGGAAGTCGCCGCTGATCCCCTCCATGGACCGGTCGAAGGTCTTGCCGGCGTCCTCCGAGATCTGGGCAGAGCCGGTCAGGACGTAGACACGCTGGTCGTTCTGGGGGTCCAGCCAGATGTGGGAATAGTAGAAGGGACGATTGTTGTAGCGGCTCTGGTAACTCCAGCTGGCACCGGCGTCCTCGGATCGGTATATCCCCGTCCCCAGCCGGGTCATGTCATCGTAGGCCTCATCGCCGGGCTCGGGCTGGAAGCCATGCTCCACAATGGCCATGACGACATCGGGGTTCGACAGCGAGATGGTGAGCCCGATCTTGCCGATGTCCCCGGAGGGAAGCCCGTTGGTGAGATGGGTCCAGGTGTCCCCTCCATCGGTGGACTTGAAGATCCCCCCGTTGGGTCCTCCGGAAAGGAACTTGTGGGGAAACCGGATTCGCTCCCAGAACGCCACGTAGAGGACGTTCGGATCCCGGGGATCCATGACCAGGTCCGTGGCTCCGGTGCGGCCGTCGTCGGGGAGGCCACCTCCGAGCCTCACCCACGTATTCCCGCCGTCGGTGGTCCTGAAGAGACCCATCTCCCCGGCATGGGCCCAGAGGTGTCCCTGGGCTGCCACGTACACGATGTCGGGGTCGGTGGGGTGCGTGACGACCTCACCGATGTGGTGGGACTCCCGGAGGCCCACGTTCACGAAGGTCTCCCCCCCGTCCGTGGACTTGTACACGCCGTCCCCCCACCCCACCGAGTTCCGGGTACACGACTCCCCCGTGCCGATCCAGATGATGTCGGGATCGGGCTGGAAGATGGCGATGTCCCCGATGTTCCCGGTGCCGTAGTCCTCGAAGATGGGCTCCCACGTGGTGCCCGCGTTGTCGCTCAGGAACGCGCCCCCCGACGCCGACCCCACGATGACCCGAGCCGGGTTCGCCACCACGGCTTCGATGTCCGTGACCCGTCCGGCCATGTTCGCGGGGCCGATGTTCCGCCATTGGAGGTCTTGCGTGAGGCCCTGGGGAGTCTGAGCTGCGAGCCCCGAAAGACTCAGGACGACCAGGAGTGTATGAAGAGTCAGAGAGCGGGGCTTGATCCAAGACATGACGTGCCTCCGGAGTGGATCGGTCCTCGTACGAGCCGGAAGACCCACCATGGCGGGTGGGGGCCGCTTACCGCAAGAGACGGAAGGGAAGTGAATGAAGGAGAGGAGAGAGGAAGGAGGTTCCGTGAAGGAAGGCAGGGTCCGTCAGCCGTACCTACCCTCGATGTAGTCCGCCGTTTCCTTGTGCTCTGGAGCGAGGAAGAGCGCCTCCGTCGACTGGTGCTCCACGACCTTCCCCATGAGCATGTAGATGGTCTCCTCACTGGCGCGGCGGGCCTGCGCCATATTGTGGGTCACGATGAGGATGGTGTACTCCCCGCGAAGCTCCCACATGAGATCTTCAACAGCCTCCGTCCCTGCCGGATCCAACGCGGAGCAAGGCTCATCCATGAGGATCACCGACGGCTTCACCGGCAGGAGCCGGGCGATACAGAGCTTCTGCTGCTCTTCCAGGGAAAGCCCCGTAGCCCGTCGGCCGAGACGGTCCTTCACCGTATCCCACAGAAGGACTTCCCTCAGGGCCTTTTCCAGGATCTCCTCCTCTTCGGCCCTGCCGACCTTCGCCTTCCCCCGGTGGATCCGGTGGCCGAAAAGAACGTTATCCCTGATGGAGAGCGGAAGGGGATTGGGCCTCTGGAACACCATCCCGACTCCCCTCCGGAGTTGGGCAGGTTCGACCTGAGAATCCAGTACGTCATACCCCAGAACCCTGATGTTCCCGGAGGTCCTCACATACCCGAGGCGATCGTTGATGCGGTTCACAGCCCGGAGGAGAGTGGTCTTCCCGCACCCCGAGGGCCCGATGAGGGAGGTGATAATGCCCCTCTTGATCTCCAGGTCCACATCGAACAGGGCCTGGAAGTCGCCGTACCAGAGGTTCAGCTTCTCCGTCTCGATGGCCAGGGAGAAGTCGACGGCAGATTCGGTGGTCACGGACTTATCCAAACTTGCCCTCCACGTACTCCCGGGTCCGGGGATCCCTCACCGTACCCGTGAAGAACTCCTCCGTCTTCCCCACCTCCACCACCTCACCATTCAGGAAGAAGGCGGTCCGGTGGGCGAGGCGCCGGGCCTGCTGCACCAGGTTCGTGACCAGAACGATGGTCAGCTCGCCCTTGAGCTCCTTGAGGACGTCCTCGATCCTCATGGTGGTGACCGGGTCCACTGCGATGGAGAACTCGTCCAGAAGCAGAAGCTCCGGGTCCTGGGAGAGGGCCCGGGCGATGGTCAACCGCTGTTGCTGGCCCCCGCTCAGGAGGCTTCCCAGGGCGTGGAGACGGTCCTTCACCTCGTCCCAGAGGGCGGCCCGCCGCAGGCACCGTTCCACGATGGGATCCAGATCCGATCTCCTGTTCACCCCCATGAGGCGGGGGGCAAAGGCGACGTTGTCATACACGCTCAGGGGCAGTCCCACAGGGAGGGGGAACACCACGCCGATCCTCCTCCGAAGCGCATACACGTTCTTGAAGGAGTTCAGGTCCTTTCCATGGAAGAGGACTTGCCCTTCCACGCTCATGCCGGGCACGAACTCGTTCATGCGATTGAGGGCCCGGAGGAATGTGGTCTTCCCACTGTTGGCAGGTCCGATGATCCCGAAGATCTCGTTTTCCCTGACGTCCAGGTTGACGTCCCTCAGGACCGTCCTGCCCCCGTACCCCAGGGTGAGACCCCGTACCTCCAGCTTCACCGGGCTCGTCGCCGTGACGGAAGACTCCCGGTCCGCGGGACGGTCCTCAATGGAGGCGTTGGGGCCCATCCCGCCGGTCACCACTTCTTCTTCCCCCGGAGGTACACCCGGAAGGCCACGGACAGAACGTTCATGGCCAGGACCATCGTGATGAGGACCAGGGCCACCCCGTAGGGGAGTTCCTCCGGTACCCCTGGCACCTGGCTGGAGATGACGAAGAGGTGATAGGCCATGGCCATGGTCTGATCGAATACCCCCCGGGGAAGGAAGGGCGTAAAGAACACGGCACCGGTGAACATGATGGGGGCAGTCTCTCCCGCCGCTCGGGAGACGGTCAGGATGATCCCCGTGAGGATCCCCGAGAAAGAGTTGGGCAGGACTACTCGGCGTATGGTCTGCCAACGGGTGGCCCCCATGCTCCAGCACGCCTCCCGGAAGGCCCGGGGGACGGACTGGAGGGATTCCCGGGTGGCGACGATGACCACGGGCAGGTTCATGACGCCAAGAGTAAGGGAGGCCGCCAGGATGCTCGTGCCGAAGCGGAAGAAGAGGACGAAAGCCCCCAGGCCGAAGAGTGCGTGCACGATGGAAGGCACGCCCGCCAGGTTGATGATGGCCAGATTGATGACACGGGTAAACCAGTTGTCCGGGGCGTATTCGCTCAGATATATGGCTGCAGCCACTCCCAGGGGAACGGTGGCCAGGACGGATCCTCCTACCAACCATATCGTCCCCAGGAGAGCCGGGAAGATGCCTCCCGCCGTCATCCCGTTGGTGGGCATTCCCGTCAGGAAGCCCCATGAGACAGCGCTGTGCCCCTTCACCACCAGGACCAGAAGAATCATGGCCACGGGGACCACCAGGACCACGGTCATGACGAAGAAGAGAGCCTTGAAGAGCCACTCTACCCGGTCATTCCGCCGGTTCTGGGCGGTCCCCCTGAACATCCCCTACTCCGCCTTCCCTACGCCGCGCACGATCAGGTCCGCGGTCAGGTTGATGATGAAGGTTACCACGAAGAGGAGGATCCCCAGGGTAAAGAGAGCCTGGTAGTGGTCCGAGCCGTTGGAGACCTCCCCCAGCTCGGCTGCGATGGTGGCGGTGAGGGCCCGAACGGAATCGAACACACTGTGGGGGATGTTGATGGAGTGCCCGCTGGCCATCAGCACAGCCATGGTCTCACCGAACCCCCGGCCTACTCCAAGCAGCACCGCGCCCAGGAGCCCGTTTTTCGCAGAGGGGATCACCACCTTCCAGATGATCTGCCACCGGGTGGCCCCCATGGCCTCCGCCGCCTCCCGGTAGGTGTCGGGGACGGCCTTAAGAGAGTCCTCGGCGATGGTGGTCATGATGGGAGCCGCCATGAGCCCCAGGATGATTCCGGCGTTCAGGACGTTGAGTCCAACCGGTACGTGGAAGAGGTCGATGATGACCCGGTTCATGATGGTGAGGCCGATGAAGCCCCACACCACCGAGGGGATGGCGGCGAGAAGCTCCACCAGGATCTTGAGGGATTCCCGGAGCTTACCCCGTGCGAACTCCCCGATGAAGATGGCCGCCCCCAGGGAGAAGGGAACCGAGACCACCATCGCCAGCCCCGTCACCGAAGCCGTACCTGCGATGAGGGCCAGCGCTCCGTAGGTGGGGTTCCTCGAGGTGGGCCGCCAGGCCGGGGAGGTGAAGAACTCCTTCAGGTCGAGGGTGTGGAGGATGAAACCCAGTCCCTCCTTCGTGATGAACACGAAGATCCCCAGAATGAAGACGATGGCCGACACGCCCCCGACGAAAACGACTGCGGTCACGCCCTTATCCTGGTACCAGGCCCAGTCCCTGCGGTGGAGGTCTCCGTGGCGGACGCGACGAAGGGAGGGAGGGGTCGGAGAGGCGGGGGCGGCGGGAGCCGACGGTTCAGACGGCATCCGGCCCTCTCAGGATCACCATCAGATCCCTCAACCTGGACGCCAGTTCCCGATAGATCGCTTCCAATTGCTCGATGGCCTGTGGGTCGTTGTCGCCGAAGGGACAGGGCCCCAGATCCCAGTTGAGGAAGACCGTCTTGTACGGAATTTCCCCGATCATTTCCTCGGCCTTTTCGTCGAGCCCTATGATCACATGGAAATGCTTGGGCTCAGCCATGAGGTCAGGCACCCTCTTGGGCTGGAGCCCTTCCGTGGAGAGGCCATGGTCCATGAGGAAGGGAATGACCTCCGGGCGGATGGAGTCCGCCGGGTCCCACCCCCCGCTCGTGAAGGCACCGCATTCGGCGAAGGCTTTCTGGGCGTGGGCCTCAGCGATGAGAGCCCGGCAGTCGTCGGCACGGTCCACGAAGAGGATACGGTAGACCTTGGGGTTCTTGGTCTCCCCGGCAACGGCGAAGAGGGTCTCCTGGGCGATGTTCTCGGCCTGGTCCGAGACCCGGAGGAGCACGTAGAGGGCTCGCATGTACCCGAAGAGGTCCCGGACCGGGAGGTTGTGGGTCTCGCCGGCGGTCACCAGGTCTTCGAAGGCTTTGTCGTGGGTCGAGTCCACCGGATAGGTGAGTCCCAGGGCCGTTCGAGCCGACTCCACGTCTTCATCAAGGAAGGACTTCAGCGCCACCGAGAGGGACCGCCGGGCCTGTTGGGCGATGAGCTCGATGTCACGGCCGATGGCCTCTGGAGGCGGGCCCGAGCCCCGGAGACTGTGCCGGCAAACGGTCACCGCGTAGTCCCCCACTCGCTCCAGGGCCACGGACAGCCGGAGTACGGCGGAGACGAACCGGAGATGGTGTGCCACCGGGAGGTGACGGACCACGAACCCGTGGCACAGCCGATCCAGGGCGCGCGTGTCCCGGTTGACGACCCGGTCCTTGAGGATGATCTGGTTCGCCAGGGGCGAGTCCTGGTGCAGGAGGGCTTCCACCGCGTCCCGGACCTGCTCCTCCACCATGTCCGACACGGACCGTACCCTGGAGCGGATCTCCTCCATATCCCGCTCCAGGCGCTCTTGATAATGGGTCACTTCGCTCTTCCTCCCTTTGGGCACGTGGCCGGAGGGGGGAAAAGCAGCTCTACCCCTCGGCGGGGGTGGAGCAGTTGAGTCCTCCCCTGACGGGGGCATACCCCTTCTCCACGAGGATGCATTGTCCCTCGTCGCTAAGGATCCAGTCGAGGTACTCCTTGACCGCGCCCTCCGGCTCCCCTGCGGTATACATGAACAGGGGACGGGATATAGGATAGCTCCCATCGAGCGCAGTCTCTATAGTCGGAGGCACACAAGCCTCGCCTTCCGCAACCATCACGCAGGGCATCTTCGCCTCGTCGGTGGCATAGGCCAGCCCACTGTAACCGATGGCGCAGGCGGTGTTCGCCACCAGATCCACCACCTCCTTGGATCCGTTCATGTCCCGGGAGCCGAGCTTGTACTCGTTCTCACCCAGCACTGTTTCCCTGAAGTATGCGTAGGTACCCGAGTTGTTCTGTCGGCTCACCCGGACGATCTCCCCCGACGGGCATCCGGGGACCGTGACACCCAGGTCGGACCAGGAATCGAAGGCCCCCCCCTCTCCGTAGATCTGCGCCAGCTGGTGGATGGTGAAGGAAGTGATGGGGTTGGCCGGATTGATGAAGACCGCCACCGCGTCGTGACCCACGATGAATTCCTTTGGATCCACGCCCCGGTTCGCCCTGACCTCTTCGATCTCGCTGTCGTGGATGGCGCGGGATGCGTTTGCGATGTCCACGGTTCCGTTGATGAGAGCGGAGAACCCTGTGCCGGATCCGCCGCCGCTCACTGCCACCGCCACACCCTGCTTGATCTGGCCATAGGCCTCTGCCCAAGCCTGGGCGACGTTCACCAGAGTGTCGGAGCCCTTGTTCTGGATGAGCGTGCGGGAGGTCCCACTCTCCCCTGCCTCTCCGCCACAGGAGATGGTCAGGGCGACGGTCACTGCCACTGCGAATAAGCGCTTCACGATTGTTCCTCGGAAAGGATGGGTTTGAGCTGAGAGACCCGATTTCCATGGATTGTTGAATGCTCGCGGAGAGCCCTACCCTTGGCAAGCGAGGGGATCCGACCCTCTCCGACCCGTTTCCGATTTGTCACGTTTCTGTTACAGAACCGGCCGCTTTCCCACAGTGGCTCGCCTCCGGGGGTTCCCCAGGAGGCACCTCTCCTGTCAGATTCCTCAGTCGCGCCCGAGCCTCCGGGTCCCCGGATGGGCCGCAGCGCAGTGGGCGGGCAGAAGAGAATGGACCCACAGGAACAGGGAGGAGGTCTTCCCGTGAGTGACGGAGCGGGGCCGAACAGCCCTTCGCCGGAAGAGGAGCAGGCGTTCCTCCGGCGCTTCCCCGAGTATTCCCCATCGACCCAAGCCGAGGGGTTGCGAGCCACCGAGTTCGCCCGGCTCGATCGCCTCGGCCACGTCTATGTGGACTACACTGGCGGTGGTCTCTTCGCCGAGTCCCAGGTGCGGAAACACGCCGAGCTCCTCACCAACACGGTCCTGGGCAATCCCCACTCCACCAATCCCACCTCGGCCGTAGCGACGGAAGGCGTGGCCCGTTGCAGGCGGCGGGTCCTGGAGTTCTTCAGCGCCGACCCGACGGAGTACGTTCTCATCTTCACCTCCAACGCCAGCGGCGCGTTGAAGCTTGTGGGGGAATCCTACCCCTTTGGGGACGGCGATCAGTTCCTCCTCACCTACGACAACCATAATTCCGTGGTGGGGATCCGAGCCTTCGACCGGGTCGGGAGGGCGAAGACCCGATACGTTCCGGTGGAACCGCCGGACATGAGAGTCTCCTCAGCGAGCCTGCGAAGGTTCCTGGAAGGAAGTCCCAGCGCCCGGAACAAGCTCTTCGCCTATCCAGCCCAGTCCAATTTTTCCGGGGTCCAACATCCCCTGGAATGGATCCAGGAGGCCCAGGCCCTCGGGTGGGACGTGCTGCTGGACGCGGCTGCCTACGTTCCCACCAATCGCCTGGACCTGAGCCTCTGGCACCCGGATTACGTCACCCTCTCCTTCTACAAGATGTTCGGCTATCCGACGGGGGTCGGTGCTCTCATCGCCCGGCGGGATGCCCTGGCCAAGCTCCACAGACCCTGGTTTGCCGGAGGCACCATTGCCTGGGCCTCGGTCCTTGCGGAGAGCCACTCCCTCTCTCCTGGCTCGGAGGGGTTCGAGGACGGGACGCTGAATTACACCTCCCTCCCCGCAGTGGAGATGGGGTTGGACTTCCTGGACTCAGTGGGGATGGACGTCATTCACCAGCGAGTAAACGCCCTGGCGGGGTGGTTGATCCAGGAGCTCTCGACGCTGAGGCACCGAAGTGGAATCCCCCTGGTCCGGATCTATGGGCCGTTGGAGATGGTGGACCGCGGGGGGACGGTGGCCCTGAACGTCTATGATTCTCGGGGTGCGCACGTGGACCATCGAGTGGTGGAGGAGCGTGCGAATGCCTGGGGAATCTCCCTGAGGACGGGCTGCTTCTGTAATCCCGGCGCCGGGGAGATGGCCCTGGGGTTGGAGCGGGAGGAGATCCTCACCTGCCTGCACGAGTCCGGTGACCGGATGACCTTGGACGAGTTCCGCCAATGCATCGACGGAAAGAGCACCGGGGCCGTGAGGGTCTCCTTCGGCGTCGCTTCGAACTTTGCCGACGCCCACACGGTTCGGGAGTTCTTCAGGAGCTTCCTGGACCGATAGGCGCGGGGCCCGGGTACTCAACGCTCCAGGTCGCACTCCATGGCATAGACGTTCCCAACCCGGACCGGACCATCGGCCGACCAGAAGGGAACCAGGATTCGTCTATACTCCAACCCCTCGAAGTCGTCCAGCCGCCGCCAGTGCTCGGGAAGCTGGGAGGAGATGAAGAGAAAGGCATCAATGTCCTTCCCCTCAGGGCACCACCGGAGGGCCGGATAGCTCATGGCCGCGCCCCAACCCCTCTCCAGAAGCTCCCCCGTCACCCATCCCCTCATCCACTCCCCTTCCAACTCGGATACCAGGCTGTGATTCAGGCCGCCGGGGGCGAGACTGCCATAGACGATGAGGTGCCTGGACACGGAAAAAAGGGCTTCCATGGCCTCCTCCAGGAGGCAGACGGCGGTGGGATTCAGCAACTCCGCGGTCCGGAGGATGTTCAGGCGTATCAGGGCGTCGTTCAGCTGTTCCCTGGAGAGAGATTCCATCGACGGCACGTTTGTCACTGCTCCCACACCCTCCTTCTCACGGAGCGATCCGTGGCCCATCCTCGACCTCACGACAAGAGCACCGGCATCCCCATGAGGGGCCAGATGATCCAAACGAAGAGCCCCAGGATAACCATGAGGAGGAGACTCGCGGGGACTCCGGCCGTGAAGAACTCCCTGGTGGTGAACTGACCGCTGGCATAGGCAATGGCGTTGGGCGCCGCCCCCACCAGGAGCAGGAAGGGCATCCCCGCCGTCACCAGAGCGGCAAAGAAGATGACCTCCGGCGCCACCCCCAGGTACGGGGCCATCACCAGGGCCACCGGCATGGTGATGGCGATGGCCGCCACGTTCATGATGAAGTTGGTCATGACCAGTACGAAGGCGGCCATGCCCAGAACGAAGACCAGCCAGTGAGCGCTTCTGAAGAGGGTGAGCCAGTGCACCGCCAGCCAGGAAGCCGCCCCCGTCTGCCAGAGGCAGAGGCCAATGCTCATGGCCCCGCCGAAGAGGAGGACGATGTTCCACGACGTTCCCTCGAGATCGTCCAGGCTGATGACCTTGAAAAGGAATAGGAGGATGGTGGGGATCAAGATGATGGCGCTCTTGTCCACTCCTGCCAGAGCCGGCACGAAGGACCGCAGACTCAGGATCGCGATGGCCCCCAGAACGAAGACCAGTGCCAGGATCTCCTCCCGTCGCATCGGCCCAAGCGTCTCGTAGAGCCGGTTCACCCGGTCCCTGAGGCCCGGAATGGTCTTCCTCTCCGGCGGATACCAGAGCATGAAGAACGCCCAGAGCAGGACGGTCATGACGGCACCCACCGGTAACATGTAGTAGGTGAGCTCGAAGAAGCCGATGGTTCGCCCCGTGGTCTCGGCGAAGAAGCCAATGGCCACCGCCCCCCGTGCTGCCCCCAGGAGGGTGATGATGCTCCCGGCTCCAGCCACGAAGGCCATCCCCATGAAGAGCCCCTTACCGAAGCGGGTGGGTACGCTCTCTTCCGTATAGAGGGCGTACACCGCCACGAGTAGGGGGTACAGGGTGGCGGCCACGGCGGTGTGCGCCATGATGAGGGTCAGGGAGGCTGTCATGAGGTAGCATCCCAGGTAGATCATGCTGGTCCGCTCGCCCACCAGGGCCAGCATCTTGTAGGCCATGCGCCGAGTGAGGCCCGTCCGGGTGAACACCATCCCGATCATGAGGGATCCGAAGATGAACCAGACGGAGGGGTCCATGTAGTCGGTGAAGGCGTCCCGAGCCGGCCGAATCAGAAACAGGGATTGGACCACTCCGATGGTGATGGCGGTAATCCCGATGGGCACAACCTCCGTCACCCACCAGGTGGCAGCGAGGAAGAAGAGCCCGAGGGCCAATCGCCCCTCCCGGCTCAGGGCGAAGCTCTGACCCATGGGGTCCACCGCATCGGGCGGAGCAGGGGCCAGGTAGACGAGGGTGAAGAGAGCTATGCCCAGGAGGATGAAGAGGGTTCTCCTCCTGTTCGCTCTGCGATCCTCCTCCTTCAGGACGGGGCGGCCTTCCCCTCCCCTCTTCTTCATCCGCTTCCCCGGGGGCACCTCGTCCCGGCGCGGATTGTCCTGCTCTTTCGCCCCGGCTCTGTGCTCTTCAGTCAACGCCCCGGAGGATCCGGACGACGCATCCATGGTCATAGAAAGACACCCTTGAGGAGTTCCGCCTCTGGGGTGAGACAGCTCACTCCAGAAGCAACGCCAGCTCGTGAAAGACGTCCACCGAACGGACCACGCCGATGACCTTGTCATCTTCCACCACGGGGATCAGGCTCTGGTTCAGGGACACCATCTCGTAGACGGCCTTCATGACCTGGTCGTCCGGCCCCAGAGAGGTGGGGATGGGCCGAAGCACATCCCCCACGGGACGGTTCGACTGGTCCCTCAACCCCTTCACCACCCGGTCCAGGGTCACCTCCTTCGAGAGTTCGGACGAGAGCTCCGCAAGGTGAGGATCCGCGGCGACCTCGAAGAGCTTGATCCGATACTCCAGGGGCTTGTCCACCAGGAAACTCGGCTCCAGACCCCTCAGGATGTCCCTTCGCCGAACGATACCCACCAGATCATCGTCATGGTCGAAGACCAGCAACACCCGGGGAAGTGAGGCGCGCCGCCCCACCTCCAGCCGGGCCGCCTCGATGACCCGCACCGCATGCCCCAGCGTGTCGTCGATGCGGACCCATGGATATTTCTCCAGGGGGATCATCAGCTCCCGTAGTCGCTTCATGGCCCCGGAGCCTGGGGACGCCGCCTCTTCCATCTCCGTCACCACCCCTTCTTCCGCATGATGTCGGCCACTCGCTCTTCAATCCGCTTCTCTTCCAGGGACCACCTGCGGGTGGCCGCAAGCTCGATCTTCGCCACCAGGGTGTCGATCTCCGCCGGCTTCTCCAGGAGGTCCAGGGCCCCGGTGCGGATGGCCGCGGCCGCCTGTTCCAGCGTTGCCCGGCCCGTGAGGAGGATCACCTGCAGATCCGGGTTTATCTCCAGAAGCCGCTCCAGCGTCTCGATCCCGTTCATCCCTGGCATCGCCATGTCCAGCACGATGGCGTCGAAGGTTCTCTCCTCCGCCAGGGCCAGGGCCGCCGCCCCGCTGTTGGCCTTGAAGACCTCGAGGTCCCGTGCCGCCAGCCGATCGGCCAAAACGTCGACGAAATCCGCCTCGTCGTCCACGAGGAGGACCTTCCAATCGCTCATTCTTCTCCCTCCGAGTCGGGAGCGGTCCCGCCACTCTTCGCGCCTGCCGCAGCCAGGATCCGAACCAGGTTGTCGATCTTCACGGGCTTCATGAGATAGTCGAACGCACCCAGGGCCATCCCCTCCTCGACGCTCTTCACCGAGCCATGGCCGGTGAGGAGGACCACCTCCAGGTGGGGGTCGGCAGTCTTGATGCGCCGGATCACCTCCAGCCCTCCCAACCCGGGCATCTTGACGTCCAGAAGGACCACGTCGCACGCCTCCGCCCCCAGGAAGGCCAGGGCCGCCGACCCGTTGGTGACGCCGTGCGCCCGGAACCCCCTGAGGTTCAGACGTTCAACCAGAGCGCTGACCAACTCTTCCTCGTCATCGACGATCAGGACGCGCAGTCCTTCCATGTCCGCTCCTAGACCAGAGCCTTTCCCTTGGGAAGGGTGACCGTGAATCGGGTTCCCTCCCCCACAATGGAGTTCACCGAGATCTCGCCGCCCAGCTTCTGGACAATCCCGTAGGTGATGGAGAGACCGAGGCCCGTCCCCGCCCCCTTCTTCGTGGAGAAGAACGGATCGAAAATGTGGGAGAGATGTTCCTCGGGTATCCCCACCCCGTTGTCCTCCACCCAGATCGCCACCGAGTCAGGCTCGACTTCCTTGATCCCGATCTCGATGCGTCCTCCGTCATCCACCGCGGCGAAGGCGTTATTCAGGATGTTCAGAAAGACCTGCTGAAGCTGCCCTCTGTCACTGACGGTGGTAGGCGGATGGGGAGGGAAGTCCAGGACTACCTGGAGGTCTCGGTACGCCGCCTCCTTCTCCAGGAACCCCAGAACCTCTTTGAGGAGTAGATCCAGGTCGATGGTCTCGGCCCGGACCTGCATATGCTTGGCAAAGCCCAGCAGACGGTGGGTGATCCCGCCGCACCGATCCGCCGACCGAAGGACCGAGTCCACGAGATCCAGCATCCGCTCCTTGGGGGGGATGGCCTCGGACATCAGGAGGAGATCCTTCAGGAGTCCGGCCTTCTCCGTGATGATGGAAACCGGGTTGTTGATCTCGTGCGCCACTCCCGCGCTCAAGCGCCCCAACGCCGCCATTTTGTTGGTGTACTCCATCTTGTGATAGCAGGCGGCCCGGTACAGGTCGGCCTCGCGGGCTCGGTTCACCATCCAGGTCGCCCCCCAGATGACCACCCCCAGAATCAGGAACACGCTCACGGTCAGGAAGAGGACCAGGTTCCTGCGCAGCGCGGCCCACCCCGACTGGAGGGGACCCGCGGGACTGACCATGACCAGGGTGAACGGAGAGCCGTCCACCTGGGTATAGGCCACGATGTGGTCTAGTCCTGACTCGTCTTCCAGCTCCATGAGCTCCGTCTGGGTGCTGAACGGGAGTCCAGGAAGCCGAACCCGCTCCAGGATTCCTCCGTAGGACCGGGACCGGGTCTGGAGGATCCCGTCGCCGTTCAGAAGGAAGGCGTCTCCCCCCGGCTGAATGAGAAGGGTCCTCACCAGACGATCGATGAAGTCGGTGCCGATTGTGGCCCGGAGAACGAATCCCTGCCCGGGCTCGGTCTCCCGGAAGATCGCTATGACGAAGTGAGGGAAGTCCCGATAGCCGAGGAAGACATCACTGACGTACACGCCACGACGGATGACCTCCTGGAACCAGGGGTAATCCTCGTAGTTCCTTCCCTCCAGCTCGTAAGGTCCCGCGTAGGAGACCTGGGTGCCGTCCGCCTCGATCAGCCCCAGGTCCACGAAACCCCCGAACGCCGTCTTCATGTTCGCCAGAACCCGGGCCAGGAGCTCCGGGTCCCGGAGGTCATCGTGGGTCTCCTCCCTTAGAACGTATTGGAGAGCGGCCGTGCGTTCCGAGAGGAAGGCTTCCAGAGACTGTTTGCCGTTGGCCACGAACCGGACCATGGGCCGGGTCTGCTCCTCCCGGAAGGCCCGCCCGTACTGGTGGTAGTTCACCCACGTCATGATGAGGAGTGGAACAATGGCCACCACCGATGCGGAGACCACTGCCGCGAGCAGGATCTTCCGGTACCGGGCTTCGGAGACCAGGGAATCGTCGTCCCCACCGGGAAGCGGACCCTCAGGGATGGTGTCCAGCATGGTCCTCAGTCACCTCCGTCCCTTGCCGACCCCGCCTCCCGCACCTTCTCCATGAGGTGGTTGATGTCCACGGGCTTTGTGAGGTAGGCGAACGCTCCCAACCGTCGGGCCTCCACCTCCTCGGCATCGGATCCGTGCCCCGTCAGGATGATCACCTGCACTTCCGGGTAGTCCTTCCTCACCCGCTCCAGCACCTCCAATCCCCCTATCCCGGGCATCTTGAGGTCCAGGACCATCACGTCGGGGACATCCCCTTCCAGAATGGCCAGGGCCTCCTGCCCGTTCAGGGCCACCCCGCTGCCGACGTCCCGCATCTCCATGCGCTCCGCCATGGTCCGGACCCAGTCCTCCTCGTCATCCACCAGGAGGACCTTCAGGACCCCCGCAGCCGAGGGCTCCTCTTCCCGGACCATCCTCCGGTCCATCATGGCGGCGGCCTCGGCCTGCATTCCCCCTTCGGCAAGGGCCGCGGCGGTCATGCTCCGATCGAACTCCTCCCTGGATTCCTTCAGAAGTTCTCTGGCGACCTGCAGGCTCCTGCGCCAGGCTCCCTGGATGGTCCTGACCAGGTGTCCCGTGTCGGCTGGTTTCTGAATGTACTCAAAGGCTCCCAGGCGACGAGCCTCGGCCTCTTCCTTCTCTCCCCCGTGGCCCGTGAGGATGATGACCTGGATATGAGGGTGCTCCCTCCGCACTCTTTCCAGGACTTCCATCCCCTGCATTCCGGGCATGCGGAGGTCCAGAACGATGACACCGGGGGGATCGTTCTCCAGCGCCTCCAGGGCCTCCTCCCCGCTCAGGGCTACCTGGCTCTGCAGATCGCGCATGTCCATGCGCTCTGCCATGGCTCTCACATAGTCTTCCTCGTCGTCCACGAGGAGCACTCGTATCTTGCTCATTGCGTTCCAGATCCTGGTTTGACCCTACGCGGAGCCTCAGTCCCCGGTGTCGGGTGGGAGGAGAATCCGCATCCCGAAACCGGTCTCGGAGCGCCTGAGCTCAGCCCCGAGAGATTCCGTCCACTCCCCGACGCGTGCCCAGGCCTCGCCCTCCGAAGGGCCGACCACCGCCGGGACCTCCGTTACCCCCCTGAACTCCACGGTTGGGCGCTCGTCTCCGGAGCCGACAGAGATGATGATGGTGGCCCCCTGGGGGAGCTCGTCCATGCAACACTCCGCTGCGGAAAAGAGGGCCATATGGAGGTGGAGTGGGTGAACCGACACTCGGGCCCCACCCGCCGGCGGATCCGCGACGATCCTCTGGCCGCGCTTCCTGGCAAAGCGCTGGCTGAGAAAGACGACTTGCTCCACCTCGGCGTCGAGGTCCAGCACGGCGCGGTCCGAGTCCAGCGTGTGGGAAAGTCGATTCAGATTGGTGAGAAGGTCAGCCCCACGTTTCACCTGCGCATCGATCCGTTCCACGGCTCTGGAGATCTTCTCGTCATCCAGGGTCCCCTTCTTGACGAAGACGTGGATCAGGTCTTCGATGAGACCCGCAGATTCCTTGATGATGGCCAGAACGTTCCGAACCTCGTGGGTGGCGCTGGCCGTCATGGTGGCCAGGAATGCTGCCTCCGGGTGCTGCGAGCCTTTCATCGCCGTCCAGTCCTCCGGGCGGTATCCCCCCCTGCGCTCAGTGGAACGGCATGGGATTCCCCAACCCCATCGAGTGGAGGCGAGACCTCCGAACCGTTAACGAGGTAAAGTGGCAGAATGGGCCCACCTCCGGCAAGAGGGAAAAAAATCACGAATTGGAGAAATTCCAGCCAACACGGGGAGATGCAGGCGTCCACCAGCGGGGGGCCCGGTCGTCTGGGCTCAACCGATTCCAGGGGCAGGGAGTATGGTGCCGGAGCGGCGAATACCTGGGCGTTGACGCGTGGCTGTGCAGGTTGTCCATTCACCTCTTCCACGGCGTGTCAGGAGAACCGAAGATGCCTGAGAAGAACCCCAACCCCGTCATGCCGCAGGGCGGTCGCCCCATCGCTGCCTCATGGGTGGTCCTGGGCTCCCTCTTCCTCTCATTCCCCGTTGCCTGCGCCGCACCCCCGTTCCGGGGATACCAGATCCAGGATCCACCGGAGGGCTTCCTCTATGACGACGACTCCTCCGAGGCTCAGGTGGTCTTCCCGGACCGGGAGATGCTGAGCCACGGGGCGTGGTGGAGGATGAGCCCCGACGACCAGTACGCGAGCATCTTCATCACAAGGTTCCGGGGGGCAGCGAGCGTGGAGGACGTGGAGGCCGCCAGGGACCGGTACGAGTCCGTCGTGGCCCAGTCGGGTGGCGGGGAAGTGACCCAGCTCCAGTTCCTCCGGATCGACGGCCGGGAGGCCTGGGGCTGGGAGGAACACAGACGGAACCGAGGGGAGTTGGCGGCCGTCGCCTATCGGACCGTCGTCCTGTACGACACCATGGCCATCTCCCTGGAGTTCTACTCCGACATGCCGGCATTCATGGACCCAGCCCTCCAGAAGGAAGCCCTGGCCTCGTTCGGATATGGGAAAACCAGGGTCCTCTGGGGATGGTTGGTCCTGCTGGTTCTCCTCGGCGGGGTGCTGGTGGTGGGGTTCTTCCGACAGCTGGCCAGGCGTGCCGCAGGGCCCCTGGCCGACACGGACTACGAGCTCCCCTCCATCCCCGGCGGCCGGCCGGGGGAAGAGGAAGGGGAGGACCCCAGCCGGTAGCGGACCCGTCCCTACCTCCGGGAGAAGCGCACTCCGTAGTCTGCCGTGGCTGGAAGGGGGAGGTTGCTTCCGCTCACCACGCTCACAACGGACACGGCGGGCTTCTTCGCCCCCCTGTCCTGGACCGCGACCCGGAACTGCAGCTGCCCCGGCGTCTGCGCCAGGAGCACCACGCGGTAAGTGGCCTCGACACCGGTGGGCGCAGAGAAGACCTGGGTCCCTCCAGACCCCGAGAAGCCCGTGATCCCCTTCCCCACCACCTCCAGAACCGCACCCCCGAGCACCGGACCCGGCGTTTCGACGAATCCGGTGAGCCCACCCGGGCCGCTGGGCCCGG
>Ga0316577_10000023_pt1 | contig 33993 bp, 24 predicted proteins | sample S5NA_FD_203073 | JGI IMG/M metagenome (GOLD analysis project Ga0316577, IMG submission 203073) | Rhizosphere microbial communities from salt marsh grasses in Alabama, United States - S5-7_050615r2r1 | ecosystem: Host-associated > Plants > Roots > Rhizosphere | place: USA: Alabama | collected... | reverse complement strand
CGTTGGGGTAGGGTGCGTGCTTGATCTTGATCTGCACCTTACCCAGCTTGAGCCCCATGCGTTCCACGATGACCTCGCGGGTCACTTCCAGAACCTCTTCCGTCTTCATGGGGATGTCGACTTCGGGCGATGTCTCAAGGACCAGGTCGATGTCCACCCCACGGGATTTGCCCGTCACTCGCGGAGTGACCTTGATAACGTCTGGCAGCTGGTCAATGTTGTAGGCCAGCCGCTGCTCGACCGACTCGATGGTGATTCTGGCCTCGCCGCCTTCGACCTTCTGAGCGCGGATCGACTTTCTGCGCGGGCGCCGCATCTCTAGCCAGAGGAGGATCAGGCAGAGGATGATGAGGGCGCCGCCAATGAGGACGCGTCCACCGGCAAAGAGCAACCGGTCACTCTGAATGTAGCTGACCGTCCCCTGGTGCAGCCAGTCTGTCGTTACGGACACCAGGCGGAGGCTCTCACCCGGGGCGATAATGTACACGGCGGCCAGGACAATTATGGCGAAGAGAAGCAGGATGACGATAATCCGGTTGAATACGTTCATGGTTGACCTCCCGGTGTTTGATTTCAGGCTCGCTAGACGATGCGTGTACCAGTGGCTGTCGCCTGGCCCAGACGCGCGGGCGTCGTGGCCTTCCCACTAGACGAACGTATTATACACTAGATGGCTGCTTTCGTCCAGTGCGCTCGCGCCAGGCGGCAGCCTGATCGGACCTGCGCTGGCAAGGCCGAGGAGAAACCACGGTTCTCAGCCGTAGCATAGCAGGCGAGAACCAAGGCCTCTCGGAGCGGGACAGGGGACCGTCGAGGGTGTAGAAAAGCCTCGGTTTGTGGTACCGACGGCCTATAGGGGCACGGTCGCCGCGCCCGGGGCTAGCGATGGCGGAGGCGGTGCACGGTCAACAGGAGCGCACCTGAGGCCAGGGAAACGATGGTCAGGGCGGTCACCCAGGCGCCGGCGCGCAGGCTTGACGGCTGGTAGCGCAGGCGGACCTCGTGCTCTCCCGCTTTGAGGGCGATGGCTCGGAAGTAGAGATCGGCCCGCAGGATGGGCGCCGGCTGATCGTCTACCAGGGCCTGCCAGCCTGGATAGTGGGTATCGGTGAGCAGCAGGTAGCCCGGCGCCGGGAGATCAGCCCGGATCTCGATCTCTTCTGGGCGGTAGTCCAGGACCTCGACCTCGGACGATATCGACAGGCTCGGAGGGCCTCCCGGCCCTTCCAGCGTATTGGCCGCGACCGGCCGGTCGCCGGCCACGATCACGACCTCACGGGCAGGATCCAATCTTGGGCTGCGCAGTAGCCGCAGTGCCTCTTCGTCGCTGTCCACAAAGCGGGCGGCGGGGACGACAAAGGCGCGGGGCAAGACGTCCACGTTCTCATAGATCTTGACGTCGCCAGAGTGCACCAGCCGGTAGGCGGGATGGATGGACAAGTTTCGGCTGGTATCGGTCTGGGCGTCGATGAGGCTGAGACCGCGCAGCCGGAAGGAGGTGCCCGGCAGCAGGGAGCGCAGCGAGATGGCGGCGGGGTCGATGCGCTGGCCCAGATCAAGTAGGGCCACATAGTCATAGCCCCCGGCCTCATCGCGCCAGCGATGGCCGATGCGCGCCTGCCGGTGGGCGACCGGCCCATCGTCGTAGCGGCCCTCGGCTGTCTCCTGCCCGGCGTACAGGGTCCGGGTGACGACCGTACCCAGTGTGCTGGTGACGGTGACCTGGGCGACGGGCACGCCATCCTCGAACTGCGCGGTGCCGGTCAGGTACGAGACGACGCCGAGTTCCGTCGTCTCAAAGGAAGGGAGATCCTGCAGTGTCAACTCACCCAACGGCACGGTGTGCTCCAGATCATAGTAGACATCGTCGATCCAGACATCTTGCGTCTTGTCGGTGAGCACGTACTTGACATTGAGGAGCGAAAGCAGGCGGCCGGGCGGCACCTGGCGCAGCTGCTGCCGCAGTCGGCCATCGGGCCAGATCTCGTCCTGGCTAAGGAAAAGGCGTTCGAGGGTCACATACCGAGCGATGGGCAGCAGGCCACCATCGTAGCCGTCTACACTGGCGATCCGATAGCGCAGGGGCAGGTTGAAGGCCAGGACCTCTTTCATCTTGGTGGCGACAATCAGGTCGTACAGGGCTTGCTCGGAAAGGCAGTCGCCATACATGGCCTGCAGGTCTGCCAGGTCGCCAGGGTCGTAGCTGATGTCCGACATGCTCAGGAAGCGGAAGGGCTGGCCGCTGTCGTCGGCCAGGAGGTGGCTGGTGGCCGTGCGCAGAGAGTCATAGGCCGCCGGGGCCGTCGGTTGGTTGTAGGCTAGCTTGCGGCTGCCGATCAGCAACTCCAAGAGCACGACAATCAGGAGACCCCAGGATAGAGCAAGTCTCCGACCCGATCGGCGTGACCAAGCCTGGTCCAGCCAGTGCAAGCCAACGCCGGCCAGGATGGCGGCGCCAAAGGCGTAGAGCAGGAGCCAGCGAGCCGGCGCGCGAAACAGAGCAAAGCCAGGCACCAGCCGGTAGAGGACGTAGTAGACGGGGTTACAGGCGCCAAAGGCCAGGAACAAGCCAAGCAAGGCGACGGCCAGCGCCGGGCTGGCGCGGTGCCAGGCCCGCCGCCGCCACCTGCCCACGATGGCCCAGGTTCCCAGCCCGGCGAGGGCGAGGGCGACTAACCCGATATAGGCTACGTACTCGCTGAACGGCGGCTCCCAGAGGTAGGGCGGCAGGAAGGCCTTGAAGATCAGAGTGGGTTTGAGGGAGAAGGAGGCCGCCTCGTTGTAGGGCAGCCCTCCGCTGCGCACCGAGAGGCCGGAGAGCTCCAGGGTGGGCAGGAGTTGGGCGGCCGCCAGGCCGGCGCCCGCGAGGCCCAGGGCCAGGAACGCGGCGAGGCCGCTCAGGCCCGCGGACCAGTCCCGGTGGCGTAGGTCGGGCAGGATGTGGACCAGGGCATAGAGCGCTGCTCCCGAAAAGACGATGTAGGCCGCCTGGGTATGGCCGGCCAGGAGGATCAGGCCGCTGACCACGGCGCCGGCCAGCAGCCCAGGCCAGCGCCCGCGGCCGGGCCGCACGGCGGCTTCGACACACAGCAGCAGCCAGGGCAGCCAGGCCGAGGCGTTCAGCTGGTTCAGGTGCTCGACCTGGGCACCGAGGAAGCCGCCCAGGCCAAAGATGGTCGCCGCGACAAGGGCGGGCAACGGCCGGAGGTGCATGGCCCGCCGCGCGAAGAGGAAGGTGCCGGCCGCTGCCAGCCAGACGTGCAAGACGATGCTCCAGGCCACTTGGTGCGGCGTGCTCAGCCAGATCAAGGGCCAGTGCAGGGGATAGAGGACGGCCGCCTGGGAGTTGGCCAGCAGGGGCGCGCCCATGAACAGGTAGGGGTTCCACAGGGGCAGCCGGCCCTGGCGCAGCGCCTCGTTGACATAGTCGCGATAGGGATAGAAATAGGTAAAGACGTCCAGGCCGGCGAGCACCCGGTTGGTGAGGGCGATCTTCCAAAAGAAGGCGACCGCCAGCGCGCCGAGCGCAGCCAGGGCCAGTGCGGTGGAGGTCCGTCCTGGGATGCGTGACGTGGTTCTCTCGGACATTATTGGTCCCATTCCAAACGATATAGCCAGCCGCGCTCGCGGTTGCGCGTATAGAAGAGCGGAACGGCCAGCTCCTCGAGGGGTGTCAGACGGTGCCGGGTGGTGTCGGTCTCGATAAAATCGGCCATCAGCCCACCGTCGTCGAGCAGATAGACCGGCCGTCCACCGGCTTGCATAGCGGCCAAAAAGATCTCCCACTCTGCTTCGGTCCAGCTGTCGTAGGGGCGGATGGCGTCGCGGCCAGTATACATCATCACCGCCCCGGCGTTGAGCGAGGCGCCGATGACGGCGTTGGGCGGCGTCAACTCGGCGAGCCGGTCAAAGGCGGCGCGCTGACCGGCGCGCATGTAGCCAAAGGAGGCCCAGCCGGGCTTCCACAGGTTGTCGATCATGGCCCAGCGGGCCAGCCCCAGGCTGAGGATGACCCAGGCGATGGCGGCCACCGGCAGGAGGGCTGCACCCAGGCGGCGGGCCTCGCCCCGGGTCAGGGTCCAGGCGCAGCGCACCAAGGCGACGGCACCGTACGCCACCGCCAGGTCGACCAGCGGGAAAATGGAGATGAGATCACGCGGCCGCAGCGATTGGTAGGTGAGGTGGACGAGCAAGACGGCCGCGAACCCGGTGCCGAGGAGGAGCGTTACTCGGCGATGGTGGCGGGCCAGCTGGTAGGCCCCGAACAGGGCCAGGGGAAAGAGGTAGCCCCACTCGCCGGCGGCCAGCGAGGCGCGCAACATCTCCCAGGCGACGGGCCCGATGTGGCGCAGGGCCATCAGGGGCAGTTCGGTCGTCTCGGTGGCCAGGGGCCCGCCGAACGAGCGCCAGCGGTAGACGATGTCGGGCACGGCGAAGACCAAGGCCGCCGCAGAAAAGGCCAGGGCAGGTGCCAGCAGGGTCCGTGGACGGCGATTGTTCCTGGCACTCAGGCCCAGGGCCACCAGGGCTGGCAGGACCAGGACCAGCTGGGTGTGGCGCACCCAGTAGGCCCAGGCGAAGGAGGCCCCGGCCAGGGCCCACCAGGCCAGACCAGGCCAGTGGTCCTGCTCCCGGCTGCGACTGGCGCGGAGCAGGAAGAGCAGGCTGAGCACCGTGAAGAGCTGGGCCGAGGCGTCGGCCATGGGCACCAGGAGGCGATCGACATGCTCTGGCGAAGTGGCCAGCAGGACCACGGCCAGGCCAGCGACGGCGTAACGCACGGCCCTGGCTTCGCCGCGCAGCGCCTCCTGCACCAGTGCCCAGGTAGCGGCCAGGGCCAGCAGGGCCACCATGGGCGTAGTGACATAAAGCCCTACCTCGCCCAGCAGCTTGTAGCCTGCTGCCAGCAGCGCCGAGGCACCGGTGGCCCACACGCTGGGGCAGTCGCCCAGGTCGTTGCGCGGGATGTGGTAGCCAACCGGCTGCAGCGGTGCCCAGGCGATGTCCAGAGGTATGACCTCCTGAAACAGCGAGAAACGGTGTAGAAAGGTTCCGCGCTTAGCCAGGTCGACGCCCATCTGCGCGTAGGCGTACGGATCGCTGGCCGTGGCACCGTGGGTGCGCTGGCCGAAATAGACGGTCAGGGTCCAGGCCGACGTGGCGAGCATCAGCCCGGCGACAGCCCAGCGCCACATTCCACTGGGCCGGCTCAGGTGCAGGGCGGTGACATAACCTTCGGCGATGAGGGTGTAGGCCGTAGCGGCCAGGAGCACGCCGTCGACGTAAAACAGCGAGATCATGGGGTTGGGGAAGACCAGGCCCTGCCAGCCGACGACGGTGATGTTCAGGCCGAGATAGAGCAGCCAGAGCAGGGTCACAGCATAGGCGGCGAAGAGGGGGGCCAGGGCGGCAAGGCGGGGCCGGTGACCGGCGATCACGAGCGGGGCCTGGGGCAGGAGGACCAGGGCCAGCACAGGGAGCGCGGACCAGAGTGGCCAGCCGTAGCGGACGGAGAGGACGAGGGCGATGGCCGCCAGGTGCAGGCCGAGGCCGCCAAGGAAGAGCGCTGTGTCCATCCGCCGCGCCCGCGACGTGGCCCGCAGTCCAGGTGTGGACGGGGCACTGGGCGCATAGATCTCTGCGCCCAGCCCCTGCCCGAGGAACCCTGGGCGCAGGGCCAGGATGGCGAGGGTTTCGCCCAGCCAGGCGGGCAGGCGTAGGTCTCGCCAGCGGTAGGCTGCCGCGCCGGCCAGGGCCAGCGCGAAAAACAGATAGGGCCAGATGCGGGCCGACCAGCCTGGCCAGGACCAGACGCGGCCGGCGACGCTCAGCAGGCCGGCGAGGCAGATCCATAGCTCGAACCAGGCCCAGCCGCGGCGGGCGCGGGGGTGGGCCCGGCGGTCCCGGCCGGTCAGGGTCCACGCGGCTGTGGCCAGGCCGGCGGCGAAGAAGATTCCTAGAGCGGCAAAGAGGGGCCACATCGCGCCCAGGGGACCCGGCTCGCTGACGGCGAGGTACTCGGGGCTGAGGAGCCGCTTTACGAGGTCGAGCATGGCAGGCTCCCGCTATGGGCCGACGGGCTGCTGGGGATTGCTTCGCTGCCAAACGACGGCGGCTCGCAATGACGGGGTGTGAGGGATGGAGGGAGGTTGGTCATGGGCCCTCCAAATGGTAGAGGCGGAAGGACACCGACCCGTCCCGGCGACGGGTTTTGTACTCTGGAAGCAGCGTTATGCCGGCGGAGTCCGTGGCCTGGCGGGCCGGGCCGGCGTCGCGAAAGCTGGGGAAGGCCAGGTAGCGCGGCTCGCGGCGATAGATGGTCGCATCCTGGACCAGATCGGCCGCATCGGGGTACCAATGCAGTCGCAGCGGCGCGCCGTAGAGGTAGAATCGGTAGTGGTAGCCCAGCCAGTGGTGGTAGAGGGTCGAACCAGCGGGTGCCTGGGCGCGCACGTACGCGGCGAGGTCTTCGATGCCGTCGTAGGCGCCGTGGTCGCCACCCACAGGCAGCTCGCTGTGGGCCGCGGCCAGGACGGGAGTGGCCAGCAGCAGGGCCAGGATGGCGGGCAGGGCCAGGGCATAGGCCCCCTGCCATCTGTGGCGCGGCAGGGCCCGGCCCAGCTGAGTGAAAGCGCGGGCGGCCAGGAGCGCGGCCAGGGGCACGATGCCCAGCAGGTAACGATCCCAAACCTGGAAGCCGAGCAACCAATGGATGGCCAGGAAAGAGAGCACAAAGCCTGCTAGAAGCAGATCGAAACGGGTCCAGGCAGGTGCCCAACCCCAGGCCCAGCCCGCGAGCCAGGTGACGGTCGCCCCCGCCCAGAGCAGGTTGAACCACGGGGAGGCCCAGAAATAGCCGGTGAGCCGCAGCCACTCGCCGGCCCGCTGGGCCAGGGAGGCCGGTCGGGCAGGGCCCAATCCGCCATAGGAGATGAGGCTCTGTTCGAGAAAGCCAGGCCGCTGGATCCGGGCACTGTCCCACCACAGGACGGCGGCCAGGACGGCGACCAGGGTGAGGGCAAAGGCCGGCCAGCCAGAGTGCCAAACGCGGGCAAAGCGGGATGCATGCCGGCTTTGCGGGCTGCGAGCCCGCGACAGGACGCCCACGGCGATGATGAGGGGCAGGAAGATCAAGGCCTGCTGCTTGGTAGCGAGGGCCAGGCCGGCCAACAGCCCTGCCGCAGGCAGGTTGCGGCAGGATGCGGCCAGGAGCGCAGCCAGGACCAAGCTCACGAGTAGCGGATCGGTAAAGGCAGTGGAGGCAAAGAGCAGGTCAAAGGCTGACAGGGCCAGGAGGCCGGCAGCCAGAAGGCCTGTCCAGCGATCGTGGTAGAGGCTCGAACCGAGTCCATAGGTCAGGGCGATGCCGGCCAGACTGGCGAGCAAGCTGGGCAGCTTGGCGACCGCTTCAGCCTGGAGGCCACCTGTGGTCGTGCCTGAGACCAGGAAGGCAAAGGCCAGCGTGTAGGGGTAGAGCGGGGGTTTGTCCACCGGCTCCAGATCGAGCATCGGATCGGTGCCGGTGGCGATCTGGAGGCCCCAATAGCCATAGAGGGCCTCGTCCTCGAGGAAGCGGTTCTGTCCCCAGGGCGCCAGGCGCAGGCCAAGCGCCAGGAGCAGAAGGGCGATCAGGCCGACTAGAGTTATGACTCTTGATCTGCTGTCAGCCATGACCCGCGGTCGCAGCTGCGCTAGCCTGCCACGGCCAGGCGCGGCGGTTGCCAGGGACTGCAGCGTTTCGATGGATCCCGATCGTGCACAGTCAGTCCACAAAGCGGTACTTGATCAATGTCCAGAAAGCCACGGGCGCATCGCGCCAGGTGATCTTTTTCCCCTCGTGGAATTCGCGGCCGTAATAGGAAATGGGCACTTCAAAGATGCGATGGCCGCGTTTGAGCACCTTGGCGGTGATTTCGGGCTCAAACTCAAAGCGCCGGGAGCGGAGGGGGATGTTCTTGACCACGTCGGCCCGGAAGCACTTGTAGCAGGTTTCCATATCGCTGAGGATGGTGTTGAACAGGACGTTGGTCGTGAGGGTCAGGAGCTTGTTGCCCAGCATGTGCCAGAAGAGCATGGCTTTGCGTGGGCCTAGGAAGCGGCTGCCGTAGACGACGGCGACCCGGCCCTCGACGATGGGCTGGATGAGCTTGGGATAGTCGCGCGGATCGTACTCGAGATCCGCGTCCTGGATCACAATCAGGTCGCCCGTGGCATACTCGATGCCGGTCCGCACGGCAGCGCCCTTGCCCCGGTTTTCGGAGTGGAAGTAGGTCTGAATGTCGCCGGCTTCTGCCTCGCGAGCCAGGATCTCCCGGGACCCGTCGGTAGAGCCGTCGTCTATGACCAGGATCTCCTTTTCGACATCGGGCATCTCGACGGCACGTACCTGGCCCAGGATCTCGCTCAGGGTTGCGGCCTCGTTGTAGACCGGCATGACGATCGATAGCTGCATCGTGCCTCCTTGCCCCTCTTGGGCATTATAGCGGAATTACTGGGGGAGGGCAAGCGGAGCTGGCAAAGGGATGATGCCAACCGACAGGTGGGCCTGGGGCAAGACCCATGCCCCGGTCGCGTGAGCGACCGGGGTCCACGATGGCTTTCGGAGGCCTTGGAACTGGGTCCTAGAAGCTGCCGACCGCCTTTGCGGTGCTGTCATACATGTCAAAAATCTGGTGCAGCCCGACGAGTTCAAAGATCTCCATCAGGTCGGGCGGGACATTGGCGGCTACGACCCTGCCGCGGGAGCTCCTTTTGCGGAGCCGGATCTGGGCGTGGAGCAGGGCCTTTAGCCCGGCACTGGACAGGAATGTCACGTCCTCAAAGTCGATGACCAGATTGCCCTTGCCGCTTTCGACCAGTTCGAGCAGCGTGTCCTCGAGCTGAGGGGCGGTGGAGCTATCGATCTGGCCCGAGACTTGGACCAGATCGCAGCGTTTCATGCTGCTGACGGCGATATCCATGCGGTACCCTCCTGAATGTGTTGGCCATGTCGATCCATGCGTTACCGGTCAGGCAGCAGCCATCGGGCCGTGTCCGAGTGGGATCGACCGCGATATTATAGCAGAGGAGGGATCGGCTGTCAACAGGCAGCTTGGAGTGCAAGATGGCCGCTGCTGCGCTAGATCTAGCCCAGGAACCCAGCAAAGACTATCAGTGCCAGCAGATCCAGCCCTAGGATGCCACCCCCTGTGATCGCCTCCTGCCGGACCGTATCCATGTCATAGACCCAGAAGGATACCAGGAAGAAGGGCAAGTAGCCGATCAGAAAGATGAACCCCGGCGCTCTACCAGGCATACTTCCAGGTGAGGGCGCCGGCCGCGTTCAGGAGCAGCTCCACAAAGACGCAAGACACCGACCCACCGATGGTGAACGCCAGGCGGTAGGGGACGCCGAGGATCTTCAGGCTCTTGTCGGGCGGAAGCATCTTGGCAAACAAGGCAAAGAGGGGAATGACGTACCACTGGAATTGGCTGCCATCGCGCAGGTCGGCCAGGGCTTGGGATGCGGCTTCGGTCGGCATGGTTTTCCTCCTGGTCGTGCGGCTGAATCGCCGGGAACGCGGGCCGCGGCTGGCTATCCGTCAGATTCCGGTACGGGCAGCCCCTCCAGGCGCATGATCTTGAGGGCGTTGGTCGTCGGCGAGGGGCCGGGATGCAGCACGTAGTCAAACACCATGCGCCCGTTCTCCACATGGTCACGAAAGTGATAGTTCACCAAAGCGGCAGACGGAGATTCTTCCGGGGCATCTGCCAGCCGAACGCGAAGAGAGGCCAATTGCAGGTCGTGGGTGGCGATCAGGCCAGCGCCATGTTTGCCGATCAGGGCCCGGACGTAGGCCTGGCTGCCGATGAGCCGTTCGCGGTTGTTGGTTCCGCGAAAGATCTCGTCGATGAAAAAGAGGAGCGGGAGCGGATCTCTGGCCTCGAGTTCGGCCAGCAGCGCTTTCAGGCGTCTCACCTCGGCGTAGAAGTATGAGATGCCATCGGTTACCGAGTCGCTGACCTCCATGCTGGCAAAGAGGCGGAAGGGAAGGGTGTGCATCTGCCTGGCATTGACCGGGCCTCCCGCATAGGCCAGGGCCAGGTTTGCGCCGACCGTCTTGAGAAAGACGCTCTTACCGGCCATGTTCGAACCGGTGATAACGCCCACCCAGCCCAGGTGGGGAATCGTGAAGTCGTTGCACACCTTCTGTTCATCAGGAATGAGTGGATGGCCCAGTGCCTGAGCCTTGAAGGCATCTTGGCCCCCGTCCTCACGGACCTCGGGAAAGGCGTAGTCTGGATTCAGGTAGGCAAAGGTCGCTAGCGAGCTCAGGGCCTCCAGTTCGAACCATGCCTGCATCCAGTCGCCTGCCCTCTCGCTTATGGCCAGCCGTGCCCGGCTCAGGCGGTAGGTGAGGTAGGCATCCCAGGGCAGAAGCAGGTTCAGGGCCAAGCCCAGCAGCGGATTCTGTCGTAGACTCATGCCCGCAACCAGCAGGGTAAGCCGCGAAAGGTAGCGGGAGGGCCGGTGCTGGGCATCCAGGAAAGGTCTGCAGAGGTCACGCAGGTGGGGCTTGTTGTCGTAGGAAAAGCTCTCCAGCTGCTCAAAGACCGCACCAAGCCTGCCCAGCGCCGCCTGGAGCGACAGGGCCTCGTTCCATGCCGTCGCCGTCGTCCGGGCCCGGAACCACCAGAGCCCCAATGTGAGGAGTGCGGTCAGTTCCCACACCGGCGGTAGGGGGCCCAGGAGATAGGCAGCGAACAGAGAGGCATTGAGGGCTGCCAGGCCGGTGAAGATCAGCAGCCAGTCGCGTTGCGCGGCCATCCCGGCCCAGTGCCTGAATCGTCGGCTTTCAGCAGCATCCAGTCTATCATCATCCTCAGGTGCACGGCTCAGCCACTCGGCCAGCGCACCGGCCTTCCAGGTGTGCCGCAGGCTGCCACTGCCCGCGTCACCCATCCGGCGCGGCTCCCTGTGAGCGTTCAGGAGGAGCTTGTCGCGGAAGTTGTGCATGGGTGCAAGCTCACGCACCAGTTGCTGGCGGCGTTGGATTTGTTCCGGATCCGGGCAGGCGGCGGTCAGCCATTCCTTCAGGCACAGGCTGCCCTCGTACGATGCTGCCCTGTCGAGCAGCACGTGCAGGGAGCGCGGACCCACCAGGTCGAGGTCGGACTCGAAGGGGTGCTCGGGCTGGGAGCGGAAGGCAACCCCGATGGGGATCATCTCCCAGTCCAGCGTGGCGCGCGCGATCTGAGTCGTTTTGTTCTCCATCCACAGCCGGTGGCAGGCCATGGCGCGTTCCACGCGGCGGTGGGCATAGACCGCAGCGCCAAAGGCCAGCAGGCCCAGGCCTGCGCACAGGCCCGCGGGCCACACGCCGAGGAAGTAGTAGCACAGGCCGGTGGCCACCGCGGACAGGAGGACGATAGCCAGCCGCAGCCACGAGTAGCGATCGCTCACCTGGTCTAGGGTTCCCCGGCGGCGTTGCAGGCGTCGGATTTGATTGTCCAGGGCGCGAAGTCGGCTCGCTTTGCTCACAGTTGCCCCGCTAGTCAAGACGTGTGAAAACTCTGGGCAGAGTATAACATAAGAACGAAGGCTGCCCAAGTTCCCAGGAGCCACAACCCTTGGCGGAAGCGGTCCGACACCTGTCATCCCGACCGGCAGGGAGGGAGGGATCTCGGCTGGGCGGGCAGAGATTCCTACCTCCGCCGCGCCGTCGGTCGCTGCGTTCCTGCGCAACGACGGACTTCACAGCAGCCGTCTTTGTGCAGACCAGGCGGTTTGACAGCGGGATGCTCTGCTCTTATAATCGGGCTAGCCCTGAGGAGGGAGATTGCGGGATGAGCATCTATGTGGACGTGTCGGCGGCGGTGCACGCCAAGGCGGGCATTGGGCGCTATGCCGGCAGCCTGGCCCGAGCGCTGGTTGCCCAGGCGCCGGGCAGGTTCACCCTGTTTTACAACCGCACCGAGGGCACCCAGCCCCCCGAGGGACTGGAGCGCGTCCCTGCACGGACCATCCGGGTCGGCTACAAACCGTGGCGGATGGCGGTCTGGATGGGACAGCTGGCCCGGGTGGGCTTTAACCGGCTGGTGCCAGATGCCGAGCTGTTCCACGCGACCGAGCACCTGTTACCGCCGTTGCGGGGCGTGCCCACGGTGCTTACCGTGCACGACATGATCTTCAAGCTGTTTCCCGAACACCAGAAGCCGCTCAACTACTGGTATCTGAACATGACCATGCCCCTCTACTGCCGCCGGGCGGGGGCCATCTTGACCGTGTCAAAGGCCAGCAAGCACGATATCGTGGAGCACTACAAGCTGGCACCGGAGCGCGTCACGGTCATCCACGAAGCAGCCTCGCCGGAGTTTGCGCCGGTCGCCCAGGCTGTCGTCGAGGAGGCAAGGCGGCGCTATGGCCTGCCGGAGTCGTTCCTGCTCCACGTGGGTACCATCGAGCCGCGCAAGAACCTGACGCGCCTCATCGAGGCCCTGCAGCGACTGCGGGAGGGGGGTCTGCGCATCCCCCTGGTACTGGCCAGCGCCAAGGGCTGGCTCTACGACGAGTTCTTCCGGCGTTTAGAGGAGCTGGACGTCCGGGACGCAGTGCATTTCACCGGTTATGTGCCCACGGGTGACCTGCCCCTGCTGTATAACGCCGCCACGCTGGTCATCACGCCATCGGTGTACGAGGGTTTTGGCCTTCCGGTGCTGGAGGCGATGGCCTGCGGGACCCCCGTGGTGTCCTCCAACAGCTCCAGCCTGCCCGAGATCGGCGGTGAAGCGACGGTCTATTTCGATCCTTATGATGTCGAGGCGATGGCCAGCGTGATCCGAGACGTCTGGACCGATAGGGAGCTACAGGTGGCGCTGCGGGAGCGAGGGCTGGCCCAGGCGGGGCGCTTTTCCTGGGAACGTGCCGCCCGCGAGACACTGGCGGTCTACGAGCGGCTGATTGGGATCGAGCTGAGCGCGTAAGCCGGCGCGGGTGCAGGCCGACGGGTTCGTGCAGGTCTGCACCCGGGCGCGAATGCGCGGCTAGAGGTCATAGATGTCGGCGTACTTGGTTCGGACATAGTCCAGGAACGGCTCGGTGCGGATGGGGCCCCCGGTGACCCGCTCGACCAGCTCGGCGGGCGGGTACTTGGCACCGTGGGCATAGATGTTGGTCCGCATCCAGTCGAGGAGCGACGAAAACTCCCCCTGTTCGATCTGGGCTGGGATGTCGGGCAGCTCGGCGACCGCCTGCTGGAAGAACTGGGCGGAGAGGATGTTGCCCATCGAGTAGCTGGGGAAGTAGGCAAAGTAGCCCGAGGACCAGTGTACGTCCTGGAGCACGCCGTTGGCATCGTCCTCAGGCCGGACCCCTAGGTATTCCTCCATCTTGGTGTTCCACAGCTCGGGTAGGTCCGCCAGCCGCACCTTGCGCTCCAGCATCAGGTTCTCGATCTCGAAGCGGACAAAGATGTGGAGGTTGTAGGTTACCTCGTCGGCTTCGACGCGGATCAGCGAGGGTTCGACCCGATTGATGGCCCGGTAAAAGGCCTCGACCGAGGTGTCAGCCAGCTGGCTGGGGAAGTATTCCTTCAGCCGGGGCAGCCAGAAGACCCAGAAGCCGCGGCTGCGGCCGACGACGTTCTCCCACATCCTGGACTGCGACTCGTGGACGCCGTGAGACGCACCCCGGGCTAGCGGCGTGCGCGCCAGATCCATGGGGATGCCCTGGTTGTACATGCCGTGTCCGGACTCGTGGATGGAGCCGAACAGGGCCGACTTGAACTTGTCCGGGAAGAGGCGTGTCGTGAGTCTTACGTCGGCCGGCGTGAACGAGGTCGTGAACGGGTGGGCTGAGCGATCCTGGCGGCCATGCTCAAAGTCGAAGCCGAGGCGCCGGATGACCTCCAGGCCAAAGTCCCACTGCCGGTCGACCGGGAATTCCTGGCCAAACAGGGCATCGTCGACATCCCCTTGCCGTTCGGCGATGGCCTGTACCAGGGGCACCAGGCCCGCCCTCATCTGGGCAAACAGCTCCTCGACGCGAGATGTCTTCATCTCGGGCTCGAAGCGATCGAGGAGGGCATCATAGACGCGGTCCTCGTAGCCCAGTGCTTCGGCCATCTCGATGCTCAGGTCCAGGATCTCGTCCAGGTGGGGCACAAAGACCGCAAAGTCAGACGCCTCACGGGCCTGTTCCCAGGCCTCGTGGCCCAGCGCCGTGGCACGTGTCATCCGGGCGACGAGGCTGGCCGGCACCTTGCGCTGGCGATCATAGTCGCGGCGCGCCACGCGGATGAGGCTGGCCTCAAAGGAATCATGGTCTAGTCCCTCGGTCTGGCCCTCCAGATCCACCAGCAGCTGTCCTGTCTCGTCGGCGGTCAGCCACTCGTGCGCGGTCTGGCGCAGGGTGGCCAATTGTTGGGCCCGAGCCTGGGTGCCGCCTCGGGGCATGTAGGTCTGCTGATCCCAGTTGAGGACTGCGGCCGCATTGTTCAGATCGGAAATTGCGCCGAGCCGGTCGGTCAATGCCTTGAATTTGGCGTTCATGAGTTGTTCAACTCCTTGGGTGATTTCTTTGCGGGATTATAGCATGGGTTGACCCAGTCGACCAGCTTCCAGGTGATGTAGGCTTCCGAGGCGGGTGGGTCAGAACCAGGTTTCTTGCTCTTCGCATAGCCATCACAGTGCAGGGGGACCAGTCGTCGCCTGTGTTCTAGGAACGATGGTCACATTATGCGAAGGATGGGCCTAGACCTCTGGCCAAGTCGTCGTGGCCTAGGCCCGAGGGATGAGGGCGTGCGCGACAGGCCTGCCGGGCGCGTGCGGGACCACACCTGATGAGCTATTTGACAGCCTATTGTGTGTGTGATACACTTCACAACGTTCGGTTCTACTGGCCGGCGTAGGCACCGGCAGCGATGAATGTGCCCGGAGTGAAGCGACAAAGGCGTCGGCGGAACTCAGGTTGTGGACAGAGGAAGGCCAGCGCAGGATGGGCGTTCCTCTGTCTTTTTTGGCATATCAGGCACCGTGGAGGAAGGAGCACCACGCATGCGGATTCTCGTACTCAACTGCGGCAGTTCCTCGGTCAAGTACCAGCTATTTGATCTGGATAGCGGCTGTGAGGATGTACTGGCCAGCGGACTTGTCGAAGAGGTTGGCCTGGGTGAGCCCTGTCTGACACACAGGCGCCCCGGAAAAGAGGACATGCACCTCACGGACCTCTCGGTGGAGAACCATAGGCAGGCGATCCAGCTTGTCCTGGACGTGCTCGTCGACCCAGGGCGTGGGGTACTGAGCGACGTCGAGGAGGTGGAGGCTGTGGGTCACCGAGTGGTGCACGGTGGGGAGCGGTTCGCCCGCTCGGTCGAGATCACCGGCGAGGTGATGGACGCCCTATATGCCAACGTGCCCCTGGCGCCGCTGCACAATCCGCCCAACATCCAGGGCATCGAAGCCGTAACCGAGCTACTGCCCAAGGTGCCCCAGGTTGCCGTCTTTGACACCGCCTTCCATCAGACCATGGAGCCCCATGCCTATCTCTATGCGCTGCCTTATCGCTTCTACGAGGAATACGGCCTGCGCCGCTATGGGTTCCACGGGACTTCCCACCAGTACGTGGCCCGGCGGGCAGCGGAGTACCTCGGGCAGCCGCTGGAGGAGCTCAAGATCGTGACCTGTCACCTGGGCAACGGCGCCAGCGCCACGGCGGTGGACGGAGGGCGATCGGTGCTGACCAGTATGGGCTTCACGCCGCTAGAGGGCTTGGTCATGGGCACCCGCTGTGGCGACATTGACCCGGCCATCGTGCCCTTTCTGATGGAGGAGCAAGGGCTGGACGCGGAGGGGATCAACCATCTTCTGAACAAGCAGAGCGGAGTCCTGGGACTGTCTGAATTGTCCAATGATATGCGGACGTTTGAGGAGGCGCTGCACGCTGGTCCGGATGACCCCAACTATGAGCGTTCGGTCCTGGTGCTCAGGGTCTACACCCTGCGCATCCGCAGCTATATTGGCGCCTACGCGGCGGTGATGGGTGGGCTGGACTGCGTGGTGTTCACCGGGGGCGTGGGGGAGAACTTTGCCGAGGTCGTGGAGTGGTCCTGCGAGGGGCTCGAGTTCTTGGGCATCGAGGACGTCCAAGCTCGTCGGGCAAGGGGCCAAATCGTGGAAGCGTCCGGCGATGACTCAACGACCACGGTCCTCATTGTGCCGACGAACGAGGAGCTGGCCATTGCGCGGGACACCTACGACATCGTGGGCAGGGGCTAGGCTATGCCAGAAGATCCACGGATCCTCGAACTGAGGGAGATGCGGCGCCAGGCGCGCCTGGGCGGCGGGTTGGAGCGCATTGCGAAGCAGCATGCCAAGGGCAAGCTCACGGCCCGCGAACGCCTGGATCTGCTCCTCGACCCAGGGACCTTTAACGAGCTCGAGCCGTTCATCACCCACCAGGGGGATGAACTGGGGTTGACGGAGGAGGCATACCTGGGCGAGGGTGTCGTGACGGGCTACGGGCAGGTCGAGGGCCGGACCGTGTACGTCTATGCCCAGGACTTTACCGTCTTTGGCGGCACGCTCAGCGAGATGCACAGCAAGAAGATATGCCGGGTGATGGACCTTGCCGTACGCAACGGGACTCCCATTATCGGCCTCATCGATTCGGGTGGCGCCCGCATCCAGCAGGGGGTCAAGGCGCTGGGGGGGTATGCCGAGATCTTCCGGCGTAACGCGCAGTATTCGGGTGTGATCCCCCAGATCAGCGTCATGCTGGGGCCGTGTGCCGGTGGGGCGGCCTATTCACCGGCTATTACCGATCTGATCCTGATGGTCGAGGGCCAGTCGTACATGTTCATCACAGGTCCGGCGGTGATCCAGGCGGTGACCGGCGAGCAGGTGACGCCGGCCGATCTGGGCGGGACCGATGTGCACATGGGGCTCAGTGGCACAGCGCACCTGGCGGCGCCGTCGGAGCAGGATGCGCTGGCCCTCTGCCGGCGGGTCTTGGGTTTCTTGCCCTCAAACAACGTCGAGAACCCGCCCTATGTGTCGCCGGCCGACGATCCAATGCGCATGGATGAGGACCTGAACACCATTGTTCCGCTGGATCCTTCGCTGCCCTACTCTATGCACGAGGTCATCCACCGGGTTGTGGACGCGGGCGGATTTGTTGAGCTGCAGCCGCGCTGGGCGCAGAATGCGATCATTGGCCTGGGCCGCATTGGTGGCCACAGCGTGGGCATCGTCGGCCAGGAGCCGAGCGCGATAGCTGGCGTGCTGGATCTGGACGCCTCGGACAAAATCTCGCGCTTTGTCCGGATGTGCGACTGCTTCAACGTGCCGCTGGTGACCTTTATCGACTCGCCGGGGTTCCTGCCAGGCATCGACCAGGAGCACCGGGGCATCATTCGCCACGGGGCCAAGGTGCTGTATGCCTACTCGGAGGCGACGGTGCCCAAGATCAGTGTCATCACCCGTAAGGCCTACGGCGGGGCCTATGTAGTCATGAGCAGCAAGTACCTGGGCACGGACGTGAACTATGCCTGGCCGAGTGCCGAGATCGCTGTGATGGGTGCTGAGGGGGCGGTCAACATCATATACCGCAGGCAGATCGCGGCTGCCGCGGATCCGGGGGCGGAGCGTGCCCGCCTTGTGGAGGAGTACCGTCGCAGCTTCAGCAATCCCTATCATGCGGCCAGCGCGGGCTATATCGACGACATCATCGAGCCGCGGGAGACGCGGCCAAAGATCGTAGCGGCGCTGGCGGCGCTGCGGGACAAACAGACGTCGGGGCCGCCGCGCAAGCACGGCAACATCCCAATGTAATAAGGGGGTTCGCGGTTGACGACGGCATTGGTCATCACGCTGGTGGGCATGGGGCTGGTCTTTGGGGCCATCCTGCTCTTTTGGCTCTTTATGTCGGTGCTGGTAAGCTATGCAGGCCGGCGGCGTGAATCGCCGGGTACGGCCGAAACCGAGCTTAAGGAGTCTACGGCCGGTGACGAAGAGGGGGTTCGGCAGCGGGCGGCGCTGGCCGCTGTAGCAGTGGCCCTGGCGCTGGCCGACGAAGCCGGGCCGAAGCCGTTCCCGCTGCCTCCCACAGCCTTGGTCAGCACCTGGCAGGCGGTGATGCGCTCCAAACAGCTGGGTGAGCGAGGACAGGTACGATGAAATACCGGGTACGGGTCGACGACAGGACGTTCGAGGTCGAGGTCAGGGACATCCAAGCCCGGCCGGTGATCGCCACCGTCGAGGGCCAGCGTTTCGAGGTATGGCCTGAGACGGGCATGGTGGCACCCACGCCGGCGCTGGGGGCTGGGGCCAGCCCACTGGCGAGCACTGCGGCGCGGACCCCGTCCGGGCTAGCCACGGAGCCGCGGCGAACCAGGCGCACGACCGCTGAGGGATCTGAACCGCGGCTGAGCGCCGGCAACGTGGTCTATGCGCCGATCCCAGGCGTAATTGAGTCGGTCATGGTGCGTCCCGGCGAGGAGGTGGAGGTAGGCCAGGCCCTGTGCGTGCTCGAAGCGATGAAGATGAAGAACGTCATCCGAGCGACACGCGAGGCCATGGTCGCCGAGATCTGTGTCACGCCAGGCCAACACGTGAAACACAACGACGTCCTGATCAAGTACGCCGACTCGTAGACCGCGCCAGACGGAGAAGGCACACCAAAGGAGGTGGGCATGCAGTTCGCAGAGCTGTGGACCGAACTGGTCAAAGGCCTTGCCAGTTTCACGCTGGGCAACGCGGTGATGATCGCCATCGGCGCGGTCTTGATCCTCTTGGCCATCGTCAAGCAGTACGAGCCGGTGCTCCTGCTGCCCATCGGCTTTGGCTGTATCCTAGCCAATATCCCCCTGTCCGGCATGATGGTTGGCGACGAGGGCGGCCTGTTCAACGTCCTCTACCAGGCAGGCATCGCCACTGAGCTCTTTCCCCTGCTGATTTTTGTCGGTGTGGGGGCCATGATCGACTTCAGCCCGCTTTTGGCCCAGCCCAGGATGGTCCTTCTGGGGGCTGCGGGCCAGTTTGGCATCTTTGGCACGCTGATCCTGGCCACGTGGCTGGGCTTCCCTCTGAACCAGGCGGCCAGCATCGGCGTGATCGGTGCCATCGATGGCCCCACGGCCATCTTCGTCTCCTCCAAGCTGGCTCCCGAGTTGCTGGCACCCATTGCCGTGGCCGCCTACTCTTATATGAGCCTGATCCCCATCATCCAGATGCCCATCATGAAGCTTCTTACGAGCGAGGAAGAGCGGCGGATCCGGATGGACTACGCCGCGAAGCCGGTGTCGAAACGGGCGCTGATGGTCTTTCCGGTAGCCATCACCCTCGTCGCCGGGCTGCTGGTCCCCGATTCGGTGCCCCTGGTCAGCATGCTGATGCTGGGCAACCTGCTGCGGGAGAGTGGCGTGGTCGACCGGCTGCGCAAGGCTGCGGAGAATGAGATCATCAACATCGCCACGCTGTTCCTGGGGTTGACGGTAGGCGCCACCATGTCGGCTGAAAGCTTCTTGGACCTGCAGACCATCGCCATCCTGGCCCTGGGCCTGGTGGCCTTTATTCTGGACACGGTCATGGGTCTGCTCTTTGGCAAGCTGATGTCGGCGCTGAGCGGCCGCAAGATTAACCCCCTCATCGGCGCGGCGGGGATCAGCGCCTTCCCCATGGCCGGGCGGCTGGCGGCGCAGATGGCCCAGGAAGAGGACTTTGAGAACTTTATCCTCATGCACGCCATGGGAGCCAACACCGCCGGCCAGCTTGGCAGCGTGATGGCGGGCGGCGTGCTACTGGCCCTGGTGACCGGGCTGTCGTAGATTCGTAGATCCGCCTGGCCGCCAGCCCCGGCCGCTATAGCCCAGTGTCAGGGCAACAGGGCCTCGACGGGTGCCGTTCTGAGGTAGTTGCGGTAGGCGGCGGTCTCGGCTAGCAGGGCGTCCAGGCGTAGGCGCGCCTCATCCACAGCCTCTGGTTCTGCCTGGCCCGCCCCCCGAGCCAGGCGCCAGGCATCATCCCCGCGCTCGAGAGCGCGCAGCTGGCCGCCGGCCTCGAGCCAGGCCAGTCCGGCCTCTACCGTCAGGGGCCTGTGGCCCAGTCTGGCGGCGACTGCAGCCAGGTCCAGCCAGCCCTCGCGGCGGTTTAGGGCAAAGGCGACGAGGCCGGCCAGGCCCTCCAGAAAGGGAACCGCACCGTCCAGACCGGCGTCCCGGCCAAAGACGATGAGCTCCCGGGGCTGGACGCGGTCAATGGCGACCCGGTATTCACGGCGGCCCGGTGGTAGGGTCCACAGTACGAGCCGGGGGCTTGGGCCCAGCTCGGACCGTGTGCGGCTCTCGACCCCCTCGGGGGCGGTGCCTTCGGCCCAGATCTCGACGTCCGCATCGGCTGCCAGGCCGCGCAGCAGCGAGCGAGGCTCTGGCTCCTGGCGATAGTCGCGCACATCGATGGCCGGGGCTCGCCGGACGACCGTGGGTGCAGGGGCATGCTCACGCGCATCGATCCACTCCAACTGGAGCTCGGGCATGCCGCGGTAGTCGCTGGCCCGCGGGCTGAGGGCCAGGTCAAATGGGCCCTCGGGGAGGGCCCGGTCGGCACCCTGCCACCAGAAGACCGTCTGCCGGCGTTCCTGGGCATCCTCCACGGTCACACGGCGATGCTCCTCCATGCGACCGATGGGTGCCTCGCCGACCACCTTTAGGTCGCGGACGGCCAGGGTCAGCGGCGGGTTGCCCCGTCCAAAGGGTGCCAGCCGGTTGATGTCTGCTACGAGCTCCAAGCTCAGAACGGGTAACTCGACATAATCATCGACAACCAGCTCTTGCTCGGGGATGGTCTCAACCTGTTCAGTGATGGCCCGAGACAGGGCGGCGCGCAACTCGGGAATGCGTTCGGCGTCGATGGAAAAGCCGGCGGCGGCCGCGTGCCCGCCAAAGCGCTGCAGCAGAGGCGCGCAGGCGCGCAGGGCGGCGATCAGGTCGACGCCGGGCACGGATCGGCCCGAGCCCCGGGCCAGCTCGTTCTCCGGGGCCGTGATCAGCACGGTGGGTTTGCCAAATCGCTCGGCCAGCCGGCCAGCGACGATGCCCAGCACCCCGCCCGGCCAGGTCGGATGGCTCAGGACCAGGGCCTGCTGCTCGCGGAGCAGGGCGGGCTGGCTCTCCACCTGGGCCAGGGCTGCATCGGTCACCTGGCGGGTGAGGAACTGGCGACGGGCGTTGAGGCCCTCCAGCTCGGTGGCTAGGGTCCGGGCCCTGAGCTCGTCTCCTGTCGTGAGCAAGTCGACGCCATCGGACGCATCGGCCAACCGGCCGAGGGCATTGAGGCGAGGGCCCAGGACAAAAGCGAGGTGTTCCTCGGTCAGGCCGTCGGGCCGCAGCCCGGCGGTATCATACAGGGCCCGGAGCCCGGGGCGCCGGGTCGCACGCAGGGCCTCCAGGCCGCGCTGAACGAGATAGCGGTTGTCGTCGACGAGGGTGCCGACGTCGGCCACCGTACCCAGGGCCGTCAGGTCCAAGGCCCGCTCAGCCAGGTCGGGGTCGAGGCCGCGGGCCAGCTGGTAGGCAACACCCACGCCGGTCAGCGCGGCCAGGGGATGTCCGGCCGCCAGGCGATGGGGATTGACCACGGCCACAGCGGGGGGCAGGTGTTCTGTCGGCACGTGGTGGTCGGTGATGATCAGGTCGGCGCCCCGCTGGGCCAGGTAGGCCGCCTCGGCGTGGGCGGTGACGCCGGTGTCGCAGGTCAGGATCAGGCGGGCGCCGGCCTCGACGAGGTGTTGAAGCCCCAGCCGGTGCAGGCCGTGGCCCTCGTGGCGGGTGGGCACGCGGAACATGGCCTTGGCACCCAATCCCCAGAGAGTTTCGAGGAGCAACGCCGTGGAGGTCTGGCCGTCGGCGTCAAAGTCGCCCCAGACGGCCAGGGGCTCACCCGTCGCTATGGCCTGGCGCAGCCGCTCCACAGCACGCGTGAGGTCTGGGAGATCGTCGGCGGGCGCCGGCTCATAACGGCTGGGCTCGAAGAAGGCCCGAGCGGCCGCCACGGTCTCGACGCCGCGCCGGATCAGGGTTTCGGCGATCAGTGGGTGGCCACCCACCGCGTCGCGCAGCGCCGCGGGGACCTGGACAGCTGGGGCATTGCGCCAGCGGGTCATGGCCTCCGCCCTGCGGTCCTAAGGGTTTCTCTGGCCCTTGGGACCTGGGTAGCGGATGGAGACGCGGGTAATGGATAAGCCATCGAGCTCCTCGATGCGCAGGCTGGCATCGCCGAGCACAACCTGGTCACCCACCTCGGGGCGGCGGCCCAGCGCAGCCATGACCAGCCCACCGACCGTGTGCACGTCGTACTCGTGCGGGCCCAGGTAGACATATTCTCCGACCTCCTCCACTTGCAAGGTGCCCTGGACGAGCAGATGGCCGGGCTCGACGACGACCAGCGGATCCTCTTCCGCCAGGTCGAACTCGTCGCGTACCTCGCCGACCACCTCCTCCAGCAGGTCTTCCAGTGTGACCAGGCCCAGCGTACCCCCGTGCTCGTCCAGTACAATGGCCATCTGGTCGTGCTGGCGTTTGAAGGAGGCCAGCAAGGTCCTGACCGGTAGGGTCTCGGGCACGAAAGAGACCTCGCGTAGCAGGCTGCGCAGCTCGAACGGCTCGGCCGACAGCTGCTGCCGCACCAAGTCCTTCAGATGGAGGATGCCTACGATCTCGTCGATGTCGCTCTCATAGACCGGCAGGCGGCTGAAGGGCGTAATCTCAAACATGCGGAGGAGCTCTAGCTCCGTGGTCGTATCGCGGATGGCCGTCATCATCGGCCGGGGGGTCATCACCTGGACGACGCGCTCCTCACTGAAATCGAGGATGTTGGCCACCAGTTCCTGCTCTCTCTCTTCCAGGAGGCCGCCGGCAAAGCTCTCCGAGACAATGATCTCCAGTTCTTCAAGCGAATAGAGGCGGCTGCCAGTCCCGGGCGGCGGCACGCGCAGGAGCTTGAGGGTCAGCAGGCCGATGTGGTTGAGCGCCCTCACCGGCCAGGAGAACACTTTCTCGGCAAGCCGCATCGGTCCGGTCAGGAACAGGACACTACGTTCGGCGTTCTGCAGGGCCAAAGACTTGGGCACCATCTCGCCGATGACCACGTGCAGGTACGTGACCAGTCCAAGGGACAGGATGAAGGAAACGGTGTGGATGCCAGCGCCCGTCAAACCGAATAGATCGTGCAACGGCTCTTCCACCAATCGAGCGATGGCTGGCTCGGCGTACATGCCCAGGCCCAGGCTGGCCAGGGTGATGCCGAGCTGGGCGGTGGCGATGTAGCGATCGGTCTTGCGCCGGTCTACCAGTACGTGGTGGACCCACCGCGCGGCACGGTTCCCCGCCTCCACCAGCTGCTCCACGCGCGAGGGACGGACGCCAATGATGGAGAATTCGGCGGCTACAAAGAGGCCGTTGAGCAGGATCAGGACGCCGATGACGCTGGCAACCAGCAGCACATCCATCAGGCTTCCTCCTGACCAGGCGTCGGCGTCGCCTGGGGCGGCAGGGTCACACGCACCGCAGTCACCGAGTTCTGGGATACGGCCTCCACGCGCAGGGAGATGCCGTTGACCTCGACCCGGTCGCCGAGGCCTGGCACGCGGCCCAGTTCCTCCATGATCAGCCCGCCCACAGTGCTGGCTTCCTCGTAGGGCAATTCGACCTCGAGGATGTCATTTAGGTTGGCGATGAGGATGTCGCCGCGGACGATGAAGCGACCTTCGCCACTGGGCGTGATCAGGGCCCGCTCGATGTCAAACTCGTCCTGAATTTCACCAAAGATCTCTTCCAGCAGGTCCTCGCGCGTCACCAGGCCACTGGTGCCGCCGTACTCGTCAAAGACGATGGCTAGGTAGCTGCCGCTTTCGTCCAACCGCTCCCAGACCTCACCCACGCTCAGCGTCTCGGGCACGAAGGGGGCCTCGCGCACGATGGGGCCGACATCAGCCTCGGGGTCCTGGCGGTAGAGCGTGAACAGGTCGCGCAGGTGGACAAAGCCAGTGATGTCGTCGATGTCCCGCTCATAGACGGGGATGCGGGTGAAGGCCGAATCGGCCGTCAGTTTGAGCACTTCGGCAACGGGCTGCGCTACCTGGGCGGCGACGATGCGAGGCCGGGGTATGGCGACCTCTCCAACATGGGTCTCGCTGGTGCGGAAAACCCGCTGCAGGAACTGGCGCTCGTCGGCGTCGATCAGGCCGCCACGATGGCTTTCTCGGAGCAGAATGACGATCTCTTCCGGCGAATGGATGTGGGTGTGCTCGCGTGTCCCCTCGACGCCCAGGAGCCTCAGGATCAAGATTCCCGAGCCGTTCAGGATGGCGATGAGGGGGCGCAGCAGATAGTCCGCCGACCAGCGGACGGGCAGCACGGTGAGAAGTGCCAGTCGCTCAGGATACTGGACCCCCACCGACTTGGGCACGAGCTCGCCCAGGATCACCTGCAGGGTTGTGAGGACCAGGAGCACCAGGGTGGAGGCAATGCCCGAGGCGGCCAGCTGGCCGCCGGTGGAAGTGTCCAGCCCGAGGGGCAGCCGGGCGATCCAGGGTTCGAGGAGGGGCGCGATCTGGCGCTCGCCATAGATGCCCAGGACGATGCTGGACAGGGTGATGCCCACCTGGCTGGCAGCGATGTAGTGATCGAGGCGATCCGGCTCCTCGATGATGCGCAGGAGCGCTTTGGCCAGGCGGTTGCCGCCGTCGGCGAGCTGGATGATGCGCGACCGGCGGGCGCTCACCGAGGAGAACTCGCCCGACACGTAGAGGGCGTTGATAGAGATGAGCAGGGCGACGACGAGGAAAATGATGATCAGGGTCATGTCAACTCAGAACTCGATCTCGGCAACCTGTTCCAGGTCGATCTCGACCACGTCAGGTTCCAAATCGTCCTCCAATTCTTGGAGAAAACCGGGGCGAACGTCCCGCTCGCACAGGGAGCGGTAGTTGCAGACGCGGCAGTGCCTTAGGTCTTCCGTCAGGGGCCAGATGGCGGCGCGGTGGGCCGCGATATCGTCGATCTGGCGCGCCAGATCCTGGGCGGCCCGTCGATGCTCTTCCTCGTCGTAGGCGAAGCGCAGCGTCGCGCCGTCGTGGGAGGCAAACCAGTAGATCATCTCGACCTGTTCCGGCTCTGGTGGCCCGCCGCCGAAATGAGCCGAACCGGCCTCTACGGCCAGGTAGCGATAGACGCGGGTTTGCGAGCGCCGGGCCCAAGCCGCCCGCTGGGGTGGCTTGAGGGTTCCCTTCCAGTCCACGATCACCATACGCTGGCCCGGGTCGGCGGCCAGCAGGTCGATCCTGGCCAGGAGGCGATAGCCAGCCAGGGGCGCCGTCAGCAAGACCTCGGCCCGGCGGTGCCCTTCGGGCAGGTTCGCGGGCGGATGATCCAGGTAGGTCTGCCACCAGCGTGCCAGCTCTGGATCCTCGATGCGGGCAGCCAGCTCGCCGGGATCGAGGCCCAGGGTGTGCTGCTGGGCCAGCAAGTGAAACGCGGCGCTGCGCTGCAAGTGCTCCTCGTGCTCCAGGGGCGAAGCGGTGATGAGCGCCGGCCAGGGCTGCATCAACACGTAGCGCAGCTGAAAGCGCCGGGCGCAGTCGACATAGTCCTGCAGGCTCTGCTGGCTGAAGTGAAAGGTGTCGGGCAGCGGAGAGTGCCCTCGCTCCTTGGGCAAGCTATTGGTCATGGGCCTCCGATCCCTTCTCCTGTTGCCCCTCAAGATAGTCCAGCAGCGCAATCAGGGGCACGGCAGGCTGTAGCTTCTCCCGGCGACGGCCCGTGTTCCAGGTCATATACAGTTCACGACGCGCCCGGGTGATGCCCACGTAGAGCAACCGCAGGCGCTCGGCGATATAGTCTTTGCGCGCCTCCAGGGTCGCCTCGCCTGGCTCCGGGATTGCGGAGCGGTACGTCGGCGGCGGGCCGGTCAATGCCTGCAGCTGGGCCAACGCTTCGGCCTCGAGGTTCAGCTGGCCTCGGACGAACCAGCGCTCCGACAGGTACTGGTCGTGTGCCAAGCCCGAAGGGAAGTTGTAGTTGTTGACCGACATGAGGTAGACGCGATCCCACTCCAGGCCCTTGGCCTTGTGCATCGTGGCTACGGTCACTACGCCGCGCGGCGGCTCAAAGCCAGTATCCTCGACGTCAAAGCCGAGAAATCGCCGCTCGTTGCGAGCGATGACGCCTAGCTCCTCTACCAGCTCGGTGAGGCGGTAGGCGGGGTGCGTCTCAGCCACATCCCGCAGCAGCAGGGCCAGCTTATGGGCAAGGGCCAGCTCGCTGGGCTCCTGGAAGAGGTCGGCGGCCAGCGTCAGGACTAACTGGTCAGTAGGCAGCGCGGCGGCACGATGCCAGCGCTGGGCGACCGGCCGAAAAGCTTCCAGCAGGTCGCGTTCGTCAGCAGCCAGCTCGCTGTCAAGCTGGGCCAGCCAGTCGTGGTCGGCGCGCGGCCAGAGATAGGCCTCGACCGCGGGGCAGCCGCGGATCCGGCGCGCGGCGCGCTTGATGCGGTCGGCCTCCTCATCCTGGTCGCGGTCACCACGGCGCCAGACGCGGAAGGCGGTGTCCAGCTTTTTAGCTGAGGTAGGGTCGGCCAGGGCCCGCAGCAGGTTGCCCAGCGCCCCGGCGGTCCGGCGCGTGATGTTGGTCGAGCGCAGCAATTCGATGTAGGGTACGTCCAGGTTCCGGAGAAACTGGACGATCTCGGTCCCGCGTTGGTTGCGGGGCACCAGGACGGCACAGGTCTGGCGGTCGCGCTCGGGCAGCGCCTCCTGGTCACCGAGCCAGCGGGCCAGGGACTCGGTGACAGATTGCAGTTCCTGCTGGGGTGTCAGCTCGCGGTTGACGATGCGGATGCCGCCAGGTTCTGCTGGCGGGTTGGGCTGCGGGTCGCCAGGTCGGGTGGGCTCGATATGGGGCGGGCTGAGGGCCTCGCGCATCCCTTCTCTGGGATGGCTCTCCCGCACCCAGTCGATGAGCTGGTTGGCGAGATCGATGATGGCCGGCTGGGAGCGACCCGATTCGGGCAGCGTGCGCAGCGTGCCCTCGCTGCCTTCCTCGACGAATTGGATCAACAGCTTTGGGTCGGCCGTGGTAAAGGTCTGGTAGATGGCCTGGTTGGGATCCCCGACCCGAACCCAGTTGCCACTGGCGCGGGACAGCCGGCCCAGGATCTCTTGCTGCAGGCGGCTGGAATCCTGGGCCTCATCCTCGAGGACATAGGGCCAGCGCTGCTGGAGGCGGGCCAGGTAGTCCGCGTCGCGCTCAAGAGCATCCAACCCCAGGCGGATCAGGTCGTCAAAGTCGACCACACCGCGGTAGGCCAGGCTGCGCTGGTAGTCGGCATAGATCTCGGAGCACATGCGGGCCAGGGCCAGGCGGTGCCCCTCCGTGTGCTGGGCCAGCCGGCTGAGCAGGACCTCGGGCGTGAGCTGGAGGTCCTTGGCCCGCTTGACATAGGCCGCCGCTACGTCCGCCACGAGGGCCGGCCAGCGGTTACGCTCGATCCACTCGGCCTGGTTGCCCTCGAGGTCCGGGGATAGGTAGGCAGCAGCCATATCTGGGTTGGCCCGGAGCCAGCTCTCGACCGCGTCCCGGTGCACGGCGCTGGCCTGCCGCTCGTCGATGATGCCAAAGTCCTCCGACAGCCCGACGAGGCCGGGCCGCTCCCGGACGATGTCGTGGGCCAATCCATGCAACGTCCGCACCCGGTAGCCAAAGCCGGGCAGGAGATGGCGCTCACCTCTGGCCAGGAGATGGTTGATGCGCAGTTTGAAGTTCTCTACGGCCGAGTTGACAAGGGTCACGATGAGCACTTCCTGCTCGTCGGCGATCTCCTCCTGAACAAGCCGGGCGGCCAGGGCGGCCAGCGTGTGGGTCTTGCCGCTGCCCGGCACGGCCAGTACGCCCATCCTGCCGCCGCGGTAGTCGAGGACGGCCTGCTGGCTCGGCCGGGGGCGGAAGGCAATCGCCTGGGCAGATTGTCGGTTGGCAGTGCCCCGCGCCTCAGTTGTCACCTGGCACCTCCGAGACGGCGGGCGCGGAGCGTAGGACGCGCTGGAGGGCCTGCCTGAGGGGACCCTGCTGTTCGTAGCCCTGCTCGTTGAGGTCAGCAAAGGCCAGGTAAATGCGATCGCGGCAGCGCAGGGCCAGTCCGCGGACCAGGCGCGACAGGGCCTCCTCGCGAACGGCCAATTCGTCCTCGTCGGCCCACACCGCTTCCTCCGGCCAATCGCGGCGCAGGACGTAGGGATGGGTCAGCGGTTGGTAGATGCGCTCGAACCATGCCCGGCTGCCAGCATCGAGCCAAAACTGGACGGTGGACACCTGGTTCATCATCAAGAAGGTGTAGGCCGGCACAAGCAGCACGGCGTCCTCGGGCCGAACCTGCCAGCTGGCGACGTACTGGGCGGCGATCACGCCGCGCTCGACCATGGCGACATATTCTGCGCCAAGGGCGTCCTCACCGAGGGGCAAGTGCTCGGGCGGTGTCTGCGCGGCCTCCTCCCCGCTGGCAGGCTGGGTCCCGGCCGGAGCAGCATCCTCCGCGGTGGGGGGACTGTCCGGTGCGGGAACCGCCTGGCGGAACTTGCACATCGATTCAATCAGGTTGGCGGCCACGGCGCCAGCATCCAGGTCGCCGTGGAAGCCGAATCCCGGCTGGGAGAGCACCTCGCCAAAAAGCCGGCTCAGGAAGTGATCCAGATCTTCACCATCCCCGGCCGTGCCGGTGCCGTCGATGTAGGCCTGGATCCAGGTGCGGAGCTCCTCGTACCGGCCTCCGACGAGGTAGCTGATGCGCTCCTGGGTCTCGGGCACGATCTGGTAGAAGGCGGTCAGGTCCGGCTGGCCATCGCGACTACGGTAGACGATGTCGGCCAGCAGCCGGGCGCGCACCGGGTCCATGTCGCTGATGGCTAATGAAAAGGCATGGGCCACGTCGGAGACGGGCGGGGGGCGGCCCCAGCCAGGGTGGGCCAGCTTGGTCAACGTCAGCAGGCAGCGGGCCGCAGGCTCTTCGCGAAGCTGTCTGGATGGCCGGTGGCTGCGCACCGGGATACCGAACTTGTCCAGGCGCTCGGTCAAAGCGAATCGCAGCGCGTCGCTGAGGAAGGGGGCCAGCACTGCGATCTCGCCCGGAGGCAGGCCCTCGTCCACGACCAGGCGGCTGATCTGTTCCACCACCCAATCGAGCATCTGTGGGTGGAAGCGCCGTACTTCGTAGTCGAGGGCCCGGCGCGGATTGGCCTCCGAATCTGCGTCCTCCATCGTGTCCAACGGTGGATTGGCACGGAAACCGTAGGCCAGCCCACGACCCAAAGCCTGGACGGAGGGCGATGCCACGTGGGACCCGGGCAGATCGACCCGCTCCCGGCACAGCTCGGCCAGCTGCTTCCCACCCTCTGGATCGGCGCCGAGAAAGACCCGGTAGCCGCCGCCCTGGTCATAGACCACTAGAGCCGACTCGCACAGTGCCAGCCAAGTGCGCAGCAGATCGTGGGTTGCGGGGATGTCCTCCTCCGTGTTGTCGACGATGAGGTGACGGTAGCCGCTCAGGAGGTAGCGACGGAGCTGCGCCAGCGGCAGCAGATGGCGCCAGAAGACCTCAATCTGCAGCGACCAATCTAGCAGGTTGTTGGCCAGGCAGGTCTGGCGGAAGGCCAGGGCCAGGGCCTGGACCTGGTCGTAGATGCGCAGGCGGGCCGACTCACCGGCCCAGGCAGCCTTGAGGCGGCTGCCGATTTGGTCCGCGGCAAAGCCCACGGCCGCGGCTTTGTTCAAATTGTCGATCACCTGGCTGACGAGGCGTGCGCGAGGGATGGTGATGCCGTCAAAGGCCCCGGCTGCCAGGAAAGGCTCCGCGACCCGGTCCATGTAGTACTGCGCGGTCTCGAGGGTCAAGAAATGGGGTCCGTGCGACGGATGGCCGAAGCCAGCCGGCGCGGCGACGAGGGGCCAGAACAGCTCGATGGTCCGCTGGGCAAGTCCGCCGATGGTGGCAATGTCGACGAGGCCTCCAGCGCTGCGCTCTGGGCTGTGCAGGGCCTGGTAATAGGGCTGGGCGAGTGTGCGCTGTGGGACCAGGATCAGGATCTGTTCGGCCGGCACCCCTGCTGCCAGCAGGTGCTGCAGACGGGCCACGGCCAATTCGGTCTTGCCGGCGCCCGGCGGGCCGGACAGGAAGACCGTGTGGTTGCCAAGGTGCGGCGCCCGCACCAGCTCATGTTCCACGGCCGTCTCCCGAGGGCCACCAGCGGCGGAGGATGTCCCGCGATCCCGCGTACCAGTCGGCGTTGGTGCGCCGCCCGTGGGCGATGCCGTCCAGGATGACCTGTTGCGCTCCCTCGAGCTGGGCGTTAGCCACGGGGACGACGCCGTCGCCCCAGACATCGCCGCGCCCGGCAAAGTACTGGTAGGCCCGGTAGGCACGGCGCTGCAAACGGGTCCCGTGGCGATCGCCTTTCATGAGCCGGCCCGCCACCGACCGATAGGAGATGCGCGGCGCATAGGTCGCCGCCGGCGCGAGGCGATTGGCCGTGTCGGTGAGATACCAGCCATTCCCACTGCTGTGTAGGGTGCTGTGGGGCGTGCCGAGAGTGATGATGGCGGAGACATGCTCCAGGCCCGCGTAAGTTTGGCCCCAGACTGGCTGGTCGGAGACATAGAGGCGGGCGAGGAGCCCTCCCGCGCTGTGGCCCACCAGGATGACCCGCCCGGCCCCGTACTTGTGCCGGGCATCGGCGACGGTCTTGGCCACCCTGGCCAGCATACGTGTGGCGTCCTGTCTGCGGTTGGCGGACCACCAGTGCCAGGGCCAGAGGCGGACACCGACCGCTGGCAGGCCGGTAAGATCTCGCAAGTCGCGCGCCGGCTTCAGATAGGTACCCCACCAGGAGTTGTACCCGCCGATGAGGACGATGGTTTGGTTCATGGTCCCTGACAGAGCAATTCAGCCTTTCCGGCCGCCTCCCAGGGCCTCCAACTGATCTTTGGCGGATACCAGCGGGGTATTGCGGTGGGACAGGATGATAGTGGGCAGGTTTGCCCCGGGTGCAGGGTAGCTGCGGCAGACCTCCGGTATCGCTTTCTCCATCTGGTCTGCGGCCAAGAGCTGCACTTCATGGGCCGCCCACCAGCGGCGGATGCCAGAGCGCGTCCACTGGTCGCGGTCGAAGTAGAGGGCGCGCAGTCGCCAGCGGGGTCGGCGGCCTGGACGGCGATCGTAGGCGACGACCATGCCTTGGTCTGTCAAACGGTCGCGCTCGCCAGGGGCGCCGTCGCCCGGGAGCTCGATGGCGAAGCTGTCTTCATATTCGACAATGGGTGTTCGAGCTTTCTTGGCCATAATCCTCTCGCACAGATTATAGCATCGCTTCGCCTCTTGTGCAAGGCCAGGATCGACGGCTGGTACTGATCCGGCCACTGCGAACGCCAGGGCCCGGCTCGAGAGAGGTTGCGGAGTGATGGCCCGTCGCCGCGGCGGAGCACGCAATGACATTGACGCGGTCGCTGCGCCAGATCGAATCGGCGACCGCAAGGCCGGGCTGAGTCGCAGCCAAATGGCCGTCGCTTGGGGTCTGTGGCGTTCTATGATATAATCGCAGCTGAGTTGGCCGAATTCTGGCCTGACCGCAGAAGGGAAGCGATGGAGGAAGCGCTCACACCGCAGGCAAGGGACATTCTCGCTGCCCGGCGGGATGTCATTGTCGAGCAATGGTACCGGGCCATTGCCCAGGTTTCGTACGTGCCCCTCAGTGCAACCGAGGTCCGTGCCCGACTGGCACACCTGGTGGATGAAGCCATCGATGTCCTGCTGGCAGAGGCTTTCGACGCGGGCCGAGCTCAGGCCATCGGCGAGAGCCTGACCCGGATGCACTACATCCATGCCGAAGTCGCAGCGGGCACCGTCGGCGTTCTGGGTCGCGAGCTGACCGACGGATTGCCGCCTGAGCAGTTGGAGGCCCTGCAGCCGCGGCTGGTCTACTTTCTGGCCGAGTTGGTCTCCGGCTACTTTCGAAGCAGCCTCAGCACAATCCTTCAGGAGCAAGAGGGGATCCGCAATGCCCTTCTCATGGGCTTGCGCACCGCCCAACAGCAACTCCGCCAGGCCAGGGACGAGCTTGAGATGCGCGTGGAAGAGCGCACGGCCGAGCTGGCCCAGGCCAACGAGGATCTGCGAAAGGAGATCCAAGAGCGTACGCGGGCAGAGATCGCCTTGCGCGAAAGCGAGGAAAAGTACCGCGAGCTTGTCGAAAACCTCAGCGACATTATCTACGCCGTGGATCGGGAAGGTACCATCACCTACATCAGCTCTGCCGTGGAGCATCACCTGGGCTATGAAACAGAAGACGTGGTGGGTGCTCACGTCAGCCGGTTCATCCACCCCGAAGACATGCCCAGACTGCAGGAGGCGCTGAGCGGCTCAAGCCCGGGTGATATGCCTCAGAGCGAATACCGCGTCATCAGCAAATCGGGCGAGGTGCGCTGGATGCGGGCCTCGAGCCGGCCGATTCTCATTGAGGGCAGATTGTCTGGCCTGCGCGGTGTGCTGTCCGACATCACCGAACGGAAGCAGATGGAGCGGCACCTGCAGGAAAGCCAGGCCCGCTATCGGGCCATCGTGCAGGAACAGACCGATCTGATCTGTCGCTTCCTGCCCTGCGGCCAGTATGTCTTTGTCAACGAGGCTTATGCCCGGTTCTATGGCATAGACCGTCCACGGATTCAGGGCGGCTCCTTCCTTAGGCTGATGTCCCCAGAGGAACTGGACCTATACGAGGCGCGCATCGGGTCGCTGAGGCCGGATGCGCCGGCGCGGGCGATCGAGCAGCAGGCCATCCGGGCCGATGGTCAGGAGCGATGGGTGCTGTGGAGTCTGCGAGGCATGTTTGATGAGCAGGGCCAGCTGACGGAGGTGCAGGCGGTCGGCCGTGATATTACCGAGCGGAGGCGAGCAGAGGAGGCGTCGCGGGAATCGGAGGAGCGCTGGCGGTCGCTGGTGCAAAACGCACCCGACCTGGTCGTGACCGTGGACCGGCGGGGCGACATCCTCTTTATCAACCGAACGCCCGAAGGGGCCGACCTGCAGCCGGAGGACCTGGTCGGTACGAACGCCCTAGGCTATCTGCTCCCCGAGCAGGAGCAAATGGCGAGGCAGACCCTCTGCGAGGTTTTTGAAGAAGGGCGGCAGGCCACCCTCGAGGTAGCGACTGTCACCGGCGGTGGGCAAATGGCCTGGGAAGCAGTGCGTTGCGGCCCAATCTTTCGCAATGGCATTGTGACTTCTGCCCTGTTGGTGGTCCGTAACATCAGCGAGCGGAAGCGGGTTGAGGAGATGAAGGACAACCTCATCCGTGATGTCTCGCACGAGATGCGCACGCCCCTGGCCAAGGTGCAGATGAGCCTGGAGCTGCTAGAGGAGCTTGTGGCCGACGACGACATCAACCGCGAGCGGGCAGTGCGCACTAGCGAGCTCGCAACGCGCAACGTGCGGCGGCTGTTGGAGACGGTGGAAGGCATTCTGGACCTGTCGCGGCTCGAGGCGGGGACGCTGGGATTCCATCAGACAGAGTTCTCGATCGAGGAACTGGCTGGCGAGGTGGTCGCCTACATGCGACCGTTGGCCCAGGCCAAAGGCCTGCAACTCCAGATGCGGTGCAGCGATCATGCTTCGTTAGTCCATGGAGACCGTGAGAAGCTGTTCCGGGTGCTCGTCAATGTGGTGGACAACGCCATCAAGTTCACCGAGGAAGGCCAGGTGCTGGTCTCGCTGGAGGAGGATGATGGCGAGGCGATCGTGTCGGTCTCGGACTCGGGGGAGGGGATTTCCCGGCAGGACCTCAGGCGGGTGTTTGAGCGATTCTTCCAGGCCAAGACCACAGCCCGGGGGGTGGGCATCGGGCTGACCATCTGCAAGACGATCGTCGACGCCCACGGGGGGCGCATTTGGGCCGAGAGCCCCGGCGAGGGGCAGGGCAGCATC
>Ga0316577_10000022_pt1 | contig 34957 bp, 29 predicted proteins | sample S5NA_FD_203073 | JGI IMG/M metagenome (GOLD analysis project Ga0316577, IMG submission 203073) | Rhizosphere microbial communities from salt marsh grasses in Alabama, United States - S5-7_050615r2r1 | ecosystem: Host-associated > Plants > Roots > Rhizosphere | place: USA: Alabama | collected... | reverse complement strand
CGATTCCCCAGCTTTCTCTGGCTCGTTCCTTGTGATACTCCGCTTCACCGAACCGCCTGCGGGCCATTCGGGTCGCTTCCGAAGGTGGCATCCCCTGGGCCAGGAGCTTCCTGGTCTCCATCTCCAGATGGAAGGCCATCTCCTCTCTCATGGCGGCCTCCATCTTCCCGGGAAACAGGGAGGCGCGGAGGCGGAAGAGCAGTTTTGTGAAGAGACGCATTGCCGAGTCTCCTGCGGGGCAGATCTCCCTGGGGGATGGTTGCCCGGGTCCACCCCCAGGCGTGGCTCCGGGATCTCAGGAGGTGGCCATGACTCTGGCGACCGCCGTTGCCAGCCGAGCCCAGTTCTCGGCTTCCAGAGCCAGTTGCTTCTCTCCCGCCCTTGTCAGCTTGTAGAATCGGGCCCGCCGGTTGTTCTCCGTCATCCCCCAGTAGGACCTGACCCAGCCTTCCGAGGTGAGTTTGTGAAGCGCCGGATAGAGGGATCCCTGATTCACCTGGAGATCATCGTCCGAAGTGAGGTGGATCCGCTCCTGGATCCCCCAACCATGAAGGGGGCCCAGGGAAAGGACCTTCATGATGAGCATGTCCAGGGTGCCTCTGATCATGTCCCCTTGCTGTTTTCCCACTCTTCCTGCCTCGCGTCTGGAGGGTCCTCTCCGTTCGTTCTGGGATGACCGCGTTCCCGGCTCTCCCGGTTCCCCACCGTACCGGTGGGCGGCACACCCTTCCCTGGACCCGCCCGGGAGGCCCTCCTCTAGAGAATCGACCTCTAGAAAACCGAGAGGTGTCCCCTGTGTTTGACGGGAGGAACGGGAAAAAGGTTTCCTGGGCGGATTCCACACGATACAAAGAGGCGCGCTGCCGCCGTGTCAGGGGCGATTCCGGGGGGAACAGCCTGTAGAGGTGCCGCCGTGAGATTGTCGGTAGCGGGGAAGCTTCCTCCCCTCCACCTTTACACTGATGCATCGCCCTCCGGGTACCGGTCTCTTGCGGGGTCATTGCCCGGGGCTCTGCGGCCGCCCAGCCCAACCATGAGGAGGCGCCCCTTGCGAATCGCAGAAATGAACTGGATGCAGGTTGAGGAATTTCTGGGGAAGGACGATCGCGCGGTGGTTCCTCTTGGGAGCACCGAACAACATGCCTACCTGAGCCTCATGGTGGATTCGCTCATCCCCGAACGACTCGCGCGGGAGGTGGCCGCGCCCCTGGGGATTCCCGTCTTTCCCGTGATGCCCTTCGGACTGTCACCTTATTTCTCCGCCTTTCCGGGAACCGTGACCCTCAGGCTGGAGACCTATGGGCACCTGATCCGGGACATTCTCGACAGCCTTGCCCGGCCGGGCTTCAGGCGGATCCTCCTCCTGAACGGACATGGGGGGAATGCTCCGGCGGGATCTGTGGCCCTGGAGTGGATGTCCGAGAACCCGGGAATGAAGGTGAAGCTCTACAACTGGTGGATCGCCCCACAGACGCTGGCGAAGATCAAGGAGGTGGATGGCGTCGGCTCTCATGCGTCGTGGATGGAGAACTTCCCCTGGACGCGGCTGGCCGACGTGACGCTTCCCACGACCCGGAAGGCCCCCATCGACACGGCTCTCAAGTCGGTCCTGGACAGCCAGGCGTTCAGGGAATACGTGGGGGACGGAAACTACGGCGGATACTATCAGCGACCCGACGAGGAGATGATGGCCATCTGGGAGGTAGCCAAGGCAGAGGCTACCCAGGCTCTGGAGGAGGGGTGGGGATGACGGACTCGGGACATAGCCCCCTCCTCATCTGGGGGGCCGGCGCCATGGGTGGGAGCATCGGAGCGGCGCTGGTGGAGGCTGGCGAGGACGTCTTCTTCGTGGACCGGGACAAAGCCCATGTGGAGGCCATGAGCCGCCTGGGCCTTCGGATCACGGGGCCCGTAGCCGAGACACACGTGAGAGTGGACGCAACGCTTCCTGAGGGGCTCCGGGGGGCCTTCTCCACCATCTTCCTCTGTGTGAAAGCTCACCACACGCGCGAGGCTGTGGAGGATTTGCGGTCACACCTCGAGGATGGAGGGGCTGTTGTGTCCATCCAGAATGGCCTCTGTGAGCTCGAGATTGCAGAAGTAGTGGGGCCGGGAAGGACCATTGGAGCCTTCGTGAATTTCGGCGCCGACTACCTGGAACCCGGCGTGATTCATCGGGGGAACCGGGGGGCGGTGGTGGTGGGGGAGCTGGATGGGCGGGAGACGGAGAGGGTCAAGAGGATCCACCGGCTCCTTCGCGTCTTCGAGCCGGAAGCCATTCTCACAGAGAACGTTTTCGGGTACCTCTGGGGGAAGCTGGCATACGCCGCCATTCTCTTCGGCACCGCCCTCACCGATGATCCCATCGCCGACGTTCTGGACTCGAGGGAGCACCGACCTTTGCTTTGCGGTCTGGCCGGGGAGGTGGTGGAAGTCGCCGAGGCCAGAGGTGTTCGACTCCATGGTTTCGACGGGTTTGATCCGGGCGCGTTTCGTCCGGGGGCCTCTGACAGAGCCGCCGACGAATCCCTGGACCGGCTGGTGGCCTTCAACCGAGCATCGGCCAAGACCCACAGCGGGATATGGCGGGATCTGAAGGTGAGGAAGAGACCGACGGAGGTGGATGCGCAGTTGGGTGCCGTCGTAAGGCTGGGGAAGGGAGCTGGCCTCACGGCTCCCCTCCTGGAAGTGTTGATCCGACAGATACACGAGATCGAAGAGGGGAAGCGTGCCATGGGGTGGGAGAACCTGGAGGAGCTGGGGAGAGGGTCCTTTGACGAGTTTCCTGAACCGGGTGGTTGAGGCTCTCGAGGCCTCTCGATCCCCTGGCAGGAGGGTGATGAGCGATGCAAGTCCGCTTCGACGGAAAGACGGTGATCGTGACCGGTGGTGGGCACGGGTTGGGTCGGGAGATGTCCAGGGCCTTTGCGTCTCTGGGCGCCACGGTGTGGACCTGCGACCTGAGTCGGGAGAACCTGGAGGAAACCAGGGAGCCTGTGGAAGGACGCATGGAAGTCAGGGTCGTGGATGTCCGGGACCGCCCAGGAGTGACGGCCTTCGTCACTGAGGCCGCTGCCCAGTCCGGTCAGGTGGATGTCCTGGTAAACAACGCCGGAGGGGTGGTGGGTCAGGTGGGCCGGCCCCTGGAAGAGGTGTCACCGGAGGAATGGCAGGTCATCTTCGACGTGAACCTGACCGGGGCGTTCAACTTCTCCCAGGCGGTCGCTCCGGGGATGAAGGGACAGCGCTTCGGTCGTATCGTGAACATCTCCTCCGGCGCCGGATTGAGGGTCAGCCTGACGGGGATCCAGGCATATGCTTCCGCGAAGGCGGGGCTCATCGGCCTCACACGGCAGCTGGCACACGAGCTGGGGCCCTTCGGCATCACGGTGAACTGCGTTGCCCCCGGTTTCATTCGCTGCAACCCCACCACCGAGAAGCAATGGCAGTCCTACGGTGCAGATGGCCAACGACAACTGGTGGAGTCCATCGCCACCAGGAGATTGGGGAGGCCGGAGGACATCGCCCACGCCGCCCTCTTCTTCGCGTCTGACTTCGCCTCCTGGATAACGGGCCAGACCCTGAGTGTGGACGGAGGGCGATAGCCAAGAGCCGTGGGGAGGTGGAGGAGCGGGCGCCCCTGACGGCCCTCGAGGGGTCAGGAGCCGAAGGGCTCGAACCCCTTGTACCCCTTGCCGGTGGGGCCGTCGTGCCGGGCCCGCCTGTACCCACCGTCGGTTCGGCTGATTCGCCGCTCCGCCACGAGCGCCTCCAAGACCAGCTCACAGGCGGCGGTCTTGAGTCCGCTCGAGGCCGAGGCGGGTACGAGGCCCACCGTCTCCACCATCTCGATCAATCCCGGGACGGACCTGAATCCCTGGACGCAGGCGTCGGCAGCGGCGTCCGGCGATACCTGGAGCGCCCCACCCTCCTCGAAGTAGGCCACGACCCGCTCCACATCCATTCCGCCGGCCCTGAACTCGTAGGTGAGCCCGCATGCGGCCGAGATCAGCTCACGGGCGATCTTCTCCGGACCGTGCATCTCTCCCTCGTACTCCAGCTCCATCTTCCCGGTGATGGAGGGCAGCGCGGCGTAGAGATCCCCGACGCGGGGTACCACCTGCACCTCCCCCAGGCGAAGGGCTCGCTGCTCAGCGCTGGAGATGACGCCTTCCAGGAGTGTGATGGGCATGCGCTGGCTTACCCCGGAGCGTTGATCCACTCTCTTGTCTTCCCGGGCGAGAAAGGCGACCCGTTCCACCACCTCCGAGAGAAAATCCGGGATCTGGACATCCAGATCCGTCCTCTCGATCCACGCTTCCTGGCGAGTGATCTCCATCCCGGTCTCCACCTCATTGGGATAGTGGGTCCGGATCTCGGAACCGATGCGGTCCTTTAGCGGCGTGATGATCTTCCCCCTGGCCGTGTAGTCCTCAGGGTTGGCGGTGAAGACCATGAGAAGATTCAGGGGGAGGCGAATCGGGTAGCCTTTGATCTGGACGTCGCCCTCCTGAAGGATGTTGAAGAGCCCCACCTGGATCTTTCCGGCCAGATCGGGGAGCTCGTTGATGGCGAAGATCCCCCGGTTGGCCCTGGGGAGAAGGCCATAGTGGATGGTGAGCTCATCGGCCAGGATGTGCCCTCCACGAGCGGCTTTGATGGGGTCCACGTCTCCGATCATGTCCGCGATGGTGACGTCGGGGGTCGCCAGCTTCTCGACATACCTCTGGTCTCGTCCGACCCAGTCTACCGGAGCATCGTCTCCCATCTCCTGGAGGAGGAGCTTCCCGTGTTTCGAGATGGGGTCCAGGGGGTCGTCGTTCACTTCGCTTCCGGCAAGGATGGGGATCTCCTGATCCAGGAGCTCCACCAGCTGCCGCAGGATCCGGCTCTTGGCCTGTCCCCGAAGACCCAGAAGGATGAAGTCGTGTCTGGACAGGAGAGCATTCACCAGCTGTGGGACGACGGAGTCCTCGTATCCCACGATACCGGGAAAGAGCACCTCACTTTCCCGAATCTTCCGGACGAGGTTCTCCCTGATCTCTTCCTTGACGGGGCGAGTCGTGATGCCGGCGGCCTTAAGCTCGCCAACGGTACGGGGGCGCGATTCATTCATCATCCGTGCGGAGTGAAGGAGGATTGACTAAGGTTGTCCGGAAGTGGAGTACCCATTACCCCCGTTGGGGGCTGGTGGGTCCCCCTGGCGAGTCGGATGCACGGAGCGGATACCCATATGGCATGGATAGAGCCGGTTCTGGTCGTGGTGGTTCTTCTGGCGAGCGTGGGAGCCTTCGGCAGAGTCCTTTGGTCAAAGAGACTGGGTCACGTCTGGCCGAAGCGGAAGGAGATCCGTCTGGTGAATCCCGCCGGGCTCTTCACTGGACTGGTGGAGGTGGTGAGCCAGACCGTCGTCCTGCGAAATCGACCCTGGGTGGGGCTCTTTCACTTGCCACTCTTCTTCGGTCTTCTGGCCTTCCTGGGGAAGAGCGTCATCCATGTGTTGTGGGGGCTGGGTGTGGAGGTTGACACACCCATATGGTATACACGCCTCCTGGACGTCATGGCGGTGCTGGTCCTCTTTGGAGTGGCCGCTCTGGCCGTGCGCCGCTACCTGCTGGAGCGGGAGAAGATGACTCATCCTCTGGAATCGGGGGTCATCCTCCTGTTCATCGCCCTCCTCATGATCACCCAGGTTCTGGAGAGCGTCATCGCGCCGGAGTCTCTGAGCTGGAAAGCGAACTGGTGGGTACACTTTCTGGTGCTGGTGGCCTTCCCGGCGGTCATCGCCTACGGAAAGCACCTCCACCTCATGCTGGCACCGGTAAACGTCGTGCTGAAGCATATGACGGAGGTGCCGTCGGATCGCCCCGTCTTCGGGAACGATCTGGATATGGACCTGGAGGACGAGGCGAAGCTCGAGAGAGAATACGCCCGCCTCGGCATGGAAGGTGGGGTGGGGGACTTCAGCTTCGGGCCTCTCTTTGATCAGGCAGCCTGCATCCAGTGTGGCCGGTGCAACGACGCTTGCCCCGCGGGACCGGCATTGAAGCCCAGAGATCATTTTGTCCTCGCCCTTCAGAATCCCGCGGTTACGGGGCAGGAGCTGGCTGACCTGGTGGAGGGAGACACCCTGGCCACCTGCGTCCAATGCAGGGCCTGCGAGGTCGCGTGTCCCACCGGCTGCCGACCGGGCAGGAATGCCCTGGAGATCCGAGGGCGTCTCATGCTGGAAGGGCTCTATCCCCCCAGAGCTCTCCGTGACACCGCCATGAAGGCACTTTCGGGGTCAGGGAACATCTTCGGTCAGGATCCAGGGGAAAGAGCCCGTTTCATCAAGGCGAACGACTTTCCCATCTACGATCCCCATTCCCACGACGTGCTCCTGGTGCTGGGCTGTCAGGGGGGAAACAGCCCGGAGGTCCAGCCCGTGGTGGTAGCCACAGCCAGACTGCTTACTGCGGCAGGGGTCCAATGGGGCGTGCTGGCGGAGGAGCAATGCTGGGGTGAAGGGCTGCTCCACGGAGGCGGTCTCATGGAGGACTGGCCTCTCTGGGCCCAGGACCGAATCGAGTTCCTCACCGGCGCCCTGGGTGGAGACCAAAGCCGGACGGTGCTCACCATCTGCCCCCACTGCCGGGACACCATACGGACGCAGTACCAGGCCTTCGGCGGACGATTTACCGACGTCCGGTTGCATACTCCATACCTCGCCTCTCTCCTGGATGAGGGGGACCTGGAGCTGGAATCAGTCCCGATGGATGCTGCCATCCACATCCCCTGCAAGGTGTTCCACAACCGGGAGCACGACCAGATGAGCGCCGTCCTGAGAAGCGTGGGTGTGCGGTTGCACAAGCCCGAGACGAGCTCGGCGGCTTTCCCGACGACCTGTTGTGGCGGGGGGGGCGGAGGGTTCCTCTGGGATTCCCCGGCCAAGGTCAATCAGAAGCGATGGGAGCAGATCAGGGCAACCGGACAGAAGGCGGTCATCACCGGTTGCCCCGGTTGCCATCGGATGCTCGGTGTCATGCGGGAAGAGGACAGTCGCATTGCGGACGTGGCAACCGTGCTGGCTGAGCGTCTGAAAGCCGGTGGGGGCCAGGGTGGTACCTCATCCACGGGGTGAGGGCGCTGCTGGAACCCCTCCTCCGGATCGGGACGGAAAGGAGCCTGGACACCTGGCCGGCGCTTCAGCACCGGAACCCGGTGACCCCGTCTCCCAGGATGACGGAGTTCAGGCCGGCGGTGTGATCCGGGGAGTGAAGAGAACACCGTTCCCGGACTCCTCCACCAGGGGAAGCAGGCGTGGGATCTTCCTCCCTCCAAGCTCCCTGAGGGCGTCTGCAGGGGTCTCGAAGGGCATCAGAGCCTCCAGGGTCACCAGCGTCGGGAACACCATGGGCAGTGTCCCCTCCCGATTCAGGGAAAGGGCCTCCGAAGGTGTTACCCAGATGGCTTCGAGCATCTCTTCACCATCCGGAAAGACGGGGCAACTCTCCGGGAGCTCTGCCGCGAAGAACCGGGCATCGTATCGTTGGCGTTCCTGGACCGGCGTCACCCAGTGCCCGATGTATGAGATCTTCCTACCAGCCAGCTTCGACCCCACGGTGTCCACCACCGTGCGGAAGTCCATGGCGCCCTGGTGAAGTGCCACCCTGAGCCGACCCAGGTCATTCCTCTCGTCCCGGGGGGCGAAGCGGTATCCGGCACTCCCGGATGCCAGGAGGACCCCGGTTTCCTCGAAGGTTTCTCTGAGGGCTGCGACCCAAAAGGCGAGGCCCGGGGGAGAGGTGCCACGGATTTCCAGACGGGCATCCGCCGCCTCGGGGCTCGGACCGTCGAGGCGTTCGAATAGATCCGGGGCGCCATCCTTCTGGTCTACCCGACCTCCGGGGAAGACATATGCGCCAGGAATGAAGCGAGTGCGATGACTCCTCTGCAAGAGGAGAACCTCCATCCCCCTTTCTGCCATCCGCAGGAGGGCGAGGGTCGCGGCCGGCCGGGGAGTTGCCGGCTCGGACAGGGGCAGACGCAACGAACCCACGTACCCGGAAGGGAGCCGGTGGAAGGGAACGAGCATGGAGGCAGGCGTGAAGATCGATCTCATCCCTGGCCATCAATATCCCGCGGCCATGCCGTCCTTTCTGGGATCGGAAGCCGCCGCCCACCCCCTGTCGAGGCGCAACACCAGCTGGGCTCCGCCGAATGCCACATCGGTCTCGTCCATCAGCGTGTGGCCCATTGATTCCAACGCCATCCTGACCTCGTCGGATATCGGGGATTCCAGAGCCAACCGGGTGCCGTTGTAGCTCCTGAAGCGGGGTGCGTCCACCGCGGCCTGAGGAGTCATGCCGAAAACGAATAGGTTGAGGAGGAGCTGGACGTGTCCCTGGGGCTGCATGGATCCCCCCATGACTCCGAACGCCATGAGGGGCTCGCCGTTTCGAGTGACGAAGCCGGGTATGAGGGTGTGGAAGGGGTGCTTCCGGGGGCCGATCCGGTTGGGATGCCCTTCCTCCAGGGTGAAGCCCGCGCCTCTATTCTGCAGAACGAAGCCGGTTCCCGGAGCCACGACCCCGGACCCGAAGTATTCGAAGACGCTGTTTATGAAGGAGACCATGTTCCCCTCCCGGTCCGCCACCGCGAGATAGATGGTCTCTCCGTTCTGGAAGGGTTGCCCCGGCTCCACTCCAGCAGCGGCGAGGGCAGGGTCGATGAGGGCGCGCCGATCCGAGACATAGCCTTCATCCAGGAGAGCCCGCGGGTCCCCCTCCAGGTAATCGCGATCCGACACGTATCGGTCTATGTCGGCGAAGGCCAGCTTCTTCGCCTCCACCAGGTGGTGGAGATACTCGGCGGAGTTATGGCCCATCCCCACGAGGTCGAAGGGCTCCAGGACCTTCAACATCTGGAGGGCCGCGATACCTTGACCCGACGGCGGGAGCTCCCAGACTTCGAACCCCCGAAAAGTGACCGATAGGGGTTGGACCCACTCGGGGCGATGATCCCTGAGGTCTTCCAGGGTGAGAAACCCACCCTGAGTACGGACCGTCTCTACGATGCGTGCTCCCAGGGATCCCCCGTACAGCACTTCCGGCCCCTCCCGGGCAATGAGAGAGAAACTCTCTGCCAGGTCAGGATTTCGGAACCACTCCCCGGGATCCGGTCCCCGTTCTCCCTCCAGGAGGAAGGTGGCGCTGGCGCCAGGGTCCCGCCGAAGCACCTCTTCCGTTCCTCGCCACTGGGCTGCGATGATGGGGGTCACTGGGAAGCCGCCCTGGGCGATCTCGATGGCAGGGGCGAGAGCCTCGGCCAAGGTGATCGTTCCGTACTCTTCCAGGAGGGCGGCCCAACCAGAGAGGGCCCCCGGGACCGTGACGGCGCGAGCTCCCCGGTAGGGAACCTCGTCCAGGCCGAGGGCGAGGATCGTGTCTGGGGTGGCCAGCGACCCGGAGCGTCCGCTGGCATCCAAACCCCGAAGCCGCCCCTCCCTGGCAGACCAGAAGAGAGAGAACATGTCCCCCCCGATCCCCGTCATCTGCGGCTCCACCACATTGAGGACCGCGGCTGCGGTCACCGCGGCGTCAAAGGCGTTGCCTCCCGCCTGGAGGACTCGAAGGGCTTGGCCTGTGGCCAGGGGTTGGCTGGTAGCCACGACTCCGTTGGGGGCGTAGACCGTGGAACGTCCCGCCAGGGTAGATGGCCGGGAAGATGGAGTCATCTGGGCTTCGGCCTCTCGGGGTGGGAGGGAGAGAGACAGGATCGCGAGGGTCGTCAGCAGGTGGGAGAGCCGGTGGCTCATCATGGTGCCTTTCGTTCCAGAATCCAAACTCTTCCGCCGAAGATCTCGGCGATTCGGTCGGCGTCCCTGGGATCTTCTGCGGGAGTACCCCAGTGGATCGGCACGATGACGGAGGCCCCACAGGCTTTTCCTGCCTTGGCGGCTTCCTCGGGGCCCATGGTGTAATCCGAGCAGCAGGGGAGGAAGGCCACGTCACAGTTTATCCGATACATCGATTCCAGGAAGTCCGTGTGACCGGCGTGGTAATAGGTCACGTCACCAACGGTGAACACATAGCCCAGCCATGCCGAATCGGGAGGGTGGAACTTCCTCTCCCGATTGTGGGCGGGAACTGCGAGTATGTCGATCCTGTCCAATTGGATCACGTCCCCGGGATGCATGAAATGGTCAGCCTCTCCCAGCTGCTTCTTCATGCTGTGAGGTGCCACGACAATGGTCTCCGGGCCGCGGACCCTGGCGATATCCTCCTCCGAAAAGTTGTCGTAGTGGGGATGGGTGAGAAGTATGAAATCGGCCTCACTCTCTTCTGAGACTCCCCAGGGATCCACATGGATCTCAACACCAGCTCTGCGTATCCGGACAGAGGATTGGCGGAACCAGGTCACTCCATTCAGCAGGTCGGACATGGATCCTTCCGGGTGTAGCGCTTCGAATTCCGGTGTAAGCTAAGGCGGCCAGAATGGGTAAAAAAGGTTCCGCCCGGGCATTCTGGCGTGTCAGATTGGCAGAAAGCCTGCTTTTTCGGCATCTTGACTGCGTCGGAGCGTGGCAAGGTTCCTGCTGATGAAGGTTTTTCCGCCCTCCCGCCTCATGGTAAGAGCCGTTCCGAGAGGCGGCGAGGAAGGATCAAACGAACGGATAGAAGAGAGGACTCATGGGTGAGCGATATTCCCTCCCGGTACTTCCTCTCCGGGACACGGTGGTCTACCCCGGGGTGGCGGTCCCCATCTCCGCAGGGAGACCGGGTACGGTGGAGGCGGTGCAGGATGCTCTGGAGGGGGACCGGAGGCTCTTCGCCGTAGCCCAGCGAGAGAACGTCGATGATCCTCACCCGGACATCCTCTATTCCGTGGGCACGGTGGTGAGGATCATCCAGACGCACAGGGTTCGTGGTGGTATGCAGCTGCTGGTCCAGGGTGAGGGGCGTGCTCAATCCCTCTCGTATGTGAGGGAGGGTGAGGCAATGCTGCAGGCCAACCTCATCACCATGGAACGGCAGGCCCCCTCTCAACCAGGGGACCCGGCGTTCCAGGCTCTGGACGGTGAGTTGAGAGAGCGAGCAGCCGAGCTGGGGACCCGCCGTGGCGTTCCGGTGGAGGCTCTGAACCAGCTGATCCAGGGGGTGGATGATCCCGGGGCCTTCGCGGACCTCGTGGCCTTCTATCTAGAGCTTCCAACCGCGGACAAGCAGAAGCTCCTGGAAATCCTGCCCGACGAGGAGCGGATGCGAGCCGCCCTGGTGGCGGTTGAGCGGGAGTTGGCCCGTATCGATGCCCAGGAGGATATCCAGGCCAAGGTCCAGGAGGAGCTGGGAGAGCGTCAGAGGGAGATGCTTCTCCGGGAGCAGCTGAAGCAGATCCAGAAGGAGCTTGGGGACGAGGACGAGCGAAATGACGTCGAAGAGCTCAGGGAACGGGTGGCTGCCCTGGAGCTCACCGAGGAGGCTCGCACCGAGGTAGAGCGGGAGCTCAAGCGGCTGGAACGCACGAGCCCGCAATCCGCAGAATACCAGGTGATCCGGACCTTTCTGGAGTGGGTGACCGAGCTCCCCTGGGGGGACCGTACCGAGGACAAGCTGGATCTGGCCACGGCTTCGGAGATCCTGGAGGAGGATCACTACGGGCTGGAGGACGTCAAGGACAGGGTGTTGGAGTTCCTTGCGGTACGGAAGCTTCAGCTCGAACGGGCTGCGGAGGACGCCGAAGCGGAGGAGAGCGCCGAACCCGAACCCGAAGACGAAGGCGAGGGGGGAGGAAGCGAAAAGGGGGACGATGGAGTCGGCAAGGGCCCCATTCTCCTCTTCGGGGGGCCTCCGGGGACCGGAAAGACCTCTATCGCACAGTCCATCGCTCGGGCCCTGGGCCGGAAGTACGTCCGGATCTCCCTGGGAGGAGCCCGTGACGAGGCGGACATTCGGGGGCATCGCCGCACCTACGTCGGGGCCATGCCCGGGCGAATCATCCAGGGGATGCGCCAGGCGAAGACCAAGAACCCCGTGTTCCTCCTGGACGAGGTGGACAAGCTGGGGGTCTCCTTCCAGGGGGACCCCAGCTCGGCCCTCCTGGAGGTTCTGGATCCGGCTCAGAATTCCACCTTCACCGACCACTACCTGGGCATTCCCTTCGATCTGTCCGAGGTTCTCTTCATCGCCACGGCCAACTACGTCGACCGAATCCCGCCCCCACTCCTGGATCGAATGGAGCGGGTGGAGTTCGTGGGCTACACCGAGAAGGAGAAGCTGGAGATCGCCAAACGGTACCTCCTCCCGAGGCAGGAGAAGGAGTCCGGTTTGAGGGAAGAGGAGATGAGGATGGGAGACGATGCCATTCTCTCGACGGTCCAGAAGTACACGAGGGAATCCGGTGTCCGCCAGCTCGAGCGTGAGCTGGGGAAGCTTTCCCGGAAGGTGGCCCGGAAGATCGCCGGCGGTGAGGTGAAGGTTGTCGAGGTGGACGAAGACATCGTCCGAGAGCTGTTGGGCCGCCCTCGGGTCCATCCCGAGCACATGGCTCCCACCGATGCGGTGGGAGTGGCGACGGGCATGTTCTACACCCCCATGGGGGGCGACATCATGTTCGTCGAGGCCTCTGTCATGCGGGGGAAGGGTGGGCTGGTTCTCACGGGGCAGCTGGGGGACGTCATGAAGGAGTCGGGTAGGGCGGCGTTGAGCTACGCGAAGGCCCAGTATGAGCACCTGGGGATTCCCGAGGAGGCCCTGGAGGACAGGGAAGTTCATATCCACGTTCCGGCAGGGGCCATACCGAAGGATGGCCCTTCGGCAGGAATCACCATGGCAACCGCTCTGGTCTCGGCCCTTTCGGGTCGGAAGGTTCGGAGGGACGTGGCCATGACCGGTGAGCTGACCCTCACGGGAAGGGTCCTGCCCATCGGGGGCCTGAAGGAGAAGATCCTGGGTGGAGTCCGGGCCGGGATCAACGAGTTCATCCTGCCCAGGGAGAACGAGGCCGATCTGGAGGACATTCCGGAAGAGGTTGCCGAGAACCTCACCTTCCACACGGTGGAAGACCTGGATCAGGTCATCGCCGTTGCCATGATGTCTGACACCCCGATCTCTCCCGGGAAGGGCAAGGTCACCGGTGGTGGGAAGAAGACCCGGGCGAAGACGTCGAAGAAAGCGGCGTCCCCTGGGAGGGAGACGGCCGAAGGGGTCGTGGAAGCCTGAGGGCTCCCCCTGTGGCCAACGGGGACCGCGGGAGAGTTGTCTGTCCCTGATCCCCTGCCGGTCCTGAGCCTCAGATCACGTCGACGCGGCCCGGAGGGCCATCCTGGATCTCCCCGATCTCGACGGAGAGAGGCGCGCTCTCCTCCAGGGAGAGGAGCAGGTCAGGGGCCAGCTCCGGAGCCACCGCCACCAGAAGTCCGCCTGAGGTCTGGGCGTCGGCCAGGAGCAATCGGCGTTCCCTGGGCATTCCCTTGGAGAAACGCACATCCCCCTTGACGTCGGCCAGATTCCGCAGGCTTCCTCCGGGAAACCGGGAGATGGACGCCAGCTCCAGTGCGCCGGGGAGGAGGGGAACCGATGCATTCTCTACACGTGCGGAGACCCCCGAAGCCCTGAGCATCTGGCGCAGGTGGCCCAGGAGTCCAAATCCCGAGACGTCGGTGGCAGCCCGGATTCCAAGGGCCCTCACGGCCTCTGCCGCCCCTCGGTTGAGGGTAGCCATCGAGTGGATGGCGGAGCGGGCGGTCTCCGGGTCGGCCCGGTCCTCCTTGATGGCGGCGGCGATGATTCCGGTTCCCAGGGGTTTGGTCAGCACGAGACGATCGCCGGGGCGAGCCTCCGCGTTGGTGGTCATCCTGTCGGGATGGACATCCCCCACTGCAACCATTCCGTACTTCGGCTCCGGGTCGTCGATGGAGTGCCCCCCGAGGATGGGAATCCCGGCCTCGCGGGCCTTTTCAGCGCCTCCTCGAAGGATTTCCCCAAGGGACCCCTCTTCCAGGTGTTCTCTGGGGAAGGCCAGGATGTTCAAGGCGAAGAGGGGTCGGGCGCCCATGGCGTACAGGTCCGAGAGGGCGTTGGCCGCGGCAATCTGACCAAATGCAAACGGGTCGTCCACGATGGGGGTGAAGAAGTCCGTCGTCACCACCAGGGCACGCTGGGAGTCCAGGAGGTATACCGCGGCATCGTCCCCCGTGGAGGCGTCTACGAGGGCGTGTGCGTCCTCAGTCGGTAGCACTTGACGCAGCACCTGCGCCAGCTCGGCGATGCCGAGCTTGCAGGCTCAGCCGGACCCGTGGCTGAGCTGCGTCAGGCGGAGCTTCCCGCGTTGATCTTTCGGCTCTTGGGCCATGTATTCGGCTCAGTCCGTGGAAACATGTCGAGAAAAGAGGGTACTCTGATCCCGCAGACAGTGACGGTCTGTTGGGGATCGTAGTCTAGCGCCGCAGGAGTGTGCCCGCCACAGAGTGCCCCACCTTTGGATCCGTGTGTGGTGGGGACTGGACACACGGGAGTGCTGCACCCCCCCCGCTCCACCGGAGAGGGACATCCAGAGAAGCCACGAGAAGGAAAAGGAAGCACGAGGGTATGACGCCCCTTTCCGGCTCCGTCCGGCAACGATTCGCTTCTGAGATCCGGAAGCCCGAGGAGGACATCAACCTGGCGCTGGCGGCGCTCCTGGTGGCCCAGGAAGAGTACCCTCAGCTCCCGGTGGACCGGTATCTGTCGCGGTTGGACCTCCTCGCCGAGGAGACGCGGGATCGGCTGGACGGAGAGACGGCGCCCCTCCTGATCCTTCAGGAGCTCCTTACGACCCTTTACGAGAGACACCGTTTTCGCGGTAACAGAGAGGCCTACTATGACCCCCGGAATTCCTTCCTCAACGATGTGTTGGATCGGGGCCTGGGAATCCCTCTCACCCTGGGGATCGTCCTCATGGAGGTCGGGTGGCGCCTCGGCCTGCCTCTGGAAGGAGTGAACTTCCCGGGTCACTTCCTGGTTCGCTTCCACGGTGATGCGGTGGACCTCCTGGTGGATCCGTACGACGGAGGTGCGCTTCGATTCCAGGACCAGGCACAGGAGCTCCTGGACCGTGTGTACGGCGGGATGGTCCGTGTTCACGACTCCTTCCTCAAGACCGCCCGCCCTCAGGAAATGGTGATCCGGCTTCTCACCAACCTCAAGAGCCTCTATCTCAACATCCGGGATCAGACCCGGGCTCTGGCGGCGGTGGAGCGAATCCTCCTTCTCCGTCCCATTGCGCCTGCCGAGATCCGGGATCGGGGTGTGATCCTTGCCAGGATGGGGCGGCGACGAGAAGCGCTGGAGCAGCTCGAGGCTTACCTGAACGTCGCGCCGGAGGCCTCCGATTCCCAACGGATTCAGGGAATGGTGGAGGAATTGCGGAATGGGGAAGACCGTGACCGGTAGCTCCGGCGGGAAGGTGGTGGCGAGCCTGGCTTACCAGGCCGCGACGCAGGGGGCGGCTGCCCTCCGCCGGAAAGACCGGCGGTTCGTGTCGGTGCAGGGGAGGGCGCCGGGACAGATGCTGAACGGGATCCTGTCGGGAAGAATGCCGCCAGAAATGAGGGCGTCGGAAGGGGGATGGAGTGAAGGCGAGGCACCGTACTCGACGGTCCTGACTCCGAAGGGGAAGATGGTCACGGACCTCCGACTTCTCCCCTTCGAAGGCGGTGGCTTCCTCCTGGATCTTCCGCTGGCAGGGTTGGGGGGTGCCCTTCAGCACTTCGAGAAGTTCCTCAATCCACACTTTGCACAGTTGGCGGACCGGTCGGATGAGCTCGAGATGCTCACGGTCCTGGGACCGGAGGGTCCGGAGCTGGTTTCGAGGGTCATGGGTCTCCAGCTTCCGGCTCCGGGAGAGGGGAGGGTCTTCTTCCACCCAGGAAGCTCCGGCCCGGGGCTCAGAGTCCTCGGGAACTCGGAGACCCAGGCGCCCGCTGTCGACCTCCTCCTCCCCAAGGAGGCCATGGAAGGGGTCTGGGAGCAGCTGGAGGATTCCGGAATCCTGCCCATGGACACGACCTCCTGGGAGGTTCTGAGGATCGAGAGAGGGACTCCCCTTTTCGGGGTGGACATGACCGAGGAGACAATCCCGGTGGAGGCGGGAATCCACGGACGTGCCATCGACTACCAGAAAGGCTGCTATATCGGGCAGGAGGTCATCGTGCGCATTCGGGATCGCGGGAAGGTCAACAAGAGCCTTCGACGGATCCTCCTGGGGGAGGTGGAAGTGCCGCCAGGCGGCACGGATCTCTACCTTCCCGAAGATCGGCCTCTTCCTGCAAAGGATGCTGCGGTGGACCCGCATTCCCAGGGGGATGGCCTCCCGGGCGAGCCTGCCCCCACGGGGAGTGGGAAGAAAGCCGGGTGGGTCACTTCTGCCTGCCGATCCCCCCGCTTCGGTCAGACCGTAGCCCTGGGGTTCATCCGGCGAGAGGTAGGAGGGGATGATGAAGTGCGCCTGGGGGGACCCCACGGGCCCCCGGGTCGGGTCGAGACCCTGAGCCTGGATGATCAGGCAGGACCCTGAGACCCCCCTCCACCAGCTACCCCTCAGAGCCGCCCACTCTCCTTCAGCGCCGTCAGGATGATACTCCCGTGGGCCCGTCCATTCTCGATGAATATCTTGTTGGCGTTGTTGCCGGCGGCCAGAACGCCCGCGAGGAATACTCCGGGGACGTCGGTCTCCATGGTGGACGGGTCATGGGCCGGAACGCCGGTTTCGTCGTCGATGCCCAGGCCCATTTGCCGAAGAAGAACCGGGTTGGGGTGCCACCCGGTCATGGCCAGGACCCAGTCATTGTCTATCTCGGTGACGGAACCGTCGTCCTCGTGCCTCAGCCTCACCGATCGGGGAGTGATCTCAACGACCCTGTGGCGCCAGAACACCCCGATCTGACCCTGCTCCAACCGATTCGTGATGTCCGGTACCACCCAGGGCTTCACCCCGTCGTCTATCCGATCCAGGAAGTGGACGAGGGTGACCCGGGCCCCGGCCCGGAAGAGCTCCAGCGCCGACTCCACGGCCGAGTTCCGACCTCCGACCACGAGGACGTCCTGATCGTAGAAGGGATACGGCTCTGTGTAGTAATGCAGGACCTTGGGGAGGTCCTCCCCTGGCACCTCCAGGAAGTTGGGGCCCTGGAATCCACCTGTGGCCATGACGAGATACCGTGCGCGGATCTCCCTTTCCTCCCCGGCCATGGTCCGGGTCCGGAGGAGGAAGTCTCCCTCCGAGCCCTGCGCTCGGGTCACCTCCTCGTATTGCCGGACGTTCAACCCGAAATGCTGGACGACCCGCCGGTAGTAGACCAGGGCCTCCTGCCGGCTGGGGTTCTTCTCGGGAATGGCAAAGGGAACGTTCCCCACCTCCAGCCGGTCGGCTGTGGAGAAGAAGCGCATGTAGTAGGGGTAGTTCAGGATGGAGTTGGTGATGCATCCTTTTTCGAACAGGACGGCCTTGACGCCGGCCTCGGCGGCAGCGGCACCCACTGCGATCCCGCAGGGACCCGCGCCGACAATTGCTAGGTCAGTCTTTTCCATCCCGCCTTCCGGGGTTCTCGCGATTCACGTTGGTTTCAGCCGATGCATGTCCGGCTTTCCCAGCGAAGAGAACACAAGCTTGTCCTCCTCCTCCTGGTTCCCCTGGGGCCTGCCAGGGTTCCCTTTCCTTCATTGCTAGGCCGGGAACGGTCCGGCATCTTAACATGCTGGTCGGAGAGGAGAGAATCCCCTCTTCCCGTAAACCCCGCCTTGTCAGGAGTGGGGAATGCCCGGATCCGTGGAGAAAGAAGCCAGGAAGGCGTTGGCGCGTCTTCGACGGGCCATCGAGAAGGGCCAGAGGGAGCTGGACGCGCTTTCAGGCGCCATTCGCCACGCCGAGGGGAATGACTTTCCGGGCCAGGAGTATGACCAGGCACGGGACCGGATGAACGAGATCCTGGAATTCCTGGATGAGGAAGAGCGGAGACTCCAGGCGAAGATCCTTCAAGCGGGTGGGCTGGAGCCAGGACGGATCAGGCGGTCCTCCAGTACAGAGGGGTAGCAGGGCTCCCCCCGGGCGTCGGAGTCGGGGCGCCTCGGCAGTTGGTGGACAAGGAAGCTCGAGAGGCCGTGGCCTCTGGTGGCGAGTTCAGGGCCCGGCACCTGTTCAGATCGTGAGGCTGAAGATGAGGTCGATGGATCGGAGAGAATTCCTGCATGCGGGTGCCGTCTTGAGTCTCGCTTCCCTCCCGGGTGGGGCTCGCTTGTGGAGGTGGGAACAGCCCGATCTGGTGCTTCGCCGGGCGACAGTCTTCGACGGCACGGGAGCTCCCCGAGTGGAAGCGGACGTGGCGGTCCTCGGCGACCGGATCCAGGCCGTAGGGACCGTGACGGACAAGGGAAGGGTGGAGATCGACCTGAGTGGCCAGGCCCTCTCCCCCGGATTCATCGACATACACACGCACGCCGACCTTCCCATCCTGGCCAACCCGAAGGTGGAGAACCGGATTCTCCAGGGGATTACCCTGGAGGTTGGGGGGCAGTGTGGAGGATCTCCTGGACCGTGGACAGAGGAACAGGCGCGGTCCACACGTGAGCGGTACATGCAGCTCTACGGCGTGGAGATCGATTTTCACGATCTGGGCGGGTTCTTCCGGGCCCTGGAGGAATCGCCTCCGGCGGTGAACGCAGCCTGCATGGTGGGTCAGGGAACGGTGAGAGGCGCTGTGGTGGGCAGTGAAGACCGCCCCGCGACGCAGGAGGAGATCACCAGGATGAAGGCCCTGGTGGCCGAAGCCATGAACCAGGGCGCAGTCGGTCTGACCTCGGGACTGGAGTACACTCCGTCCGGCTTCGCGAGCCGTGAGGAGTTGGTGGAGCTTGCCAGGGTGCTGTCGGGGACCGGTTACCCCTATGCCTCGCACATGCGCAACGAGGACGACTCCCTCCTGGCGGCCGTCGAGGAAGCCCTCCACGTGGGACGCTTGGCGGGAGTCCCGGTCCAGGTCTCTCATCTGAAGGCTCAAGGGGAGCGGAATTGGTGGAAGGCTCCGGTGATTCTGAACCTCCTGGAGGAGGTCAGGGAGTCCGGCGTGGACGTCAACTATGACCGGTACCCCTACGTGGCGTACTCCACCGGGCTCTCGAACCTCTTCCCCAACTGGGCGAAAGCGGGAGGGACTCGGGCATTCCTGGAGCGCATGGAGGATGCCCAGCAACGTCCCGCTCTCGAAGCCTACGCTCGGGAGAAGGTGGCTCAGCTGGGTTCCTGGAACTCGATCCAGATCAGCAGCACGCGGACTGAGGGAAACGCCTGGATTCGGGGTCGGCGGCTGGGGGATGCTGCCCGAGAGGCGGGGGAGGAGCCCTTCGCCATGACCCTGAGGCTCCTGAGGGAGGAGGGGAGCGTGGGGATGATCGGATTCGGGATGTCGGAGGAGAACACGGCTCGAATACTCGCCCACCCCCTGGGGATGATCTGCTCGGACGGTTCGGTGTACGCCCCGTCCGGCCCTCTCTCCGAGGGTTCTCCCCATCCCCGTTCCTACGGCACCTTCCCTCGAGTGTTGGGCCGCTACGTCCGGGAGAAGGGAGTCATGTCCCTGGAAACGGCCCTCCACAAGATGTCCGGCCTCCCCGCCAGGAAGATACGGCTGCAGGATCGTGGAGTCGTTCGCCCCGGGGCCTACGCGGACCTGGTTGCCTTCGATCCCGACACGATTCGTGACACGGCCACCTTCGATGATCCTCACCGATACCCCGAAGGGATCGGGCTGGTGGTGGTGAACGGGGTCATCACCGTACGGGAGGGCACCATGACGGGGGAGATGGCGGGACGCCCTGTCCGGGGTGGGGGGCTGTGATCGGAGAGGTCGAAGCTTTCCAGGAGCTCGAGAGCCGAATCCTCCCCCTGTTGGAGCGGGGAGTGGACGGACCACTCTCGGACGAGGAGTTCAACGACCTCGCGCTCAGAGTATTCCGGTTCCAGTGCCGGTGGGTTGCGGCTTATGGGGCGTTCGTGGCCCGGAGGGGTCTGGATCCGGAGGGAGCCTCGAGATGGGAGGAGATCCCTCACCTGCCCACCCGGGCATTCAAGGCCGTTCCGCTGATGGCGGGGGATCCCAGGGAGGCGCAGGCGGTTTTCCGGACCAGCGGGACGACCGGGGGGGAGGGAGTCCGGGGGGAGCACTACGTCCGGTCCCTCTCTCTGTATCGGGCGTCTCTCCTTCCCAACTTTCAGGCCCACGTCTTTCCCGACGGAGAGTGCCTCCCGGCTCTGGCTTTGCTCCCCGATCCGGCGGAAGCTCCCGAGTCGTCCCTGAGCTACATGCTGGGTGAGGTCAGGAGGGACCTCTCGGGAGGCAGAGGGGGGTTCTTCATGGATCCGGATTCCGGTCTGAGGACAGGTGAGTTCCTTCGAGCTCTGAGAGAGGCGGAGGAGGCGGATGATCCGGTGCTCCTGGCCGGCACCGCCTTCGCTTTTGTTCACTGGATGGAGGAAGCCGAGAATGAGGGATGGAAAGTGCGTCTTCCCGAGGGCTCCAGGATCATGGAAACCGGAGGGTTCAAGGGGCGGTCCCGAACGGTCCCGAGAGAGGCGCTCTACAGCGGTCTCGAGGATCTCTTCGGTGTCCCTCGGACGCTGATCGTGAATGAATACGGAATGACGGAGCTCCTTTCGCAGTTCTATGAGCCGGTCCTGGCTGGGGGCAGAGGATGGGGTGGGAGGGCTGAAGGAGAGGGCTGGAGCAAGGACCGGAACGAGGAGGCCGAGCCTCCATGGGGCGCGCTTTCCAGGCGCTACCACCGTGGGCCGCCGTGGGTCCGCACTCGAATCCTTCATCCCCTCACCCTGGAGCCCGTTCCAGCGGGGGAAGTGGGTATTCTCGCCCACCTGGATCTGGCGAACCTGGGCTCCATTTCGGCTGTCCTCACGGAGGACACCGGCCGTTTGGTCCCCGGGGGGTTTCGGTTGCAGGGGCGTAGCCCGGGAGCGGAGCCCAGGGGGTGCTCGCTGGCCATGGAGGATTTCCTGCACGGGGCGAGAGGAGGGCGAGGTGCCATTTGAGGCATGGGCTCTGCCCTGGGCTTTCCGGATCCGTGAGAACGAGACGACCATATGGGGGGAAGGAGACCGTCCCCCTCTGGAGTACCCTCGCCTGTCCGTGGATCGCCTGGAGCAGTTGTTGGGCACCCTTCGCGATGCCCGGGAATCCCTCAGTCGAATCCCCGTGAGCGCGGTCCTCACCACGGTGGACCAGGTAGCCCGTCGCCTCCACGATCCCGGAGACGAGCTCCGTCGACGGGCCCTGGAGGGTATCGAGGCGCACGGGGGGGTCTCGGAGCCCATGGCGGAGGAGATCCTGACTCGGATGGCCCGGGACTGGACCAGGCCACCTCTGGAGGCTCTTCTCCACGCCGAGTTCCAGGATCCGGGCGTATTGGATGGGCTACGGCCCTCCCGGATCGGCGGCGAGGTCCGGGCCCTGGGGTATCCCGTCTCATTCAACCTCGGAGCCGGTACGGTACCTGGGGTGTCCACGACCTCCCTGATTCGCTCTCTCCTCGTCAAATCGGCGGTACTCCTCAAACCGGGCCGGGGGGACGTACCCCTGTCGGTCCTCTTTGCCCGGGCTCTCCAGGAAGCCGAGCCCCAGGTCGGTGGGGCCGTGGCCGTGGTCTACTGGCCCCAGACCCAGGAGGGGCTCACCGAAACGGCGTTGAAAGCTGCCGACCTGGCGGTGGTCTACGGAGGGGACGAGACGGTAGCGTGGGTGAGGAGCCGTCTTCCACCCACCACGCATCTGGTGGCGTACAGACACCGACTGGGGGTCGGGGTCGTGGGTAGGGATGGGCTGATGGGGGGCGGCGACGCGGATCTCGCTCGGCGAACGGGTGGCCGGAGAGCGAACGCAGTCGAAACCGCCCGGTCAGCCGCCCTGGCCGTTGCCGTCTTCGATCAAAGAGGGTGCGTATCTCCCCACCTCATCTTTGTGGAAGAGGGTGGAGAGACGGGGCCGGAGGCGTGGGCGGAGCACCTCTCCGGGGCGTTGAAGGGGATGGAAGAGGAGCTTCCCTCCGGACCCGTCTCAGCAGAAGAGGGTTCGGCGCTCCAGCAGCTGAGGGGCAAGGCGGAGCTGGAGGAGTCGCAGGGCAGGGGAAGAGTGTTCCATGGGGGTAGCGCAGCTCCATGGACGGTGCTCTTCGAGCCCGGGGGAAAACCGGAAGTCTCCTGCCTGAACCGCACGGTGAAGGTGATCCCCGTCGGGGCCGTGGCAGACATTCTGCCGAGCCTGGAGCCCTGGCGGTCCCACCTCCAGACCGTGGGGGTGGCGGGGCTTGGGGGGGGGGGACAGGAGGTTCTCGAGGGGCTGGCTCGCCTGGGGGTCAGCCGGGTGGTGGAGATGGCTCGGGTGCCCTGGCCGCCTCCATGGTGGCACCATGACGGCTCTGGACCGCTCCAGGCCCTGGTGCGCTGGATGGACGTGGAGGAGGGTTGACGGCTTCGGTTGAAGGACGCGAATGCGTCCGAGCTAGACGGGAGAAACGCGCAGGGGGCGCACCGGAGCCCACCAGGGATTGAAGGTCCTCTAGATGAGATGACGTCGTAGCATGGCAGCCTGGTCAGGCGTGTACCCATAGAAGACGACGGTTTCCATCCCTGCGAGCCCCTCGGTGAATTCCTTCACTTCCTCCACCAGGATCCTTGCTGCCTCATCGAAGGGAAAGCCACCCACACCGGTTCCCAGGATGGGGAACGCCAGGGACTCGATCTCGTACTCCACCGCCAACTCGAGAGCGCTTCGGACGGCGTTCCGGATGGATTCGGGGGTGGGCGGGTGATCGCCCATGGCCGCGGCATGGATGACATACCTGACACCCAGCGTCCCGCCTCCGGTGATGGCGGCCCCCCCTACCTCCAGGGGACCTTCGCGTCGAACATGGGCGTCACATTCCTCCTGGATGGTACCTCCTCCAGCAGCCAGGAGTGCACCAGCAACCCCCGAGCCCATGCGGAGATGATTGTTTGCTGCGTTCACGACGGCATCTCCCTGGAAAGTAGAGATGTCGCCCTGGACGACCCTGAGGATGGCTGGCACGGCTTCCCTCCGGCTACCTCATCTTGGATGTCTACTCTTCGGGCTGGGGCTCGGCACGCCACATGACCATCTGGCGAGTGTTGTTGGGAGCCTCCTCGACCCGCACCGTCAACACGTCTCCCTCGTCGATCCGAAGATCGTCCCTGATTTCCTGAGGGATCGTGATGCGCCCCCCGACCCCAACCGTCACGTCGCCGTAGTACAGCGTCCGGTAGATGGCCATCTGACCTCCCCCAATTCCAGATGTTGCGTAGAGAATAGGGAATCTAAGGTCTGACCGGCGCCCTGCAACTGTTTTCATGTCGTGAAGCTCGTGTGTGGCGAGGAGTGGGGGTCCCCTGGGGGCGAATGTTGGAGAATCTCCGTCTCCCCCCCCGGGGTCCGGCAGGGTTGATCCGGGTATTGACGGGGATGAAGGGCTGCCCCACATGGTCCGTATCAGGGGGAGATGCCAACGGGGGACGACAGCGGAGGGCTACGGCATGGTTGGATCCGTGACGAATGGTGCAGCGGTCCGACTGGAAGGGGTCACGAAGCGATTCGGGCAGCATACGGCCGTTTCTGGACTGGACCTGGAGGTTCCCAGGGGGTCGGTCTTCGGATTTCTGGGCCCCAACGGGTCGGGGAAGACGACCACCATCCGCATGATCATGGGGATCCTCCTTCCCGACGAGGGAATGGTGCAGCGCCTGGGAGGGCGCCCGGGAGTCGAGGGGAACGATCGAGTGGGGTATCTCCCGGAAGAGAGGGGGGTGTACCGGAAGATGAAGGTCCTGGACCTCCTGGCATTCCTGGGGGAGATTCGGGGCCTCAAGAGGGTCAAAGCGGTTCAGGAGGCGAAGGTCTGGCTCGAGAGGTTGGAGCTGACGGATTGGGCCGACAAGAAGATCCAGGACCTCTCCAAGGGGATGCAGCAGAAGGTCCAGTTCATCGGGACCATCATCCACAATCCCGAGCTCCTCATCCTGGACGAGCCCTTCACCGGGTTGGACCCCATCAATCAGGAGGTGCTGGAGGAGATCGTCAGGGAGTTCCAGAGTAGGGGGACGACGATCCTCTTCTCGACGCATCTGATGGATCACGCCGAGCGCCTGTGCGAGCGGGTCTGTCTCATCTCCAAGGCAAGGAAGGTGCTGGATTCGGACCTCAAGGAGCTGAAGCGGAGGGAGCGAAAGGGGCTCGTGGCGGTGGAGTTCGTGGGGGATGACCGGTGGCTCCAGGGCCCGGAGGTGAGGGAGATTCGGAAGACCGAGGATGGGGTCCACCTCGTCCTCCGAGATGGAGCGGATCACCAGGCCATTCTCCGCCGGGGGGTGGCCGCGGGCGTGAGGATCGATCGTTTCGACCTGGTTGAACCTCGCCTGCACGAGATCTTCGTCCGGCACGCCGGCTCTCCCGAGAACAGGGATGCATCCAGCCCTGACACCGTTGGTTATGGACGGGGGGTGACCCGATGAAGAGTCTAATCCCGGTGTTCAAGAGGGAGTATCTCCAGAGGGTCAGGAGCCGATGGTTCATCTTCGGAACGTTCCTGGCCCCCGCGCTCCTCCTGGCAATGATGGTGGTTCCCATGATCCTGGGGAACAGGAGTCAGGAGACGAGACGGAACGTCGCCCTGGTGGACGAGACCGGCGTCCTCTCGGAGAAGGTTACACCCCTCCTGGAAGAAGCCGGATTCACTATTCGCCAGGAGATCCCCGGTCGGGAGGAGGCTCTCCGCCAGGAGGTCACGGCTGGGGAGCTGGGTGGGTTCATCGTCCTCCCGGAGGCAGCCCTCACCAGCGGCCTCGTGGAATACCACGGGAGGCAAGGCCCCGGTGCCGTCACGGGGCTCACCCTTCGGAACATCGTGGCCCAGGCGGCTCTGGAGACCCGCCTGGAGGAAGCTGGAGATGCTCTCGACCTGAGGGCGATCCTCTCCGGGGGGAGGCTCGAGGTGGTACTGATGGAGTCGGGGGGAGGTGGGGCCAACGAAGACGACCCGAAGTTCGTGGGGGCCTTCGGAGGGGCCATGCTGCTCTACATGACCATCCTCCTCTATGCCGTGGCGGTGATGCGTGCCACCCTCGAAGAGAAGACCAGCAGGGTCGTGGAGATCCTGGTTTCCTCTGTGAAGCCGTCGGAGCTCATGTTGGGCAAGATCCTCGGAGTGGGCTCGGTCGGTCTCACCCAGTTGGCCGTCTGGGTCACCCTGGGGATTCTTGCGCTGACCATGGGCATGCCGGCAATCATGGCCGCGCAGCCCGACCTTCTGGACCCCGACACCATCGCCCAGGCCCTACCGGGGGTGGGGCTGTCGGCGCTCTTCGTGGGGCTGTTCCTGGGGGGATACTTCATCTATTCCGCCGTATACGCTGCGGTGGGGGCCATGTGCTCCACGGAGGAGGAGGCGCAGCAGGCCCATCTCCCGGTGATGATGCTCCTCATCATTCCCATCATGTTCTTGATGCCTGTCATCGAGAACCCCAATTCTCCCATGGCCGTGGCGGCGTCTCTGGTCCCCTTCTTCAGCCCGGTCCTCATGTACGCCCGTGCCGCCACCGGGGCCGTGCCGATGTGGCAGATTGGCACGGCCCTGGCATTGTTGATCGTGGGAGTCTGGGTGGTGGCCTGGCTTGCCGGGAGGATCTACCGGGTCGGCATCCTGATGCAGGGGAAGCGACCCACGCTCCCGGAGCTCTGGCGCTGGGTTCGAGCCGCCTGATCAGTCCGGGAGTGCTGAGCGGAGAAGGCCCTGGAGTTGCCGATCGTCCAGGTTTCGAGCCTTGAGCATGGCTTCCTCGAAGCTGTCCTCGATGACGATGATGGCGGTCCGAGCTGCCTCTTCTCCGTCCCCAGGGTCTCCCGGGAAGAAACAGAGACGGGCACGAAAGCTGGTGGGTCTGCGGGGATCCTCCTCGAACTCGAGGTAAACGTCCCAGAACCGGCCCTCGTGGCTGATGGTCGCCAGATGGTGGCCGGACGAGGGCGGAGGGGGAGACGATGTATGGAGTCCGTCGTTCATTGGACTAAGAGTAAAAGGGCAGCGCGGCGTTCTCAATCATCATGTTCGGAAGGAGAGGCGGTGTGACCCGGTGTGGCTGGAGGGGCTTTGCCCGCCTCGTCCCTCCAGCTTCCGGGCATATCCCCCACCACCCGGACCGGAAAAGCCTCCGTGACAGCCCCGGTGTATAGAGTCCGATGTGGGAAGGGAATCTCGATTCCTTCCTCATCAAAGCGTTTCTTGATGATCTCCCTGAGATCGTTCCTCACCTCGAAGAACAGCTCCGTTTGGACCCATACACCGAAGAGGAAATCCAGGGACGACGCCCCGTAGTCCTGGAAGAAGAGCTGGGGCTCCGGTTCCATGAGGGCACCGGGGTGTTCCCGGGCTACCTGGAAGAGGACCTCCTTCACCCTCCCCACGTCTTCCTTGTAGGCGACCCCCACCGTGATGTCGACCCGACGAATCGGGAACCGGGTCAGATTTACGAACTCGGTCTTGATGAGGTTCTCGTTGGGAATCCTCACGAAGCGGTTGTCGTAGGTGCGGAGCTTCACCGAGAGCATGTCGATGGAGAGGACCCGACCGGTCAGCTCCCCGACCTGCACCAGGTCGTCCACCACGAAGGGTTGCTCTCCCATGAGGAAGAACCCGCTGATCACGTTCGATACCGAGGTCTGGGCGGCGAAACCGATAGCGATTCCCAGGATCCCGGCTGCACCGAGGAGGGGGGCGAGGGAGAACCCCAACTCCATGAGCACGCTCACCAGAAGGATGAGGGTCCCGGTGTAGAGGACTGCCTTTCCAGCCACCATCCCCTGCTGGGAGGAATACCGGGTTCTCACCAATCTCCTGGTCCAGCGGGAGATGATCAGGATGAGAGGGATCCCTGTGATGATCACCAGCCCTGAACGAAGAAGGGAGGGCAGCCCCGCAGGCGTGAACAGATTCCGGAGGGGCTCCAGAAGACCTGCTCCCTCAGCGGACACTGCTTGAGCCAGGACTGACGTCGGGAGCGCCATGATGCCCACCTAGAATGAGATACCGAGACCCGGCAGGGCCTTGATCCGTGAAAAGGTGCGGGCGGTGAACCCTCGTGGAGCCGGGGTCCGAGGCGGCATGAGCCGGATTGCGCCGGGTGCCTCGGGTGGGGTCCGCCCGGTAACCTCGAGCTCGCTTCCCTCTGCTTCTCCTTTGTATCGGACTCGGATCTCGTCGGACCAGAGGCTTCCGTCCCCCCTGAAGATCGTCAGGTGCCCGACCTGGAGGAGAATCTTCTCCACCGGCAACTCCTCCTTTGCCCGGTTCACCAGATCGAGGGGGCAGAGAATCCGATCGGATCGAAACACGTCCGGGGGGGCCTCCCTCCTGGCGAGGATATCGAGCCAGTAGCAGAGCTGTCCCTCCTGGGGGGACCCCCACCAGGTGTCGGACAGGGTGACCGTCGGGATCTCCAGGAGAAGCCCCCCTCTCGCCCCCGGCACCCCCACCTTGATCCAGAGGGGTACTCGAACGAACACCCTGGCCCGGGCGCCCGGGAGGAGGTTGAAGGGATTCTCGGGGCGAAGGACGAGAGGCCGGTCGGGGAAGGCCGGGAGGATCTCGATCTCGTCCGGGCTCTCGGACGCCCCCCAGCGGGACCAGTCCTCCTGCCGGGCAGGCTCCACCGCCGGAGGGTCCCCCTCCCGGTGGCTCCCGTGCGAGATCCAGATCTCGTCCTCCTGCTTCCGTGCGAAGACGGTGAGTGAGGCGAGCCGCAACCGGAAGGCCTGGTCTCGAGGAAGACGATACCGTCCCCAGGAAAAGAAGCCTGAAGCGGGCGTGTCCAACGGATTCATGGCCGTTCAGCCTGGTGGAAGCCGAAACGAAGGATGACGGGAAGCTGCCGTTTCGCTTCCCCGTGTGCAATGGCCCTCCGGGGAGGCGCCTTCATCGGAACGGATTCCGGCGAAGAGCCCGCGTCGCTTCCCTCAGAGCTCTTCTCAGGGCCCGGAACCCCGGCTCTTCAAGTCGTTCACCGGAGTATCGATCCCGGAGGTACCATTCCACAACCTCCCTGGCCGATGCTGCGCCGGGATGCCGGGCCAACTCCAGGTGTCGCGTGAAGGCGAGTGGGGAATGAAGAGCTTCGGTGGGTACCCCAGCCTTCCGGCCTGCCTCCCGGAGCCGGAAGAAGAGTCGTGTAGATCTCGGGACCGAAGCTCTCCTCCGGGAAGCGCTGAGGCCGGCCCCGGCGACGACAGCGACCCCCACGAGCAACCAGAGGGCGTCCCATGGAGATCGGTGGCCGGTCCCCTGGGGTCGGGGAGGATCGGGGCGGGCCCTGCCGGAGAAGAATTGTCCTGCTCGCCGAAGGATGTCGAATTGTGACTGGATGGAGTAATCGAGGATCCACTTGTTCCAGCGATGTTGGAGGGCATCGAAGAGGAAGCGCCCTGGCCAGAACCAGGCGGTCTCCGCCAGTCCCTCCCCCGTTCCCCCGGGTGTAGGGTCGAAGGGGACCCATCCATATCCGGGGAACCACACCTCGACCCAGGCATGGGCCTGGTTCTGGGTCACAGCGAGGTAGTCGCCGAACTGGCTCCACTCTCCCCCGAGAAAGCCGTTCACCTCCCGAGCAGGGATTCCCTGGGAACGGAGGAGCACAGCCATGGCCGTGGAGAAGTACTCGCAATGCCCCGCCCGCCTCTCCAGCAGAAAGGAATCCAGAGTGGCCTCCCGAGGAGTGGAAGGAAGCTCCAGCGTATAGGTGAACTCCTCCTGGAACCAATCCACCAGGGCGCTGGCCTTGTCGTATTGGGTGGGAAGGTCTCCCAGGAGGGAATCAGACAGAGAACGAAGCTCCGGAGAGAGAGCTGGGACCTGAAGGAAGAACTGACGAGCCGGGATGAAGCCTTCTTGAGCAGCCCGAAGCTCGTCCGGGGAAGGACGTCCTCGGATGGAAAACACCGAGTAGGAGGGCGCTGCGGAGCCCCAGTAGAGGAGGTCCCCCACGTTGTCGAAGATGGGCTGGATTTCGGAGTGGGCCTCTATGTCCAGGGTGGGGTGCAAGGCGAAGAGAATCCGGGCATCGAGAGGAGCAGCGTAGATTCGCTGCTCCACCACCTCCTGACCCCACCCGGCATACCATGCCGTGGGAGCCAGGGACGGTGGAACCCTGGGAGAGCGGCGCCATCGAACCCCATCGAAATGATCGTAGGACCTCCCCCGCCAGTAGAGATTCTGGAGGTCGGGGGGGGCTCCCTGGGGAAACTCCACCCTGAGGACGATCTGGGGGTTGCCGAAGATCCTGGATCCGTGGCTCCCGAGGCTCACCTCGTCCGCAAAGCCCGCGATGGAGGTGGCCAGGGGCTCTCCTCTTCCCGTCCATCCCCGGGACACTCGTGGAAAGGTGACAAAGACCAGGGAGCTGAAGAGGAGCGTGAAGCCGGAGAGGACGGAAGTGGTCAGGAGAAACCCCTTCGGGACGGGGATCTCCCCGGCGCGATGTTTCTCTCCGAGGCGTCGCAGGTTCCCCACCAGGAGGGCCACCGTGGCCAGACCCACATAGGCGATGAAGGCAAGGGCGAAGAGGAGTCCTGGGCGGTATGCCGTGCTGGCCAGAAGGAGGGCGAAAGACAGGGAGTAGAGCCGGGGGTCGTTCGCGGCGTCCAGGGGACGCAGGGATTCGGCAACCAGGAGGAGGAGGAGGAGGTCCACCACGGGGATCACCAGGTCGTCCTTGACTATGACGACGTGGACCAGGGCCCGGATGACCATAAGGAGGGCGAGGGGCAGCCACACCCGCTCCATCCTCGCTGCGGCGCCTGTGGAGGGTTGCCAGAAAAGGGCGAGGAGCAGGCCCGCCGCCGCCATGCTTGCGGACAGTGGTTCAAATCCCGCTCCTCCGGCGAATGCCAGAAGAGAAGCCATGCCCATCAGGACGGTGAGGCGCCGGTGAGTCAGGGCCAACCTCAAAGAGCTACCTTCCCGCCCGTCGTGGGGCGTGCGCCCGCGAGGCGGGCCTCACGGGCTCGGGTCCCTTCCGGCCACCGGGACCCCTCCCGGAGGGAAACGACGTCGCCAAAGTATGAGCCCGAGCCTGGATAGATGGTCACGAGAACGCAGTGGCTGGGGTCCACGGGAGGCACGGGTCTGGGCTTGAGGGGCTCGAAGTCCACTCTTGCCAGAGTGTGGAGGACCCGCTCCAGTTGTCCCGGGCCCTGGCCCGGCTCGATGTTGGCTCCCGTGCAGGAGAAGCCGAAACGCTTTCCTGCCTGGAAGGCCCGGGCGGAGAGAGAAGCGGCGGTCTCCACGGCGTCTTCTGCCAGGTCTCCCGGCTTTCCCCGGAGGTCGAGGCAGATCCAGACCGTGTCGGTGACATTCTGCTCATACTCTCTCACCACCGGCATACCGAGGCGGGCCGTGGTCCGCCAGTGGATGTCCCGGGGGTCGTCTCCTGGCCGGAATCCCCTGAGGCCCCGGTATTCACCCCGCGCTCCTGCGGGCCCCAGAGCCAACGCAGCTCCCGCCGCGTTACGGCCACCGCCCGGGTTGGGGGGAGCAACAGGTCGATCGGTCCGCGGCCACACGGTCAGCTCGCCCGGGGCCCTGATTCTCCGAGTCTTCCGGAAGAGCCCGAAGGGGAAGGAGGTGGAGACGGTAATGGCTTCCAGTGGAAACACGCCCCTGCGAATGAACCGGTTCTCCGAACGGGCGGTGGCTTGCCCGCCGGCTCGGAGCAGAGGAATGAAACCGCGCCCGGACAGCCCTTCCTCCCCGATCTCGAGGGCGAAGGCCGGCGCCCGTCTCCTCTCGTTCCGCACCTCGTAATGGATCCTCAGGGGATTACCCACCGTCACGCCTCTGGGGGTTCTCCGGAGCGCGCTTATGCCGCCGATGGCCTGCTCCGAAAGCCAGCTACTGACGGCGATGAAGCCCAGCATGGCGCCCAGGAGTAGATACAGGAGGTTGTTCCCGGTGTTGATGGCGGCGAAGCCGATGGCAAACGCCCCTGCGGTGAAGAGGTATCCACCCCGGGAGAACTCGATACGGCGCCAGGACCGGAACTCCCTCCACCTGGTTCTCAAGCGGCTGAGGTACCCGGGGATGCGACGGATTCCCTGAAGGCCCCAGGGCTCAAAACCGGCTACCGGACTCATCAATGAGGTACCGGTACCTCCCGGATGATCTCCTCCAGGAGGATGGCTGCTTCTTGATGTGCCTCGGCGGTGGAAGCGACGGTTCCGACCGGGAGCAGTCGATGGGCCAGACAGGGAACGGCAAGAGTGAGGATATCGTCCGGTACCAGGTAGGTCCTGCCTTCAACGAGAGCGTAGGCCCGAGCCGCACGATACAGGGCGACGGCGCCTCTTGGGCTCACACCGATCTGAAGGCGAGGCTCGATGCGGGTGCGTCCGACGATCTCCATGAGGAAGTCCACCAGCGCAGCCTCGGTTCGCACCCCGTCCACGAGGTCCTGCAGCTCCAGAACGCCTTGCGGAGGGATGACCGCCTGGATCCTGTCGAGCATCTCCTCGAGCTGGGAGGACTGAATGAGGATCTTCCGTTCGGCCTCTTCCCCGGGGTACCCGATGGTCAGGCGCATGAGGAAACGGTCCAGCTGGCTCTCGGGCAAAGGGTAGGTTCCGTGATGCTCCAGGGGATTCTGCGTGGCCAGCACGAGAAAGGGCGCTGGAAGCTGGAACGTCTTGTCGTCAATGGTGATACGACCCTCCTGCATCGCCTGCAGGAGACCGCTCTGAGTTCTGGGGGGAGCTCGATTGATCTCATCCGCGAGGAGGATGTTCGTAAAGATCGGGCCCGGGCGGGTCTCGAACTCCGAGGTCTGGGGATTGAACAGGGACACCCCGAGCACGTCGGATGGAAGGAGGTCACTGGTGAATTGGATCCGACGAAAGGTGAGACCCAGGCTTCGGGCCAGAGCGTGGGCCAGCGTGGTCTTCCCCACGCCGGGAACGTCCTCGAAGAGGATATGCCCTCGGGCCAGGAGGGCCGCCAGGGCAAGGCGAACCACATCCCTCTTGCCGTGGAAGACTACCTCGACCTCATCCACGAGGCGTTCCAGGAGCTCGAGCTGGGGAGGACTCCTCTGGACCACGACGGTTTCCGGCATCAGGCTCTCGGGTGTGGGTTGGGATCGATCTCCGTGAGGCCAGAACAAATATAACCCCTGCGGGGACACGAAGGTTTCTGCCAAAGCCGCGTGACGTTGACACTCCAGAAGGGCTACTCTAGCTTCCCTCACCGTTTCTCTGCGGCGGGACAACCGCTAGAAAAAACCGTCCATTATCGGGTCCTTTTCGGGCAGCTAGAGCCTATGAAGAAGCCGTGGGTCCTCGCGGCCGCCACAGGCATCGCGGCCTTCTCAGCCCTGGCCTTCGTGCAATCCCAGGAAGGCGATTCACCTCCGCCTCCTCAGGCTACCACGTCGGTTCAGCCCATCGCCTTTCCCCACAATACGCACGCTGGGGATTTTCAGATCGATTGCCAGTATTGTCACTTTTCGGCGGAGCGATCCATGGACGCGGGGATCCCGCCTGTGGCAGCGTGCATGGGCTGCCACACGGTGATCCAGGGACGAAACAACCCAGAGGAAGTGCAGAAGCTCAGGGATTTCTGGCAGCGGGGCGAGCCCATTCCGTGGGTCCGGATCTACAAGGTGGCCGATCACGTGAAGTTCCCCCACATGCGTCACGTGGCCAAAGACGCCGGAGATTTCGAATGCCAGGAATGCCACGGTACCGTCGAGGAAATCGGGGTTATCGAGGAGGTGGAGCAGCCGCTGCGGATGGGTTGGTGTGTGGATTGCCACCGGCAGAACGAAGCCTCCGTCGACTGCACGGTCTGCCATTATTGATCGATCTCAGGTTCCTTCGACCGCTCCTGGTCGGGGGTCCACGGTGAGGGCGGTTCGGGCCCTGCCCAAGAGAGAGCTGAGTTCATGAGTGACGGAATCAAGCGGCGGGATTTCTTGAGGGTCCTGGGGACCGGTGGTGCAGGTGCTACGATGTTCGGCTGCTCCACGGAGCATGTGGAAAAACTCCTGCCCTACGTCATCCCCGATGAGGAAATCACCCCCGGTGTGTCCACCTGGTACGCCTCGGTCTGTCGGGAATGCCCGGCGGCGTGTGGACTCTGGGCTCGGACCCGAGAGGGGCGCGTGGTCAAGGTGGAGGGGAACCCGGATCATCCAATCTCCGGGGGCGCCCTCTGTTCACGGGGTTACTCCGCCATCCAGGGGTTGTACAACCCCGATCGGTTGACGGCACCCATGGTTCGGGACGGGGATGGCTTCAGGGCCGTCGGGTGGGACGAGGCCGAAGCTCAACTCGCCGAGATGATTCAGGAGGGTGGGAATCACCTCTTTCTGTCCGGCCGGGTGGGATGGTCTCTGCGAGAGCTCCTGGATCAGTTCCTGGCAGAGGTGGGAGGGACTCGAGTGGAGTACGAGGGTCTCTCGGAGGCTCCACTCAGGGAGGCCGTGCGGATCGCCTTCGGCCGAAACGTCCTGCCGACGTATGACCTTGCCGGCGCTCGACTCGTCCTCTCATTCGGGGCCGATTTTCTGGAGACCTGGCTATCCCCCGTGGAGTATCACAGGGGATTCGCCCGCATGGCCGGAGTGGACGACCATGGCACGAAAGGTCGTTTCGTATTCCTCTCGCCCAGACTGTCGCTGACGGGCCAGAACGCGGATGAATGGATCCCGCTGCCACCAGGCTCCGAGGCCCCGGTGGCTCTCGCCATGGCCCATGTCATCGCCCAGGGCGGTGGAGATGCCGGGCCATATCAGGGTGTCCTCGCAGCGTACGATCCCAGGACGGTCCAGGAGGATACCGGGGTAGGGGCGGACGCCATCGAGGCTCTGGCCCGCCGGTTCGTCTCGGAGGGGCCGAGCCTAGCCCTGGGACCGGGCCTGGCGGGGCATCACCGAAATGCCACCGCTGCGAACCTGGCGGTCTTGATCCTCAACGCCGTAGCAGGAAATGTGGGGCGTACGCTGAGCCTCGATCGCGTCGACCAGAGCGCCGCCTCCAGGCCGTTCGCAGAGCTCCGCTCGGCCATGGGTGGGATGGATGGAGCCGGTGTGGTCATGGTTTCCGGCACGAATCCCGCCTACTCACTGCCGGCGTCCGCCGGGTTCCGGGAGGCTTTCGGCTCGGCCGGGTATCGGGTCTCGTTCTCTTCGGTGATGGACGAAACGGCGGCCCTGTCTGATCTGATCCTGCCGGATCGGCACCCCCTGGAAGCGTGGGGGGACTCGAATCCGCGGCCCGGGATCTACGCCCTGCAGCAGCCGGCGATGAAGCCCGTTCCCCATTTCGATTCGAAGCAGGTGGGAGACGTGCTTCTATCTGTTGCGGGGCGGATGGGGCGGGACATGGGACCGGCGACGTTCTTCGACTTCCTGCGGAGCCGGTGGCGGCGGGACGTTCATCCGCTGCTGGCGCCCCGGGAGGATTTCGACGGCTTCTGGAGGAAGACGCTCCGGACAGGAGTGGTGGAAGGCGGCACCCGGGAAGGTGCCGAGGCCCATGTCGCCCTCCGCTCCCCTGATACGGCGTTGAGCTTCGACGTTCCGACCCTGGATGGAGATGGCGAGCTCGCGCTCCTCATCTACCCCTCTCCGCGGTTCGGGGACGGGAAGCAGGCGGACCGACCCTGGCTCCAGGAGCTTCCGGATCCGGTGAGCAAGATGGCCTGGCACTCCTGGCTCGAGGTGAACCCCCGGACCGCGACGAGGTTGGGCCTCCGAACAGGGGACGTGGTCCGGGTCCGGTCGCCCCACGGTGAGGTAGACGTGCCGGTCTGGGGGTATCCTGGAATCCGTGAGGATACGGTGGCCCTGGCCATGGGAGGCGGGCACTCCGACTACGGACGCT
>Ga0316577_10000021_pt1 | contig 35038 bp, 25 predicted proteins | sample S5NA_FD_203073 | JGI IMG/M metagenome (GOLD analysis project Ga0316577, IMG submission 203073) | Rhizosphere microbial communities from salt marsh grasses in Alabama, United States - S5-7_050615r2r1 | ecosystem: Host-associated > Plants > Roots > Rhizosphere | place: USA: Alabama | collected... | reverse complement strand
GTGCCGCGCGTCGTAGTCCGCCGCGTGGCACCCGTAGCAGTCCGCGTCCGTCGCCCCGGGGTACAGCGGCGTCCCGTCGGCCTCGTGGCACGCCGTGCACGCCGCCTCCGCGTGCGCTCCCAGCAGCCGGAAGCCCCCCGACACCGCCTCGTGGTCCACCGTCGCCCCCTGCCACGCCTCCCGCGTGTGGCAGAGCAGGCACTCCGTCGGGTAGCCCGAGCCCGCGTGCCGCGCGTCGTAGTCCGCCGCGTGGCACCCGTAGCAGTCCGCGTCCGTCGCCCCGGGGTACAGCGGCGTCCCGTCGGCCTCGTGGCACGCCGTGCACGCCGCCTCCGCGTGCGCTCCCAGCAGCCGGAAGCCCCCCGACACCGCCTCGTGGTCCACCGTCGCCCCCTGCCAGGTCCCGGGTCGGTGGCAGAGAAGGCAGGCACCGGGCGTGTGGCCCCCCGCGTGCCGGCTCGCGTACTCCGCGCCGTGGCAGGCGAGACAGTCGATCCGGTCGGGCGACGCGGCCGGCGTGATCACCACGGCGTCGGACGCGGCCTCGAGAGCTCCGACCGAGGCGGTGATCACGGTCCAGCCGTCGCCGGCCGCCGTCACCACGCCGGAGGGATCGACGGTCGCTACCGTCGGAACCGACGAGCGCCAGGAAACGGACGCGTCCGGAAGCGTGGCACCGTCGGCATCGCGTGCCACGGCGACGAAGGAGAGGGTCTCGCCGGTCGCCCACAGTTTCGCCACGCGCGGCTGCAGCGCGAGGGAAGCAGCCACGGGCTCCGACCCGCCGGCATCGGGCCCGGTCGGGGCCGGGTCCGACTCCGAGCAGGCGGCGAGCACGAGGAGCGTCGAGACGAGAAAAAGGCCGGGCTCGAGGCCGAGGGCATTCGAACGACGGATCGCACGCATCGCGCGTCTCCGGAAGTGGAAGACAGGTCTCCCTCCTCAGACGACACCGGCGACGAGATCGTCACTCCGAGAACGACGACGCCCGGCCGGGATCGAATCCGGACCGGTCGTCTCGTGGCGGCCGGGACCGGCCCTAGGGGAGGAGACCTCGCTTCCGGAGCAGCGGCTCGATCGTGGGCTCGCGGCCCCGGAACGCCTCGTACAGCTCCATGCCGGGCCGGGTGCCCCCCTTCGACAGCACCTCGCGGCGGAACCGGTCCGCCGTCTCCCGGTCGAACAGGCTCGTCTCCTTGAACGCCTGGAACGCATCCGCGTCGAGCACTTCCGCCCAGATGTAAGCGTAGTACCCCGCGGAGTACCCGCCCGAGAAGATGTGCGCGAAGTAGGTGCTCCTGTAGCGCGGGAGGATCTCTTCGATGAGGCCGATCCGCGCCATCTCCGCGTCCTCGAACGCCCGGACGTCGTTCTCCTCCGGCTCCTCCAGCGTGTGCCACGCCATGTCGAGGTAGGAGGCGGCGAGGTACTCGGTGGTCGCGAATCCCTGGTTGAATTTCGCCGACGCCTCGAGCTTCTCGACCAGGTCCTCGGGGATCGACTCGCCCGTGATGTAGTGTCTCGCGAACGAGCGGAGGACGTCCGGCTCGCCCATCCAGTTCTCCATCACCTGCGAGCCGAGCTCGACGAAGTCGCGGGAGACGGCCGTTCCGGCGAGCGACTCGTAGGTCACGTCGGAGAAGAGACCGTGCAGTGCGTGGCCCATCTCGTGGGCGAGGGTCTCGACGTCGTCCCACGAGAGCAGCGATGGCCCTTCGGCCGTGGGCGGCGGAAAGTTGAAGTTCGTGGTCACGATCGGCGTGACCTCGCCGTCCAGACGCGACTGCGACCGGAGGTCGTTCATCCACGCCCCGCCCCGCTTGCTCGGGCGCATGAAGAAGTCCATGTAGAGGACCCCGATGTGGGTCCCGTCGGCCTCCTTCACCTCGAACACCTGCTGGTCGGGGTGCCAACGCGGCGCGTCCGGCAGCTCGGTGAACGTGATCCCATACAGCCGGTTCGCGACGTCGAACACGCCGTCCCGGACGGCGCCGACCTCGAAGTAGGGACGAAGCACTTCCTCGTCGAGCTGGTAGCGCGCCTGTCGCACCTTTTCCGCGTAATAGCGCCAGTCCCAGGCCTCGAAGTCTCCGTCGACATCATCGGCCGTCATCATGGCCTGGAACGCGTCACGCTCCTGCTTCGCCACCGCCAGAGCCGGCTTCCAGATCTGGTCGAGCAGCCCGTACACGCGCTCCGGCGTCTCCGCCATGTTGTCGGCCAGCACGTAGTCCGCGTAGGTCGGGTACCCCAGCAGGTTCGCCTTCTCCACGCGAAGCGCGACCATGCGCGAAAGCACCGCCTTGTTGTCGTTCGCGTTGTCGTTGTCCCCCCGCATCGCGTACCCCAGGAAGATCTGCTTCCGGAGCTCCCGGTTGGGGGAGAACTGCAGGAACGGGTTGATGCTCGGCCGCTGCAGCGTGAAGGAGAGACCGCCCTCGTGGCCCCGTCGCTTCGCCTCCTCCGCGGCCGCCGTGATCAGGTTTCCGGGCAGCGCCCCGGCGTCGGCGCGGTCATCGACGTGGAGATCGAAGGCGTTCGTCTCGTCGAGCACGTTGTCGCCGAACTTCTGGGACAGCGATGCGAGCTCCGCGTTAATCTCCTTGAGCCGTTCCTTCGACGTCTCGTCGAGGTCCGCCCCGCTGCGGACGAATCCCTTGTGCGTCTCCTCCAGGAGCCTCGCCTTCTCGGGTCCCAGATCGAGGGACTCGCGCGCGTCCCACACCGTCTTCACGCGGGTCCAGAGCGCCGGATCGAGCCGGATCGCGTCCCGGTGCGCGGCGAGCTCCGGGGCGATCGTCCGGGCCACGTCCTTGAGGGTGTCGTTCGTGTTCGCGCCCTCGACGGCGTAGAACACGCTCGACACCCGCGTCAGATCGCGTCCGCTGCGCTCGAGCGCCTCGATCGTGTTCTCGAACGTGGCGGGATCCGGGTTCGACGTGATCGCGTCGATCTCGGCCCGATTCCGCGTCATCGCCTCCCGGAAGGCGGGCAGGTAGTGGTCGTTGCCGATCCGGTCGAAGGGAGGAACCCCGAACGGCGTGTCCCATGCCGCGAGCAGCGGATTCCCGGCGACGGCCGGCTCGGACCGATCCCCGCACGAAGAGACGGACAGAGTCAGCAGGGCGAGCGTGGGCAGAACGAGAAACGCGGTCGTAGCTCTTGGCATCGGGCAGGGCCTCCGTGGCAGGTGCGCGGCTCGAACCCGTGCCTCGGAAGCAAGACAGGGACCGCGGCGGCGGGCGACGGGACCGCCACGCCCGTCGGCGACCGCCGGGGCGTCATTTCCTTCGAACCTTCGGCGGTGCCGCATCTTGCGGAATCCCCGAATGAAACGTCCACGCCTACGACCCGCGACGGGCGCGGGTGACGGGCGGGTGCCTGTGACACGTTCTGGGCAGGATTGGCCTTCGGTCAGGACTCCCGCTCGCGCCCGGGCGCGTCGGTCTCTCGGCCCCGCCAGATCAGCGAGACCACCGCGGTGCCGACCAGCGCGGCCCCGCCGACGACGGCCACGAACCAGGGCGCGAGGGCGCCGCGGGCTCCCATCAGAGCGAAGCTGGAGCCGACCGCGACCCAGATCATGCCGATCGTCACCAGACGGGCCCGGAGGGGCATCGCCCGGTCGCCGTCGAGGTAGCGGAGATACGGGCGGAAGATCGGGGCCCTCACGAGCCGGTCCTCCAGCCAGGGGCAGCTCCGTGTGAAGCAGTAGGAGGCGAGGATCAGGAAGACCGTGGTCGGGAGCCCGGGGAGGAACACGCCCACGAACCCGAGGCCGACCGACAGGAGGCCGAGAAGGAGAAAGGACCACCGGCGCACCGAACGGCCGGGCAGGATCGACGGCGATCCCGACCGCAGCGGGCAGGCCCCCGCGCTTCGATCCTCGATCCTGGGTGCGTTCACTCCCATCCCTCCCGTTCCAGGTTCCGACGGCGGACAAGGAAGGGCCTCGTCGCCGCCGGGGCAACCCCTTCCCTTCGGAATGCGCGACAGGCGCCGGGCGCCGGACATCCCCGCCGGTCGGTGATCGTGAAGGGAGCGCCGGGACCGCCGCCCCGCTACCATGTGCGGATGTCCTCCGACCCGTTCTGGGAGCGCCCCGAGATCGTGGAGCGGTTCGCCGTCCGCCCCCCCGACCGTCGGGTCCTCGAGCGCCTGCGCGCACTTCCCGTCCCCTCCCGTCTCCGCGTCCTCGACCTCGGCTGCGCCGCCGGCCGCAACACGGAGCCGCTCGCGCGGGCCGGCTGCGACGTGCACGCGCTCGACGCGTCGGAGGCGATGGTCCGGCGCACGCGGGCCCGGCTCGCTCCGCTGCTCGGACCGGCCGAGGCGGAGCGACGCGTCCGGACGGGCCGCCTCGATGACCTCGGCGAATTCCCCGACGGCCGGTTCGACCTCGTCCTCGCGCTCGGGATCTTCGACCACGCCGGCTCCATGGCCGAGTGGGACCGGGCACTCGCGGAAACGTCGCGCGTGCTGGCGCCGGGCGGCGAGGTCGAGGTCTCCGATTTCGCGCCGGACGCTCGGATCGAGGGCCGGGGTGCGAAGCCGGTGCGTGGCGAGGATCACGTGTTCCTGGTCCCCGAGGAGGGGCGGCGCGTTCTCCTCGACGTCGCGGCCCACGACCGCGCGTTCGCCGCTCACGGGCTGCGCCCGGTCGGTCGGACGGGGATCGTCGTGCGCGACGCCGAGCACGGACGGCACGTCACGGTCCGGGGGACCTACCGGAAGGACTGAGCCGGGCGGCGGCTACTGGCGCGTGGCGAGGCGTCACGGGCATGTTCCCGGTTCGCCGGACACCGCGACTCCCAGGGGCACCCGGACCTCGTCCCACAGGTTCCCCACGGCCGATGCCGATGCGACGACACGCGCCCCGCCTCGAGACTCTCGCCGTCTGCGTTCTCGGGTTTCTCGTGCTTCATCCCGCGCGGCAGATCGCGGCCCAGCAACCGATCGACGCGACCGGAACACTCCGCGTGTTCCTCGACTGCCAGACGTTCCGCTGCGACTTCGACCATTTCCGCCGGGAGATCCCGTTCGTCGACTGGATGCGGGACCGCGCGGACGCCGAGGTCCACGTCCTCGGCACCTCGGAGCGGACGGGCGGCGGGGGCGAGCGCTTCACGTTCGCCTTCCTCGGACAGGGCCGGTTCGCCGGACGCGCTGACACCCTGGCGTACGTTTCGGCCAACACGGACACCGACCCCGAGGTCCGGGATGGGCTCGTTCGGACCGTGAAGCTCGGACTCGTCCCCTTCCTGGCGGCGACGCCCGACGCGGAGCGGCTCCGGGTGACGTGGGAAGGGCCGGACCGCGCCCTCCTCGCGGGCGCGTCGACCGACCCCTGGGACCTCTGGGTGTTCACGCTCGGCCTGGACGGCGACTTCGACGGCGAGAGCGAGGAGAGATCTCTGGCGATGGAGGGAGAGATCGAGGCGGAGCGAACCTCGGAGAACGTGAAGCTCCGGTTCCAGCTGTCGGGACGCTACGGCCGGGACGAGTTCGACATTCCCGAGCTCGACTCCACGATCGTGAGCGTGCGGAAGCGCTCCGGGGCGTCGGCCCGAAGCGTCTGGAGCCTGGACGAGCACTGGTCCGCCGGGGCCGCCGCCACGGTCTTCCGCGACACGTACTACAACCTCGATCTCTCCGTCACCGCCGGCCCCGCGATCGAGTATGACATCTTCCCCTACTCCGAGTCCACGCGCCGACAGATCACCTTCCAGTATCAGATCGGGGTCGGAGCCTACGACTTCACCGAGATCACGGTCTTCGGCGAAACGTCCGAGGTGCGTCCTCTCCATCGGGCCGACGTCGGGGTCGAGTTCCGTCAGCCCTGGGGCACCGTCGGCGCCTCGCTCGCCGCCTCTCAGTACCTCCACGACCTCGAGAAGCACAGCGTGGGGCTCTGGGCGAACCTCGAGATCCGGCTGTTCCGGGGTCTGGGCCTCGAGGTCTACACCCGCGCCGAGCGGGTGAAGGACCAGCTCTATCTGTCCGGCGTGGGGCTGACGCCCGAGGAGCGGCTCCTGCGGGTGCGGGCCCTCGAGACGGACTTCCGGTACCGTCTCGGGATCGGGCTTCAGTACCGGTTCGGGTCGAAGGTGGCCAACGTCGTGAACCCGCGCCTGGGCGGGCTCGGCTGGTAAACCGAGAACGCCGCGCGCGCCGGGCGAGGTCGCGCGTGCGGGGAGAGGGCTCGAAGCGCGGGAGATGCGGGAAAAGCGGAGGGGGCGGGATTCGAACCCGCATGTCCCGAAGGACGCCGGTTTTCAAGACCGGTGCAATCGCCGTTCTGCCACCCCTCCGATCGCCGAAGTGTAGGCGCCCGAACGGCGGCGCGCGAGGCGGAGCGGCGGCGCGGACCTGACACGCGGGCGCGGCCCGGCTAAGTTGGGCCACGGTCCGCGGCATCCCCGCGCGCCCTTCCCGGAGAGGATCCGATGTCGTCCGACGCGCCAGCCGGTCCGGTTCGCTGCCCGGCCTGCGGAACCGAAACGGGCCCGCGGAGCCGCTATTGCCCTGCCTGCGGCGTCGCGATCGCCGCGGCCGATGTGTCGACCTGTCTCGCCTGCGGAAACGCGAACCCGTCCAACGCCAGGTTCTGCGCCGCCTGCGGCTCTCACCTCGCCGCCGTGGGAGAGGCGGAGCGACGGATCATCACGGTCCTGTTCGCGGACCTCACGGGGTTCACATCGCTCACGGAGCGGCTCGATCCGGAGAACGTCCGCCGTCTCGTGGCCGGGTGCCTCGACCCGATCTGTCGGAGCGTCGCCGACTGGGGAGGCTACGTCGACAAGTTCATCGGCGACTGCGTGATGGCGCTGTTCGGCGCGCCGGTGGCGTACGAGAACGAGGAGGAACGGGCGATCCGGGCGGCGCTCGACATGCAGACCGCCCTCAGCCGGTTCCGGGCGGTGGACGACCTTCTCCCGGCCGAGCAGTCCCTTCAGCTGCGCATCGGGATCAACACGGGACCCGTCGTGACCGGGGTCTTCTCGGGCGGCGGCGCCCGGAACTACACGGCCGTGGGGGACGTCGTGAACGTGGCGGCTCGCCTCCAGGGGCGGTGCGAGCCGGGTGAGATCCTGGTCGGCTCCGCCACGTACGAGCAGACCCGGCACGTGTTCGAGTTCGGCGACGAGCGCGTGCTCGAGGTGAAGGGAAAGAGCGAGCCCGTCCGCGCCCGGAGCGTGACCGGACTGCGGGTCGAGCGCGGGCGGCTGCGCGGGCTCGAGGGGCTGCGTGCCCCGCTCGTCGGACGGACGGACGAGCTGGCGGAGCTCCGTGCCCGCTGGGCGGACGCCCGCGCGGGACGCTTCCGCCACGCCCTGGTGCTGGGACCTCCGGGAATCGGCAAGACGCGCCTGATGGAGGAGCTGGCGCTGGTCGAGGAGATCCCCGCGGAGCGGATCGCGGTCGGCAACAGCTATCCGTACGCGCGGAGCACGCCTTGGGAGCCCATCGGCCGGCTCCTTCGGAACCTGCACGGCATCGACCCGGACGCGGGCCCCGCCGAGGCCGCGCGGGCGATCGGATCCGGGTGCGGGCCGGCGATCGACGATGAGACGGTGGCGGTGCTCGCGGTCACGCTCGGCGCCCCGCTCGACGAGGTGCCGGAGCTGAGCGGGTTCGGGGCCGAGGAGATCGCCTCCCGGGTCGCGGACGCCGTGGCTCAGGCCCTCTCCGCTCCCGGCGAGGCCCCGAGACTGCTCGTCCTCGAGGACCTGCACTGGGCGGACAACGCCACGCTCGACCTGCTCGGCACGCTCCCGGACCGGATGCCCGACGCGCCGGTGTTCCTGCTGCTCGTCGCACGCGTGCCCCTTCCCGGGGAGACGAAACTCGCCTCCCTGCTCCGTCGCGTCGGGGCGTGGATCGAGATCGCGCCGCTCACCCGTGAGGAGTCGTTCCGGCTCGTCTACGCGCTGCTCGGCGAGCACGGTCTGCCCGAGGCGTTCCTCGACCGGACCGTGGGCCGCGCCGAGGGGAACCCCATGTTCATCGAGGAGATGATCAAGGCGCTCAAGCAGCGGGGCGCGATCGTCCGGTCGGACGAGCGCTGGGAACCGGCGGGCGACCTCGACCGGTTCGAGATCCCGGACAGCGTCGAGAGCCTCCTCAGCACGCGGATCGACGGCCTCGGCTCCTCCACGAAACGGGTTCTCCAGTACGCCTCGATCGTGGGCCGGCGGTTCTGGTCCGGGGTGCTCCGCGACGCCCTCGTCCGGCAGCCGGTCGAGTCGGAGATCGACGAGCTTCTTCGCGGACAGATCGTCCTGTCGCAGCCCGAGTCGGCCGTCGAGGGCGACCGGGAGTACCTGTTCCAGAATCTGCTTCTCCAGGAGGTCGCCTACGAAGGCATGCTCCGGGGTCTGCGGTCGGAGCTGCACGGGGCGGTGGCCGGATGGATGGATCTGCACCTCGCGACGCAGGGCCCCGAGGCCGACGAGCTGATCGCGTTCCACTACGAGCGGTCCGCGACGCCGGCGGCGGCGGTCCCGTACCTCGAGCGGGCGGCGCGGAGGGCCCGGGCGCGCGGGGCGCTCGGCGACGCCCTGGCCCTGGCGCACCGCGCGCTGGGAATCGCGGAGCCGGCGCAGCGGAGGGAGCTGCTCCTGCTGACCGAGGACCTCGCCGCCGCCGGGGGAGATCGCGCGCTGTGGGACGAGACGCTGGCCGCGCTCGAGTCGGAGGTCGATCCCGATTCCGACCCGACCCTGCGCGCCGAGGTCGCGTTCCGGCTCGCCCGGCGGTCCCTCGCCGGCGGCCAGCTCTCGGCGGCGAGAGGGTCGGCGGAGGAGGCTCTCAAGGCGCTGGGCGACGCCGGCCACGACGGGCTGAGGGGGGACGTACACGCGCTCCTGGGCCGGATTCAGCACCAGTGGGGCAACTACCCGGCTGCGCGCGAACACTACCGAGCAGCTCTCCCTCTCCTCCGCGCGTCCGGAGATACGCTCGGGGAGCTGGCGCTCCTGGACCGACTCGGGCTCGTGGAGGTCGACCTGGACGACTTCTGCCGCGCGGTGGAGCTGTTCGACGACGTCCTGGCCCGATGCCGGGAGGGCGGACACCGGGCGCTGCTGGCCCGCGTGCTCGCGCACCGGGCCACGGCGCTGCGATGGCTGGGACGCTACGACGACGCGATGGCGGACGCCGAGGCGGCGCTCGAGCTCGCCCGGCGCAGCGGCTCCCGCTCCCTCGTCGCCACGGGGGAGATGACGCTCGGCTTCGTGCTCGCCGCCGCCGGCCGGCCCGAGGCTCGGGACGTGCTCGAGACGGCGGCCAGGAAGGCCGCCGAAGCGGGCCGCCCCGCGCTGGAGGCACGCGCCTGGATGTCGCTGGCCGAGATCGAGGACGACGGCGAGGCCGAGGACCACGCCGACCGCGCCCGGGCCCTGGCGTCCCGGGCCGGGCTCGTGCACATCGACATCCTCGCCCGGACCCGCCTCGCGGAGCTCGCGCTCGGTCGCGGTTCGACGGACGCGGCGGATCGGCTCTCCACGTCCGCCCTGCGGCGCCTCCGGCGGCACGGGAGCATCCAGGGGCCCGAGGAGGTCGTGCTGTTCACGCGGGCCCGCGCCCTCGAGGCGGCGGGGCGCCCGGACGAGGCGGCGGATCTCCTCGACGAGGCGCGAGACCTCCTTCACGAGAAGGCCGCCCGGATCGAGGACCCGGAGGGGCGGCGCCGGTTCCTCGAGGACGTTCGCCCGAACCCCGAGATCCTCGCCGGCGCGACCGGCCCGAGTCGGGAAGGAGCCCGCCCGTGACGGCACTCGCCGGAGTCCTGCTGGCCGCCCTGCTGGTGGGGCATTTCCTCGGGGATTTCACGCCGCTCGCCACGGCGCGGATGCAGGAAGCGAAAGCGGCGGGCGGCCCGCTCGGCCCGATTCTGGAGCACGCGGCGATTCACGCGCTGATCACGGCCGCCATCGTGGCGCTCATCGCCCGGCCCGACGCGGGCGTTGTGGCGCTGGCCGGCGGGATCCAGCTCGCCACTCACTTCGTGCTCGATGCGGGACGCGGCCGCGCGTCCCGGCTCTACCCCGCCCTCTCCGACGCCGGTCGCCAGGCGTTCTGGACGGCGCTCGGGGCGGACCAGCTCGCGCACGGGCTCGTGCTGGTCTGGATCACGACGCTCGTGACCTAGACTCCGCCCGGGAAGCGCCGGGTCAGATCACCTCCAGGAACCCGCAGGGGCAGACCTCGACGCACTTCCCGCACTCCTCGCAATGGTCGGCCGAAAGCGTGTAGTACACGCCGGGCCGCGACTGTTCGACCCGCGTGAAACAGCCGGGCGTGCAGTACATCCAGCACTGCTGACAGCCGAAACACGAGCCGCAGGACAGGCAGCGGCCCGCCTCCGAAAGGAACTCCTCCTCGGAGAGGCCGAGCACGACCTCCGCGTCGGGACTCTCCAGGCTCTCGGTCGGCGTCAGGTGCGGCCGCTCGGTCCGCTCGCGCTCCGGGTGGAACCCGAAGAACAGGCGCTCGGCCGTGATCCCGGCCCGGTCGTCCGCGAGTGGGGCCGGCAGGCCTCGCAGGCGGGCGTCGAGCGCCTCGGCGGCGCGTCGCCCGTGCGCGATCGCGACGCCGGCGATGTTCGGGATGAGCACGTCGCCGCCCGCCCACAGCCAGTCGGCGGCGGCACCTGCCGCGTCGGTGGACAGCCGACCGTCCCCGCCGAGCGCCTCGAGACCCGTCCAGTCCGGCTTCTGGGCGACGGCCGCGATCACCGCATCCGCCGGAATCGAGAAGTCCGAGCCGGGAACAGGCACCGGCCGGCGGCGCCCCGAATCATCGGGTTCGCCGAGCCGCATGCGACGCGCGACCACGGCCGCGGGACGTCCCGCCACCCGCGCGATCCGGACGGGCGCGGCCAGGAGCTCCAGACGGACGCCCTCCGCGATGGCCTCGTCCACCTCCGAAACGATCGCCGGCATCTCCTGGCGGCCCCGACGGTAGAGAAGCGTGACGTCGGCGCCGGTGCGCCGAGCGGTCCGCGCCGCGTCCACCGCCGTGTTGCCGCCGCCGACGACGACCACGGACCGTCCGAGACCGACCGCCTCGCCGCGATTCACCCGCGCGAGGTAGTCGGCCCCGCGGAGGACGCCGTCCTCCGTTCCGGCATCCCCCTCGAGTCCGAGCGAGCGGCCCAGCTGGGCCCCGATCCCCAGGTACACGACGGCGTGCATCTCGCGGAGCTCCTCGAGCGTGACGTCCCGCCCGATCGCCGTCCGCCGCCGGATTTCGACCCCGAGCGCCTCGATCCTCCGGATCTCGGCGTCGAGAACGTCCGGGGGAAGCCGGTAGTCGGGGATCCCGTAGCGCAGCATCCCCCCCGCCTTCTCGTTCCGCTCGTAGACCGTGACCCGGTAGCCGCGCCTCGCCATCTGGTAGGCGAACGAGAGCCCGGACGGTCCGGCGCCGACCACCCCGATCCACGGGTCCCCGGGCGCGGCGTCGATCCGGGGCAGCTCGAGGCCGGAGGCGATCGCCCAGTCTCCGAGGAAGCGTTCCAGCGCGTTCACGTTGAGCGCGCCGTCGAGCTCGCTCCGATTGCAGTGGTGCTCGCAGGGATGCGGACAGATCCGACCGAGCGAGGCCGGGAACGGGTTCACCTCCGCGATCATCCGCCACGCCGCGGCGTACGCCTCGGCGTTCGAGAGGCCGTTCCGCTTCCGCTGCGCCACGACCCCGATCCAGCCCCGGACGTCGCCTCCGGCCGCGCAGCCGACCTGGCAGGGGGCGCGCTTCTCACGCTGGACGGGCCGGAAGACGGGCGTGATCCGACCCGGGTTCGCGCTCACCGGGTCGGCTCCCTGAGCCGGGCGATCTCTCGATTCAGGTCGCGAATCCGCTTCGACATCGTCTGCACGAGGTTGACCGCCAGCAGCGGGTCTTCCTGGATCCGGCGCAGGAGAGTCCGGCGGTCCACCTGCATGACCCGGGCCTCGTCGAGCGCGCGGACCGTGGCCGAGCGGACCTCCTTCTCGAACACGGCCATCTCGCCGAAGAAGTCGCCGGCCTCGAGAACGGCCAGCCGGTGGGGCGACCCGTTCTCCGCCTGCACGACCTCCACTTTTCCGCTCTGCACGACGAACATGCAGTCTCCGGTTTCGCCCTGCTGCACGATCTCCTCGCCGGGGAGATAGACGGTCCCGAGTGCGCCCTGCTGCATGGTCACGCCGCCTTTCTGCCGTTTCCGCCCGGCCGGAGTCCGAGCGCGAGATTCCACACCAGCCCCCCGATGAACGACGGATGCATCGCGCCGGCGAGAATCTCCCGGTACGGCGCGCTGCCGGTGAACAGGTTCCAGAGCATCGCGCTCATCCGCCGCGCGCCATCCGCCCGGGCCTGCTCGAGGCGCGTCATCCGCAGGATCGCGCGGCGCGAGAAGCGCGCGTGCTTGAAGAACGTCGTGAGGGCGAAGATCCCGTGCCCGATCAGGTTGTCCTTCGCGATCCGGTCGCAGGCGGGCATGTAGTGCGATCGGAAGGCCTCCTCCGAGATCCCCTGGAAGACGGCCGTCGTCGCCGCGGCCTTCGCCGTGCGGAACGCGGCGCCGATCCCGTCCTTGTAGAGGCGCGTGACGCCCGTGTCCCCGACCAGGACGAGCCGGTCCCCGTACGGCTCCCGCGTGCCACGGACGTTGATCAGCGGCGAGCAGGCGCACACGCAGGGCGTGGCGTCCGCCGGAAAACAGCGGAGCACCTCCGGCGACGTCAGGAACCGGTTCACGAGCTCCTGGTCGACGTCGTCGCCGAGCAGGCACATCGTCACGAAGTCGCCCTTCGGGATCAGGGCCGCGAACTCGAGACGGGGGATCGAGAGGAGGAAAACGTGCATCGAATCGCCGAGCACGCGCGCGATCTCCTCGCGGTTCGACCGGAACTCGCAGATGTAGGTGCGCGTCGTCCTCGGCGGCTCCCTCACGGTCGCGAACCCGTCGAGGAGCCCCAGGAAGTTGCTGTTCACGCCTGACGCGAGACAGACGAGGTCGTACGGCTCGGCACCGCCATCCGCGTCGATCACGTGCGGAAGACCGCCCCTCTTCTCGAGGCCCGCCACCAGCTTCCGGACGACGCGGGCGCCCCGCCCCACGGCCATCTCCTGCAGGTAGTCGTCGAAGCTGCGCCAGTCGGAAGGCCCCCCCTCGCGCGGTCCGTTCCCGCGGTAGAGCGCGGCGATGCGACGTTCCCCCGCCGGGCTCGCGATCTCCACGCTTCCCACGTCCATGTGGACGACGTAGCTCTCGATCCCGCGCTGGACCACGGTCGGCGGGAGCGGGATGCCCTCCGCGGCCAGAATCTGCACCAGGCTCTCCGAGACGATGCCGCCACAGTGATTGCACCCGGCCGGTCCGCACCGCCGGAAGGCGCGCGGCTCGTAGATGTCCACCGCGACGTCGAGATCGATGGTCTCGGCGGACTTCAGGAGGAAGAACGCGAAAAAGGAACCCGCGGGTCCCCCTCCCACCACCGCGACGCGCGACCCGTCCTCGAGGACGAGCTCACCGGCGGTCGCGGCCTTCGTCGAGAGACGCTGCGAGAGGTCGAGCGGTGCGGGGCGGCCCATGCGGTCCCTCCTCAGCGCGCGTGGACGCCCGGGCCGCTCAGGGAGGAGCGGCGTCCCGGGACCTCCGGGCCTCGTGCGTCGGCGCGTCTATCTCCGGTCGGCGGGAGACTGCACTCCCGCGAAACGTCCAGCCGGACGTCGGAAATGAGGGGGAACCGCGTGGGAAACGTAGGAATGGGACCCCCCCCGGGGCAAGACGCCGGGTGGGCCCGAGGCGGGTTCGTGAAACACGGGACCGGGAGGCGGCGTATGTTCCGCTGCGAGCGCCGCCCCGGCAGTCGGGGCGGGAACGGACCGCCGACGCGAGGAGGACGGGTTGCGGAAGATCCTGCTGGTGATGGGACTGGAGGTCGCGAGACGGATCCTCAAGCGCGTATTGCGCGTCTGACGGCCCCGGCTCGGGCGTCTCCGGCTCGATCCCTGCGTCGCCCGCGGGGCGTCAGGACACGACCTCGACCTCGACGTCCACGTTGATGTCCATCCGCAGCGTGTGGAAGACGCTGCAGTACTTCTCCAGCGACAGGTCCACGGCCCGCCGCACGCGTGGCTCGTCGACCGGCCCCTCCAGGCGGAATCTCAGGTAGAGCTTCTTGACGGAGCGCGGCGTCTCCGTGCGCCGGTCCGCTCCCACCTCGACGGAGAGACGGCGGAACTCCTGCCGCCCTTTCTGCAGGATGTCCACGACGTCGATCGCGGCACAGGCGCCGATCGACTCGAGGAGCAGGCTCACCGGGGCCGGGCCGGCCTGCTGGTCCCCGTCGACGAGAATCCGCGTCTCGTCCGCCCGGGCCTCGAACCGGAACTCGCCTTTCCACTCCAGGTTAACGATTTGCATGGAGTTGCTCAACCGTGTTCAAGTGATTTCTAGCGCTTTGCCACCCGGGGCCGCGGTGCCGCCGACGGTTCCTCCGCCCGCGACGAACGGCGAACATAGACCTTGACCCGCGAGCGGTTCAAGCGGCGAGGACGCCGGTCCGTCCCGCCACTTCACCTCCCACCGGAGCAGCGCCATGAAGTCCCTGACCCGACACCTCACCATGAACGTCCCCGTGCGGATGGACTTCGTCAACATCACCTCTCAGGTGGAGGCGGCGGTGGCGGAGAGCGGCGTGCGCGAAGGCCTCTGCCTCGTGAACGCGATGCACATCACGGCGAGCGTGTTCATCAACGACGACGAGCCCGGCCTGCACCGCGACTACAGGAAATGGCTGGAAGAGCTGGCGCCCTTCGACCCGAGCCCGGAGCGCTATCACCACAACCGCACCGGGGAGGACAACGCCGACGCCCACCACAAGCGGCAGATCATGGGCCGCGAGGTCGTGATCGCGATCACCGACGGCCACCTCGACTTCGGGCCTTGGGAAGCCGTCTTCTACGGCGAGTTCGACGGCCGGCGCCCGAAGCGGATTCTGATCAAGGTGATCGGCGACTAGCCGCGCCCCGCGGCCCCCGGCCCGACCCGGCCCGCCTCCGGCACGCGGGGTGGCGGCCGCCGGGCGGCGGACCGCATCTTGTGCGCTCATTCGGCCCGGGCGACGTGCCTGGCCGGGAGCGCCCACTCGGAAAGGACGTGACATCAGGATGGATCGGATTCGGACGGGACTCGTGCTCGGCGCGCTCCTCGCGACGACGGCGGCGCCGGCGGCGGCCCAGGACCTGGCGGGGGTCTGCGGCGCGCTCGGCGGAGTGGATCGGGGAGACTGGGCCGCATTCCGGATGGAAGGAGCGCAGGCCACGAGCGTCAGCGCCGTCCGGTTCGCCTTCGTGGACCGCGGGAACCCGCAGGACACGTGGTTCGAGGTAGAGGCGACGACGCCGCAGGGCGCCCAGATCGTACAGCTCCAGGTCGCGGACTTTCCGTTCGGGGCCGAAGACATCTCGGGCGGCATCGTGAAGCCGGGGCCGATGCCCGCCATGCGCATGCCGGAGCAGATGCTGGGGATGATGCGCCAGCAGATGGCATCGAATCCGATGCTCGACATCCGGAAGCAGTGCCTCCAGTCCGAGCTCCTCGGCGAGGAGACGCTCGACGGGCCGCGGGGAGGCATCCGGGCGTGGCACATCCAGGTGCCCGGCGGAAACGACGCCTGGGTGAGCCCGGATGTCCCGTTCGGGATGGTGAAGGCGATGGCCGGCGACGGCTCCGGCACGATGGTGCTCACGGACTTCGGAACGGGCGCGAAGTCCTCGATTCCCGAGGAGCCGCAGACGATGCCCACCATGCCCGGAGCGCCGCCCCAGAACTGAGCCTGCTCCTCCGCCCGGGTGACGGCGGGCGAACCCGTGCCGTCGCTCGAGCGGATTGTTCCCGCCGGGGCCGGACCCGTCGCCGGTCCCGGGCTGCGCGAGGAGGGTCCGTGACGTCGCGCCGCGACTTTCTCGGTGCCATCGGAATTCCCGCCGTCGCCGCGGCGGCCGGGGTCCCCCTGCTTCCCGGCCGGCTTCGCGCCGGCGCCCGTCTGCGCGAGGCGCTCTCCACGCGGCACGCGTCGCCTCTGGACGCGGCCGTGGACGAGACGTTCTGGAGCGAGGTGGCCCGGGCGTTCACGGTCGACCGCAGTCTGGTGAACCTGAACAACGGCGGCGTCAGCCCCTCGCCCGCGTACGTCCAGGATGCCATGAAGCGGCACCTCGACTATTCGAACGAGGCCCCCACCTACACGATGTGGCGGATTCTCGAGCCGCAACGCGAGGCCGTCCGCCAGCGCCTCGCGCGCGAGTGGGATGTGGATTCCGAGGAGGTCGCGCTCACGCGGAACGCCTCGGAGGGACTCCAGATCTGCCAGTTCGGGTTCGACCTGGAGCCCGGCGACCAGGTCCTGACGACCACGCAGGACTACCCGCGGATGCTCACGACCTTCCGGCAGCGCGAGCGGCGCGAGGGAATCGTGCTGCGCGAGATCCGGATTCCGGTGCCGGTCGAGGACCCGGCCGACGTCGTGCGCCGCTTCGAGTCCGCGATCACGCCGAGGACCCGCCTGATCCTGATCTGCCACATGATCAATCTCACGGGCCAGATCCTGCCGGTTCGGGAGGTTGTCGCGATGGCGCGCCGGCGCGGCGTCCCGGTGGTCGTCGACGGGGCGCACGCCCTGGCGCACTTCCCCTTCCGGCTGTCGGACCTAGCCTGCGACTACTATGCGGTCAGCCTTCACAAGTGGCTGTTCGCGCCGCACGGCACCGGCCTGCTCTACGTCCGACGGGACCGGATCCCCGACCTCTGGCCCCTGATGGCCGCGCCGCCCGAGCTGGACGGGAACATCCGGAAGTTCGAGGAGATCGGGACTCACCCCGCCGCGAATTACCTCGCGATCGGCGAGGCGCTGACCTTCCACCAGACGCTCGGCGCGGAGCGGAAGACGGCGCGGCTGGTGTTTCTCCGGGACCGCTGGGCGAAGAGGCTGCTCGAGACCGACGGCGTGCGCCTTCACACGAGCCTCGCCCCGGGCGCCGCGGCGGGGATCGCGACGGTCGAGCTCGAGGGGATCGAGCCCGGGGCGCTCACCACCTGGCTGTGGCGTCGGCACCGGATCATCGTGACGCCGATCGTCCACGCGGAGTTCCGCGGCATCCGGGTCTCTCCGAGCGTGTACACGACGCTCGAGGAGATCGACCGGTTCGCGGAGGCGATGGAGCGGGCGGCGCGCGACGGCATCGCCACCTGACGGTCACGGGAGGGCCGGCATGAGCTGGCCGCGACGGATCGAGGAGTGGCTGAACATCCGGCCCGGCGAGGGCCGGCTGGTCTTCCTGTCGTTCTCCGGCGCCTTTCTCCTCATGGCGTTCGTCGTCCTCGCGCGCACCCTGCGCGAGGCTCTCTACCTGGAGCTGTTCGAAGCGCCCACCCTGCCCTACGTGATGGGCGCCTCCGTGGCCGCGGGGCTCCTCGCGGCCGCCGGGTTCGGACGCGCTCTCGTCACGCGCACCCCCTCCTCGGTTCTGCGGTCCACGGTGTCGCTGCTCGGGATCCTCCTTCTCGCGATCTGGGCCGTCGTGGACCGCGCCGGACCGGGTGCCGCCGTGGTCGCGTTCTACCTGCTCACGTCCGTGGGCGCGCTGCTCGTCACATCCGGGTTCTGGCTCGTCGTCAGCGAGACGTTCGTCGTTCGCGAGGCGAAGCGCCTGTTCGGCCTGGTCAGCGCCGGGGGAACCCTGGGGTGGCTGGTCGCCGCGGGATCCGTGCAGACGCTCCTCGGCGTCGCGCGGAGCCGGGACCTCGTTCTGGCGCTCGTGGCCCTTCTCGGGCTCACGCTGGCCGTGCTCTCCCACTTTCCCGAGCGACCCGGCTCGCCGTCGGCGGGGACCGAGCCGCGAGCCCGGCCCGGCGAGGGCCTCCGCCTCGTAGCCACGACGCCGCACGTCCGGCTCATCGCCGTGATCGTGCTCCTGGTCTCCGCGGCGAGCGCCGTGATCGACTATCAGTTCAAGGAGGCCGCGCAGGCGGCGTACGGTGGAGGCGATGCTCTCGCCGGCTTCTTCGGCTCCTTCTACGCGTGGACGGGAGGACTCGCCTTCCTCGTGCAGCTCCTCGTCACCACCCGCTTCATGGCGACGGCGGGGATCGCGTGGAGCGTCGCGGTCGTCCCGGTCGTCCTCGTCGCCGGCGCGGGCGGGATGCTGGCCGCGCCCGGTCTCGTCGTCGCCACCGCGCTCCGTGGCGCGGATACGACGCTTCGCAAGTCCCTGTTCCGCTCGGTCATGGAGTTCCTCTGGGTTCCCGTGCCGGCGGCCGTGCGACGTCGCACGAAGACGTTCGTGGACACGGTCTCGGACAGCGCGGGGGAAGGTCTGGGAGCCCTGCTCGTGTTCCTCTGGGTCACCCTCCCCGGGCTCCCTTCCCGCTGGCTGTCGCTGTTCGTGATCCTGCTCTGTGGGGGTCTTCTGCTCCTCGCCGGCCGCATCGGTGTCACCTACTTCGCCACGCTCCGGTCCCGGCTCGCGACGGCGGGGGAGACCGCGGACGGTCTCCTCGCCGAGGCGGCGGGCGGACGCGACCTGCTGGGTGCCACGTTGAGCCGGCTCGACATCACGAGGGTGCTCGGATCCGCGGGACTCGAGCGGATTCGATCGGGCCTCGACGACTCCGCGCCGGGCGATGCAGGGACGCCCGCGGGCGGAACGCCGGACCGCGAACGCCGCCGCGAGCCGGGCACGGAACCGGGCCGCGCGACCGAAGTCCTGCAATCCGGAGACGTCGGGCGGATCACGGAGTTGCTGCGGAGAGAGGGCGTCCGCGATCCCGAGCTCGTGCCGGTGCTGGCCCGGCTCCTGGCCCGCGACCGGCTCCTCGAGCGGGCCGTCTCGGCCCTCGAGGCGATCGGACCGGAGGCCGTGCCGGGTCTCGTCGAGATCCTCAGGGACGAGAGCGCGGACTTCGTGATCCGGCGTCGGATTCCCCGTGTGCTGGCGCACATTCCAGGGAAGGAAGCGGATGCCGCGCTTCTGGAGGGACTCGGATCGGGTCGCTTCGAGATCCGATATCGATCCGCCGTCGCGCTGGCGCGTCGGCGGGCGCGCGGGGCGGCGGTGTCATCGGCCGCGGCGCGGAACGCGGTGTGGGAGGCCGTCCGTGCCGAGGTCGGTCGGGGTCGAGCGGTGTGGGAGATGGCGCGCCTCCTGGACGACGCCCGTCCCGACCCGCTCGTGGAGCGGCGGATCGGCCTCCGCGGCGAGCTGAGCCTCGAGCACACCTTCCGTCTCCTGTCGCTGGTTCTGGAGCCTGAGCCGATCCGCGCCGCCTACCGGGCGGTCCTGTTCGGCGAGGGCGAGGCACGCAGCTTCGCGCTCGAGTACCTGGAGCAGGTGCTGCCCTCCGACGTCCGCGAGAGGCTGTGGCCGTTCATCGGCGACCTCAGCGCTGCCCAGGAGCGGCGGGCGATCCGCCCGATCGGCGCCGTGGTCGACGACCTGATGCGGTCGGGCGCGACGCTGTTCGGCGGAGCGAAGGAGCGGGAGGCTCTCCGGCGATATCTCGAGGGCGACGGCGACGGCTCCCCGGAGGGTGCGCGCGACGGGGACGGCGGCAAGGAGGACGGGGGCGCCTGATCCGCCCGGGTCAGTCGCCTTCGTCGTCGGAGCCGTCCCCGCGGCGCAGGCGCGATCGCCAGCCCCGCGAGGCGAGGAAGTGCTGGACGCGGGTCGATTCGCCGGCCCGAAGGCAGGCCCGCGCCCGCTCCTCGGCCGCCCGGTCCAACTCGGTCACCCGATCGTGCTGGCGCATGTGCTCCGCCCACGAGTCCACCATGAAGACCTCGATGTGACGGTCCGGATCGGCGGAGTCGACGAACAGCTCCCAGTAGTAGGCTCCGCTCCGGCGCCGCCGTCGCCGGAGGTCCGCCATCGCCTCCTCGAACGCCGCGAGGCGGGCCGGGTCGACGGGATACTCGACGGAAACGAGCACCGGCCCCTCGTCCGGCTCCACGCCCTCCGCGAGCATCGGGGCCGGCCAGTGGCGGGTCGACGCCAAATTGAGGCCGGCGGTGTCCTTGATCCGGAAGCGGATCCGAGCCGCCAGTCCCCCGATCACCGCCATGCCCGCGACGACGAGCGCGGGCCCGAGTCCGATCCGATCGGCCACGGCCCCCCAGGTGGCGCTCCCCACGGTCGTGCCGGCGAAGAACACGAGGACGTACATCGACATCCCGCGCGCCCGTACCCAGCCCGGAAGCACGGTCTGCGCCGCCGTGTTGTACGTGGTGAGAAGGTGAAGCCAGGCGGCGCCCGCCACGAACGCCAGCCCGAGCAGGGGCAGCGTCAGACGGGTGACCCCGATCCCGATCAGGCAGAGCCCGAACAGGATCGTGGCCACCGTGGCGATGAGGTCGAAGCTGAGCCGGCGGCGCAACTCGCCGATCGTCAACGCGCCGCCGACGGCGCCGGCGCCGAAGGCGGAGAGGATCGCGCCGTACCCGGCCGCCGAGAACCCGAGCTCCACCCGCGCGACGAGCGGCAGGAGGGCCCAGAGGGCGCTCGCCGCCAGGATGAACAGGCCCATCCGGACCAGCACCGACGCCATCTGCGGCGTGTGCCGGACGTACCGGAGACCCGAGCGCATCGCCCCCGCGAACCGCTCGGCCGGCAGGTCGTTCGGCTCGTGGGCCCGGCGCCAGCGCAGCACGACCCCGAAGATCCCGAGATACGTGACGGCGTTGAGGAGGAAGGCCGCCCCGGCGCCCGCCAGGGCCACGAGCGCGCCGCCCAGGGCCGGGCCCACGGCCCGCGCGGCGTTCACGCCGAGCCCCTCGAGCACGATCGCCGCCGGGAGATCCTCGCGGCTCACCACCTCGGGCAGCACCGCCCGCCACGCCGGTTGCGTGAGCGCGCCCCCGATCCCCATCAGGAAGGTGAAGAGGAGAAGGGCGAGGGGCGTCATCCGGCCCGCGACCGTCAGCGCCCCGAGCATGCCCGCGGTGACGATGAGCCAGACCTGGGCCACGATCAGCACCCGACGACGGTCCAGCACGTCGGCGAGGACGCCGGCGGGCATCACGAACAGGAACATCGCGAGACCCCCGGCCGCCTGGACGAGGGCCACCAGCACGGGCGTCGGAGCCAGGTCGGTCATCAGCCACGCCGCCGCGACCTGGTGGATCCAGGTCCCGACGGCGGAGACGATGTTCGCGATCCACAAACCCCGGAAGACCCGGCCCCGGAGCGGCGACCAGGTGCCGGTCGAGCCGCCCCCCGGGCCGGGTCCCGCGCGGCGCGGCCCGCCGGTTCCCGCTCCGCTCAGTCGCAGGGGCGCCCGCTTCCCGGCCCGCCGGTGCCGAGCATCGGCATCCGGATCCCGCAGGCGCGGGCCACCTCGATCGCCTCCTCGTATCCGGCGTCTGCGTGCCGCACGACGCCCAGGCCGGGATCGGTCGTGAGCACCCGCTCGAGGCGGCGCTCGGCCGAGACCGTTCCGTCGACGACGATCACCTGGCCGGCGTGCTGGCTGTACCCGATGCCCACGCCACCGCCGTGGTGGAAGCTGACCCAGGTGGCCCCCCCGACCGCGTTCAGCAGGGCGTTCAGGATCGGCCAGTCGGAGACCGCGTCGGTCCCGTCCTTCATCCCCTCCGTTTCGCGGTTCGGACTCGCGACCGAGCCGCAGTCGAGGTGGTCGCGCCCGATCACGATCGGCGCTTTCACATCGCCGCGGGCCACCATCTGGTTGAACCGGTGGCCCGCCCGGCAGCGCTCCCCGTACCCGAGCCAGCAGATCCGCGAGGGGAGGCCCTGGAAGTGCACCCGCTCGCGCGCCATGTCGAGCCAGCGGTGCAGGTGCCGGTCCCCGGGGAACAGCTCCTTCACGGCCTCGTCGGTACGGTAGATGTCCTCGGGATCTCCGGAGAGAGCGGCCCAGCGGAACGGACCCTTCCCCCGGCAGAACAGGGGACGGATGTACGCCGGCACGAACCCGGGATACGCGAACGCCTCCTTCACCCCGGCGTCGAAGGCGCGCTGACGGAGGTTGTTTCCGTAGTCGAACACCTCGGAGCCGGCCTCCCGGAAGGCGAGCATCGCCTCCACGTGGCGCGCCATCGAAGCCATGGACCGGCGTTCGTACGCGCGGGAATCGTCCCGCCGCAGCTGCTCGGCCTCCTCGACCGAGAGCCCCTCGGGCACGTAGGACAGCACGTCGTGGGCCGGCGTCTGGTCGGTGACGATCTCCGGCCGGAAGCCCCGCTCCACGAGCGCGGGCAGCACGGTCGCCGCGTTCCCGATCAGGCCCACCGACAGCGCCTGCCCGGCGTCGCGCGCCGCCTCGCAGGTCCGGACCGCCTCGTCCGCGTCGTCGGTCACCCGGTCCACGTAGCGGTGCTCCAGCCGGCGGTGCGCCCGAGCAGGGTCGACTTCGACCACCAGCGCCACGCCGCCGTTCATCGTCACCGCGAGCGGCTGCGCGCCGCCCATTCCCCCGAGGCCCGCCGTCAACGTGATCGTTCCCTTCAGCCCGTCGTCCCAGCCGTTCTGCGCCGCGAGCGCGCCGAGCGTCTCGTACGTCCCCTGCAGGATCCCCTGGGTGCCGATGTAGATCCAGGAGCCGGCCGTCATCTGGCCGTACATGATGAGGCCCTTCGCCGCGAGCTCGTCGAAGTGTCCCTGCGTCGCCCAGTGGGGGACGAGGTTCGAGTTCGCGATCAGGACGCGGGGCGCGTCCTCGTGCGTGTAGAAGACGGCCACCGGCTTGCCCGACTGGACGAGGAGCGTCTGGTCGTCCTCGAGCTCGCGCAGCGCGGCCACGATCGCATCGAAGCACTCCCAGTTCCGGGCCGCCTGGCCCCGGCCGCCGTACACGACCAGGTCCTCGGGGCGCTCGGCCACCTCGGGGTCGAGGTTGTTCATCAGCATGCGCAGGGCGGCCTCCTGCAGCCATCCCTTGCAGGTCAGCTCCGGGCCCCGCGGGGCCCGGACCGTCCGCGGTCCCGACGTCCCGGTCATCCGATCACCACCTTTCCACGCTTGATCACGCGCCGGACCGGGTTCCACCCGATCCGGTAGACCATCTCCTCGACCGAGGCCACGTTCCAGACGACGATGTCGGCCAGGGCGCCCGGACGGAGCGCGCCGCGGTCGTCCAGGCCGCAGGCCGCCGCCGCGCCGCGCGTGGCCGCGAGCAGCGCCTCGGACGGCGAGAGACCGCTGGCCCGGCAGGCGAACTGGATGGCCAGGGGCATGGATGCCGCGTACCCGCCCGGACAGAGGTCCGTCCCGATCGCCACCGTGAGCCCGGCCTCGATCCACCGGCGCGCGTCGATCGGACGCGGGTGCCGGACCGCGAAGTCGATGAGCGGCAGCAGGACCGCCGCGACACCGGCCCCGGCGAGCCGGTCGAGGTCCCCGTCGGTCGCGAAGTTCAGGTGGTCCGCCGAGACGCAACCGAGCTCCGCCGCGACGGCCGATCCGCCCGTTCGCGCGTACTGCTCGGCGTGGATCTTCGGCTCCAACTCCGCGGTTCGACCCGCCTCGAGGATCCGCCGCGCCTCGTCCGGCGTGAACCACCCCTCGTCGCAGAACACGTCGCAGAACCGGGCGAGGCCGCGCCGCGCCACCTCGGGAATCTGCTCCTCGATGACCTCGTCGACGTAGGCCGCGCGGGCGCTGCCCGCGGGCACGTCGTGCGCGCCCATGAACGTGCTCACGAGGTCGACCGGATGCTCCCCGTCGAGCCGTCGGTTCACCTCGAGAAGCCCGATCTCGGTCTCCGTGTCGAGGCCGTAGCCGCTCTTGCTCTCGGCCGTCGTCGTGCCGTGCGCCAGCATCTCGTCGAGCCGCGCGCGTGCCGCGCGCGTCAGATCCTCCGGCGACGCTGCGCGGGTCGCCCGGACCGTGGCCAGGATGCCGGTCGGGATTCCGAGCGCCTCCGTCTCCTCCCGCGTCCGGGTCAGGCGGCTCGCGTACTCGGCCGAGCGCGACCCGCCGAACACGAGGTGGGTGTGGGCGTCCACGAAGCCCGGAGCCACCACGCCCCCGTCGGCCTCGACCCGCTCCGCGCGGTCGAGGTCGAGACGCGCCCGCAGGTCCGCCTCCGGACCGACGGCGAGCACCCGACCCGCCGCGACCGCGATCGCCCCGCCCTTGATCCGCCCGAGACCGTCGGGCCCCGTCCCGTCACAGGCGAGGAGCTCGGAGCTTCCCCGGACCAGGAGCTCGGCGACGGGACGCGCCGTCTCGTTCCGCAGGGCGTCTCCCGGGGGCGGGGCGGGCGGCGGCACGGGTCCCCGGTCCGCCGACGATGGCCCTCGGTCAGCCAAGGAGCGCCGTCTCCACGACCTGCTCGACGGCGAAGTCGTGGGTCTGCAGGTAGAACCGCACGACTTCCTCGAGGGCGCCCAGCGGGACCGGTCCGATGAGTTCGGTACCGGCCACGGCGACCCCGTACCGCGCCGCCTCCGAGCGCACGGCCTCGAGCACCCGGTGGATCGGGGTCTCCGTGTAGTTCACCAGGTTCATCGAGACCTGGACCATCCCCTTCTCCTCCAGGGCGAACCCCATCCCGCGCACCGCCTTGAACCCGCCGTTGATGTGGCGCACGGCCCGGGCGATCGTCTTCGCGATCTCCACGTCGTCGGTGCGGAGGTTCACGTTGAACGCGATCAGCGGGAACCGCGCGCCCGTCACCGTCGCCCCGGCCTTCGCGTTGAACTCCGCCGGGCCCTCGTCCGGCGCCCACTCGGGGTCCGCCAGCTTCGTCTCCAGCGCCTCGTACTCGCCCTTCCGGATCTTCGGCAGGCTCTGCCGCTCCGGCCGGGTCGCGGCGTCCTCGTAGTAGTAGACCGGGACGCCCTGCGCCCCCAGCCACGCGCCGAACGCGCGCGCGATCTCGACCGCCCGCTCCGTGCTGACTTCGCGGATCGGGATGAAGGGAACGACGTCGACCGCCCCCTGGCGCGGGTGCTCCCCGGCGTGCTCCCGCATGTCGATCTCCTCGAGAGCGCGCGCCGTCAGCGCCTTCGCCGCCTCCAGCACCGCCTCGGGGGGACCCAGGTAGGTGATCACGGCCCGGTTGTGGTCCGCGTCCATCGACCAGTCGGAGACCCGCACCCCCTCGACGGAGCGCACGGCCTCCACCAGCCGTTCGACGACCTCGCGCCGGCGTCCCTCGCTCACGTTCGTCTCGCACATCAGCACTTCAGCCATCCCGCTCCCCCTCGAGATCGCGGTACGCGGTGCGGAGCTCGACGGCCCGCGCGGAGAGCTCCGCCCGGGCGTCCTCGTCCTTCACGGACGACAGGTTGATCTCGACGTTCGCCAGGCAGCCCTCCAGCGCCGAGCGCGCGAGCGACATTCCGACCGCGAGGTCGGACGCCGCGTTCTCGTTGTACGCCTTCTCCAGCCGGCGCCCGAGCCGCAGCACCTCGAGGCAGCGCTCCCCGTTCTCGACGGGCACCTTCGTCGCCCCGATCATCGCGAGCCGGATCCGCTTCGACCGCTCGGCCTTTTCCTCCTCCGTGCACTTCGGGAGCGTGTACGCCCGCATCACGGCTCCGAACGCCTCCGCGTCCTCCCGGCCGCCCGCCATCAAACGCGCCGTGAGATCCTGCGCCGCCCCGTCGATCTCCCGATAGAAGTTCTCGGGCTCCATGCCCTCCTTGCCGATCGACACCCGCGCGACCATGCCCACCAGGCCCGCTCCCATCGCGCCGGCCACGGCCGAAGCCGTCCCGCCGCCGGTCCTGTCGTCCTTCGGATCCATCACCTTGAGGAACGCCGCGACGTCCTCCTCGGTCCACTTCGTCATCGGTCCTCTCCCCTCTCGCCGCCGAGCGCCTCCCGGACTTCGGCCAGGATCGACCCCGACCGGACCAGGTCCGCGACCGCCTCGACGTCCGGCGTCAGGGGGCGGTCGTGCTCCAGGAAGCGCACGCGGCTCCGGATCTGCCGGTAGGCGGCGGCCGTGCCCCGGCCGAGCCTCTCCGGCCCATTCTCTCTGAGATCGACGGCCTGCGCGGCCGTCACGAGCTCGATCGCGAGGACCGAGCGGACATTCTCCAGGATCTCCAGCGCGTGGCGGGCGGCGTTCGCGCCCATGCTGACGTGGTCCTCCTGGTTCGCGCTCGTCGGAATCGAGTCGACGCTGTCGGGATGCGCCAGCGTCTTGTTCTCGGAGACCAGCGCGGCGGCCGTGTACTGACCCAGCATGAGGCCCGAGTCGAGACCCGGGTTCGCGACCAGCATCGAGGGCAGGCCCGCGCTCAGCTCGGGCGTCAGGAGACGGAAGCAGCGGCGCTCGCTCAGGCTCGCGACCTCGGCCATGACGATCCCCAGCAGGTCGTGCCAGAACGCCAGCCCCTGGCCGTGGAAATTGCCCCCGCTGATCACGCGTCCCCCCCGGTCGGCGTCGGGAAACACGAGGGGATTGTCGCTGGTGCCCCGCAACAGGCCGTCGACGCGGCTCGCGACGAACTCCACTGCGTCGCGCGCGGGCCCGTGGACCTGGGGAACGCAGCGCAGGCTGTACGCGTCCTGCACCCGGTCCGGGTCGGAATCCACGAGTCCGCTCCCCGAGAGCAGCGCCCGGATCCGGGCGGCCGCGCCGGTCTGCCCGTGCTGGCCGTTCGCCTCGTGGAGCAGCGGGTGGAACGCCGCCGAGAGGCCGCGCAGCGCCTCGATGCTCATCGCCGCCGAGACGTCGGCGTGGTCCAGCAGCGAGAGAGCGTCGTCGACGGCCAGCACGGCCGCCGCGAGCATCAGGGTCGTCCCGTTCGTGAGGGAGAGCCCTTCCTTGGGCCCCGGCGCGATCCGCGGGATCCCCGCGCTCTCCATCGCCTCCGCGCCGCTCAGGAGCTCGCCGTCGAGCCACGCCCGGCCGCTCGCCTCCTCCTCCTCGCTCCCGTCCGGGTCTCTCGTCATCACGACCGCGATGTGGGCGAGCGGCGCGAGATCTCCGCTCGCGCCCAGGGACCCCTTCGACGGGACGTACGGCACGACCCCGCGGTTGAGCATCCGGACCAGGGTCTCCGACAGCTCGGGTCTCACGCCGGATGTCCCTCTCGCCAGCGTGTCGGCCCGGATCACCATCATCGCCCGGACGAGCTCAGGGGAGAGCGGCGGTCCCGTTCCCGCGCAGCACTTGAGGATCACGTTCCGCGAGAGGCGAGCCGTCTCCTCCGGGCCGATGCGCTGGCGCGCCAGCGACCCGAACCCCGTGTTGACGCCGTACATCGTGCGCTCGCCCGAGGCGACGGCGGCCTGCACCCAGCGGAGACTCGCCTCCATGCGCTCGCGCACGGCCGCGTCCAGGGGAGCCACCTTCTCGCCGCGGCGGGCGACGGAGATGACGTCCTCGCGGCGGAGCCCCTCTCCCGTGATCGTGATCATGTCGACAGTCTCGCGGTGTCGCGGTGGGTACGCAGCGGAGACGGCCGGCGGACGACTCTCCGCCGGGAACGGGCAAACTACGGGAAGCTCGCGGAGGGAGCCAGACGGAGGCGCGGCATTGCGCCCGGTCGCATCGGCGGCCACGATTCTGCGTCGGACACCGCACGGACACGAGGCGGGGGCCCGGGCTCCCCGCTCCTCTCCCGGTCGTCGGCGCCTCGCCCCGCGGCCGGAGGACTCGAAGCACACGGGGTCGCCATGCAGCAGATCGGACCGGTCGTCAGCCATCACGGGATCGAGAAGCACGGAATCACGGGCGCGAGCATCGTGCGCTGGAACTACATGACGCCCGCCCTCTACGAGCACGCCATCCGCGCGAACGAGGGCCTCCTCGCCGGCGGACCGATCGTCGTCCGGACCGGGGACCACACGGGCCGGTCCCCGAAGGACAAGTTCGTGGTCCAGGAGCCGAGCTCGGAGCAGCGGATCTGGTGGGGGGAGGTGAACCGCCCGTTTCCACGCGACCGGTTCGAGGAGCTGCACCGCCGGATGCTCGCCTACCTTCAGGGGCGCGGGATCTTCGTCCAGGACCTCTACGCCGGCGCCGACCCTCGCTTCCGGATCCCGATCCGGGTGGTCACCGAGCACGCGTGGCACAGCCTGTTCGCGCGCAACATGTTCATCCGTCCTCCGCTCGATGCGCTGGGCGGCCACGACCCGGCGTTCACGATCATCCAGTGCCCCGGATTTCACGCCGACCCCGCCGTGGACGGCACGAACTCGACCGTGTTCATCATCCTGGATCTCGGCCACCGGCTGGTGCTGATCGGCGGGACCAGCTACGCGGGCGAGATCAAGAAGTCGATCTTCACGGTGATGAACTACCTGCTGCCGGCGTCGGACGTGCTTCCCATGCACTGCTCGGCGAACGTCGGGGCCGAAGGAGATACGGCCGTGTTCTTCGGCCTCTCGGGCACGGGAAAGACGACGCTCTCTGCCGACCCGTCGCGGACTCTGATCGGCGACGACGAGCACGGCTGGAGCGACGACGGCGTGTTCAACTTCGAGGGCGGGTGCTACGCGAAGGCGATCCGGCTCTCGCGGGAGGCGGAGCCGGAGATCTACGACACGACCCGCCGGTTCGGCACGGTGCTCGAGAACGTGATGGTCGACCCGGACACGCGCGTCCTGGATCTCGACGACGACAGTCTCACGGAGAACACCCGCGCCGCCTACCCGATCGACATGATCCCGAACGCCTCGGAGACCGGCACGGCGGGCCACCCGAAGACGATCATCATGCTGACGGCGGACGCGTTCGGGGTGCTTCCCCCGATCGCGCGCCTCACGCCCGAGCAGGCGATGTACCACTTCCTCTCCGGCTACACCGCCAAGCTGGCGGGCACGGAGAAGGGGCTCGGCAGCGAGCCGAAGGCCACCTTCAGCGCCTGCTTCGGGGCGCCGTTCATGGCGCTCCATCCGTCCGTGTACGCGGAGCTGCTCGGGCGCAAGATCGAGAAGCACGACGTCCACTGCTGGCTCGTGAACACCGGCTGGAGCGGCGGACCGTTCGGGGTCGGCGAGCGCATGAAGATCGGGCACACGCGGGCGATGGTCGCCGCCGCCCTCGACGGGCGCCTCGCGGAGGTGGAGACGCGGGTCGACCCGGTGTTCGGAGTGCACGTGCCGGTGCGCTGCCCCGGCGTCCCTTCGGACGTGCTCGACCCGCGGGGGACCTGGGACGACGCGGAGGCCTACGATCGCGCGGCGGTCGCGCTCGCCGAGCGGTTTCGCCGCAACTTCGCGGCCTACGAGGAGCACGTGGACGAGGCGGTCCGCGACGCCGGCCCTCGGACCGACTGACCGGCCGGAGGCCGCCGACCGGACGCGCGCGACGCGAGGACGAGGAGGAGATCGGGTGAAGCGCCCCACCTGGAATCCCGATGCGACCGGCCGGAGAGACCCCGGACTGGAAGCGCCCCGGATCACCTGGGATGCGGGCGGCTCGACGCTCGGCGCGGATGCCGCGTCCCTGCTCCGGCGACGCGCCGCGCTCCTGCTGGGCCTGCTCGCCGCTCTCACCGCGCTCATCGTCGCGCTCGATCTCCTCGTCCTGCACGTCACGCCCGCCGTCCGGTCCCCGTACGAGGCCGCCGCCTGGCCCCTGGAGGGGATCGTGCCGATCGTCCTGGGGCTCGCCGCCGCCGTGGTTCTGCGCTGGCCGCGGACCGTGGGCGGCGTCGAGGCGTGGACCTGCGGAGCCCTCGTGCTGGCGGCCCTCGGCTCGGCTGGTTGGGACGCGGTGTTCCAGCCCGGCGTTCCGCCCGGGCGCACGAACGCGATCCTCCTCCTGGTCGCGGCCGTGCTTCCGTGGCGCGTGCGCTGGCAGGTGCTGCTCGCCGGCGCGGCGGCGCTCGCCTATCCGATCCTCGCCGCCCTCGCCACGGAGCAGCTCCCCTGGGTCCGGGACGCGTGGGCCGCGACTCCCGAGCCGATCCGCGACCGGGTGATCCGGAGCAGCGTATCCGCGGCCCTCGTGGCGGGCGCGTCGGTGGCGGTGACCTGGATCCTCCAGAACCTCCGGTCGCAGCTGCGGAAGGCGCAGCGACTCGGGAACTACGTGATCGAGCGGGATCTCGGAAAGGGCGGGATGGGAGACGTGTACGTGGCCCGGCACGCGTGGATCCGGCGCCCGGTCGCCGTGAAGGTGATGCGCCCCGACCCCGCGCGCGGCGAGGAGACGCTCGGACGCTTCGAGCGGGAGGTCCAGCTCTCCGCGGCGCTCACGCATCCGAACACGATCACCGTCTTCGACTTCGGGCGCGCCGCCGACGGCGACACCTTCTACTACGCGATGGAGTACCTGGACGGCCTCGACCTCCAGCGCCTTGTGGACCGGAACGGGCCGCTTCTCCCGGAGCGCGCCGTGTACGTCCTGCGCCAGGCGTGCGGCTCTCTCGGCGAGGCGCACCGCCGGGGCGTCCTGCACCGGGACGTCAAGCCGTCGAACGTGTTCCTCACGGAGCGCGGAGGGCTCTACGACTACGTGAAGATCCTCGACTTCGGCCTCGCGAAGGACCTCGGCCCCGTAGACCAGGAGCTGACGCGCGCGGGACAGGTGTTCGGCACGCCCCTGTACATCGCGCCGGAGCTGGCCCGCGGGGAGTCGTCGGTCGAGGGAAGCGCCGACATCTACAGCCTCGGGTGCGTCGCCTTCTTCGCGCTCGCCGGACGCCCTCCGTTCGAGGGCGCGAGCCCCTACGAGGTGGTCGCGAAGCACCTCAACCAGCCGCCGCCGCGGGTCGCCGACGTAGCGACGGGACCGGTCCCGCCGGCGCTGGCCGAGATCGTCGAGCGCTGTCTCGCGAAGGAGCCCCGGGGACGGTTCGGGACGATGGAGGAGCTGGACGCGGCGCTGGCGCAGGTCCCGCTCGCGACGCCGTGGAGCTCCGAGCGCGCACGGGACTGGTGGGCCGCGCACCCGCCGGCCACGGGCGACGCGGCGTGAACCGCGAGGCCCTGCTCGACGCCGCCCGCGAGCGCGGCACGTTCGACGTCATCGTGATCGGCGGCGGAGCGACGGGGCTCGGGGTCGCCGTCGAGGCCGCGTCGCGGGGCTACGCCACGCTCCTCCTGGAACAGGCGGACTTCGCGCAGGGCACGTCGAGCCGGAGCACGAAGCTCATCCACGGCGGCGTGCGCTACCTGCGACAGGGCGACATCTCCCTCGTGCTCGAGGCGCTGCACGAGCGCGGCCTCCTGATCCGCAACGCCCCGCACCTCGTCCACCACCTGTCCTTCGTCGTGCCGCTGTACGACTGGTGGGAGGGCCCGTTCTACGGCATCGGGCTCAAGGTCTACGACATGATGGCGGGGCGGCTCGGGCTCGGACCGTCCGAGCGGCTCTCCCGCGAGGAGACGCTGGAGCGGCTTCCCACGATCGAGCCGGAAGGACTGCGCGGGGGCATCATCTACTACGACGGGCAGTTCGACGACGCTCGGCTCGCCGTCACCCTGGCCCGGACCGCCGACGACCTCGGGGCGCTCGCCCTCAATCACGTCCGGGTCACGGGGCTGGTGAAGGAGGGAGGCGTGGTCCGCGGCGTCCGCGCCGTCGACGCGCTCGAGGGCGGGGAGCTGGAGGCGCGGGCCGCCGTCGTCGTGAACGCGACCGGCGTGTGGACGGACGCGGTCCGCCACATGGACGACCCGGACGCCGGGCCGCTCGTTGCGGCGAGCCAGGGCGTGCACCTGGTGCTCGACCGGAGCTTCCAGCCGGGCGAGAGCGCGATCATGGTGCCGGAGACGGACGACGGCCGGGTCCTGTTCGCCGTTCCCTGGCACGACCGCGTGGTCGTGGGCACCACCGACACGCCGGTCGACGAGGCGACGCTCGAGCCCCGCCCGCTGGAGACGGAGGTGGAGTTCCTCCTGTCGCACGCCGTGCGCTACCTGACGAAGGACCCCGCGCCTGCCGACGTCCTCAGCTGCTTCGCGGGCCTGCGTCCCCTCGTCGGGAAGAGCGGGGGCGACACCGCCGAGCTGTCGCGCGACCACACGGTGCTGGTCGCCCCGTCGGGCCTGGTGACGATCACGGGCGGCAAGTGGACGACGTACCGGCGGATGGCGGAGGACGCGGTGAACCAGGCGGCGCGGGCGGGGGGCCTCGACCCGCGGGAGAGCCGCACGGCGGACCTCCGGCTGCACGGATACACCGACCAGCTCGATCCGTCCGATCCCCGGTCGGTATACGGGTCCGAGATACCCTCGCTTCGCGCACTGATCGCGGAGCGACCCGAGCTCGGCGAGCCGCTGCATTCGTCCCTCCCGTACAGGGCCGCGGAGGTCGTGTGGGCGACGCGGGTGGAGATGGCGCGACGGGTCGAGGACGTGCTCGCGCGCCGCACCCGCTCCCTCCTCCTCGACGCGCGGGCGAGCGCCGCGGCGGCGCCCCGGGTCGCGGAGCTGATGGCGGAAGAGCTCGGCCGCGGAGCGGCATGGGTCGCCTCCGAGACGCGCGCGTTCCGGGAGCTCGCGGCCGGCTACGTCCTGACCGGCTGACGCGCGGGCGGCCGGGGCCGGCCGCCCGTCGCGTCGCCGCCGGCCCGGGGTACGTTCGTACTCTCGCGGTTTCTCCCCCTGCTCCCCCAATTGTCGGTCGATCCGCAACCGGTCTTCCTCTGACTCATCGAGGGATCGCGCATGGATGCGCTCGTGCTCTCCCGGATCCAGTTCGCGCTCACCGCGGGATTCCACTTCCTCTTCCCGCCGCTCACGATCGGTCTCGCGTGGCTGCTCCTCGTCGTGGAGACGCGGGCGTGGCGCTCGGGCGACCCGGCGTGGGAGAAGATGGGCAGGCTGTTCGGCAAGCTGTTCGCGCTCACGTTCGCCGTGGGCGTCGCGACCGGGATCCTGATGGAGTTCCAGTTCGGCACGAACTGGTCCCGCTACTCGAAGTACGTCGGCGACATCTTCGGGGCCCCGCTCGCCGCGGAGGGCGTGTTCGCCTTCTTCCTCGAGTCGACGTTCCTCGGGCTCTACCTGTTCGGCCGCAACCGGGTGCCGAAGAGCGTCCACTGGTTCTCGATGCTGATGGTGACGGTGGGCGCCACGCTCTCGGCCTTCTGGATCATCGTCGCCAATTCCTGGCAGCAGACTCCGGCCGGCCACGTGATCCGGAACGGACGGGCGGAGCTCGCGGACTTCGCGGCGGCGGTGTTCAACCCCTCCACGCTGCCCCGCTACACGCACACGGTCTTCGCGTCCCTCGTGGCCGGCGCGTTCCTGATGGCCGCGGTGGGGGCCTACCGCGTGCTCCGGGACCGGTCGGACGAGACCGGCCGCCGCGCGCTCCGGCTGGCGGTCCCGTGGGGACTGGTCGTCTCGCTGCTCGTCGCGTTCCCGTTCGGCCACTGGCACGCGCAGCAGGTCGCGGCGACGCAGCCCGAGAAGTTCGCGGCGATGGAGGGACTCTACACGAGCCAGACCGGCGCCCCGCTCGTCCTGTTCGGACTCGTGAAGCAGGAGCCGCCCGACCTGCACGCCGAGGTGGAGATCCCCGGGCTCCTGAGCTGGCTCGCGTTCGGCGACCCGGGCGCCCCGATCCGCGGGATCGACGAGTTCCCGGAGGAGGACCATCCGCCGCTGTGGCTCACCTTCGTCTCGTTCCACAACATGGTGCTGCTGGGCCTCGCGTTCATCGGCCTCATGGGCTGGGGAACCTGGCGCCTGTGGCGGGGCCGGATGTTCGAAGGACGGACGTACCTGACGCTGCTCCTGTTCGCGGTGCCCCTCCCCCTCGTCGCGACCCAGTTCGGATGGGTGGCGGCGGAGGTGGGCCGGCAGCCGTGGATCGTCTACGGGATGCTCCGCACGAGCGACGGCTGGTCGCCCAGCGTGAGCGGGGGCGAGGTCCTGTTCTCGATTCTCCTGTTCGGGACGATCTACCTCTTCCTCGGAACGCTCTGGGTCCGGTTCATGGTCCACGAGGCAGGCCACGGGCTCCCGGACCGCGGCGGAGAGGGGATGGCCTGATGGACCTTCCTGCGATCTGGTTCGCGCTCGTCGCCGTGTTGCTCACGGGCTACGCGATCCTCGACGGGTTCGACCTCGGGGTCGGCGTCCTCTCCCTGTTCGCACGGAGCGACGAGGAGACGCGGATCCACCTGAACGCGATCGGACCGATCTGGGACGGCAACGAGGTGTGGCTGCTCACCGCCGGAGGCGCCCTCTTCGCGGCCTTTCCGATCGTCTACGCGACCGTGTTCAGCGGCTTCTACCTCGCCATGATGCTCGTGGTGGCGGCGCTGATGGCCCGGGCCGCCTCGTTCGAGTTCCGGGGGAAGTCGGAGTCGCCCCGGTGGCGCCGCGCCTGGGACCTCTGCTTCGGCCTCGGAAGCCTGGTCGCCGCTCTGCTGTACGGCGTAGCGGTCGGGAACGTGGTCCGCGGCGTCCCGATCGACGGAGCGCAGGAGTTCGCGGCCCGATTCCCGGCGAGCTTCCTCGGCCTCCTGAATCCGTACTCGCTCCTGATCGGGCTCGTGACATTGAGCCTGTTCACGGCGCAGGGCGCCGCGTGGATGACGATGAAGTCGGAGGGGGAGCTCCAGGCCCGGATGCGCAGCTGGCTCCGTATCGGCTGGGCCCTGTTCGGGGCGCTGTTCGCGGGCGCGACCGCCTGGACGCTCCTGGTGCACCCGCACGCCGTGGCGGCTCCATCGAATCCGCTTCTCTGGGCTCTGGTCGTGGCGCTCGTGGCGGCGATCGCGGCAGTGCCGGCATACAGCGCGCGGGGACGGGACGGCCGCGCGTTCGTCGCCTCCTCGGCCACGATCCTCGCGGCGATCGCCCTGGCGGCGATCGGCATGTACCCGAAGCTCGTCGTCTCCAGTCTCGACCCCGCCTGGAGCCTGACCGCGTACAACGCGGCCTCCACGCCGCTCACGCAGACCGTGATGCTCGTCATCGCGCTGCTGGGGATGCCGGTCGTGATCGGGTACACCGCGTACGTGTACCGCGTGTTCAAGGGGAAGGTCGTGCTGGGGCCGGAGAGCTACTGAGCGCGGCGGCGGGTCACGTGCCGGGCGCGCACGGGTAGGCGATCTCTCTCTCGACGAAACGGACCGTGCCGCCCGCGCGCGGCACGGTGACG